>Ga0315912_10000750_pt1 | contig 49565 bp, 44 predicted proteins | sample VfabasoilMG_FD_204469 | JGI IMG/M metagenome (GOLD analysis project Ga0315912, IMG submission 204469) | Garden soil microbial communities collected in Santa Monica, California, United States - V. faba soil | ecosystem: Environmental > Terrestrial > Soil > Garden | place: USA: California... | reverse complement strand
TGGGGCATGGGGTTCCTTTCTGTGCGTATTATATACGTACAGAAAGGAACCGCAAAAAAAGAGGAACCCGCAAATCGCCATTTTAAGGTCGCGCACCCGAAGAAATAGCTGCGCTTGGCGAACTTGTAAAGAAGTGTTAGGTGTCCGGCGCCGCCGGAACCCGCTCCAATGAGGCTGCGTCCCAAGTGCGTGACATTGACACGCAGACTCTTCCTTACCGCGGGTTCATTGACGCCGCTGGCGGCTCGCAATTGGGATCGCGCAAACTTCCCGGAGTGGTCCGAAGGCCATATCGATAAGCTCCTCACGGACTCACCGTGGGCCCGGCCATTGACGCTCCCGTTCCGCTTCTCGGCGCCCGCAAAAAGGCCGTTAGCGATTTCGGAGTTCTACCAGATCGGCGAGCCGCTCGGCCTTCCCAAAGGCTGGCCTACCGGCGGATCGAGCCCCAATACCGGAAACCGTACACCGCGCATTGACGACGGCAACGCGCCTCCCGTAGCGACCGAGATCTATCTGACAACCCGATGGGCGAGCGCGCTTCCCATGCGCCAGGCGTTGGCATTGCTCGAATTCGGCAAGAGCGGACTTAACAGCCCGAGAGCCGTCGAGCGTCTGCAGGCCAATCCCCAGGAATATGTGATAGAAGTGGCCGGCTTCCCCGTAGGCATGGTTCCCCAAGGTCCGCGGCGGTTTGAAGCGGAGTTGATGGCATCGGCCGCGCTTCTGGTTAAAGGCCGCAAGCCGCTGCGCGCCACTTCGGCGAGCGTACCGGAGCATGGAAACCATTTGACCGCCACGCTCCGCTTTGCCCGCCTGGAGAACTTATCCGAAGAAGATGGGTTAATAGAATTTACGGCCCATGCCGGACCTATGGATATATCGCAAAAGTTCAAGCTGCGCGAGATGGCTTATAAAGGGCGCCTGGAGTTGTAGATGAATCGGTCGCTGTTCTTCCTGCTGCTGGCTCCCTTTGCGTTTGCGGAAACGGTTCCCGGGCGCTTCATTGTGGAGTTGACCGGAGAGGCGGTTCTGGACCAGGCGGCTCGCCAGGGAATGCGGAGCAGCGCCGCCGGGAACCGGCGAACGGCGCTTCGGCGCGAACAGCAGGAGATGCGGCGCCGAATGGGTGAGTCGGTCGCCGTGCTCGGCAGCGTCGAGAATATTGGAAATGCTCTTTTCGTGTCGGCCAATGAAGCCGACGCCGCGCGGCTGGCGGCGCTGCCCGGTGTGCGGCGTGTTCGCCCCGTTCGTATCGTCAAGCGATTGCTCGATCGCGCCGTGGTCGTGAACAAGATCACCGCTGCCTGGAACCAGGTTGGCGACGACCGCGCCGGAGAGGGCATCAAGATCGCCATTATCGATACCGGGGTTGATAACAACCATCCCGCTTTGCGGGGCGTTTCGCTTCCGGCATTGGAGTCCTTTCCGCGGACAGCGGCTGTGGAAGATGAGCGATTCACGAACAGCAAGGTCATCGTCGCCCGGAGCTACGTCAACCTGCTGGCGCGCCGCGATGCGGATCAATCGGCGCGGGACCGGGTGGGCCATGGTACGGCCCTGGCCGTCGTGGCTGCCGGTACAAGAGCCACCGGTCCGCTGGCCACCATTCAGGGCGTGGCCCCGCGCGCCTACATTGGGAGCTATAAGGTTTTTGGCAGCCCCGGCACGAACGACGGCGCGACCGACGACGCGATTCTGAAGGCAATCGACGATGCCGTCGCCGATGGCATGGACATCATCAATCTGAGCCTTGGCAACGACATCGTTTCGCGATTGGATGAAGATCCACTGGTCGCGGCGGTGGAGAGGGCTTCCGCGGCGGGCGTGCTGGTTGTCTGTGCCGCGGGGAACAACGGGCCGGATTTCGGAACGATCTCATCGCCGGCGTCGGCGCTTTCCGCGATCGCGGTCGGAGCCACTCGCAACGACCGGACGTTCGGCGCCAGCGTGGACATCGACGGCGTCGGCCCTGTGCTTGCGATGCGGGGTAGCGGTGTGGCGCCGGACAAACCGGTTGCCGGGCCGCTTGCCGATATCGCGCTGTTGGACCATATCGGATTGGCCTGTTCCACGCTGCCCTCCGGGAGTTTGACGGGCCGTGTGGCGTTGATCCTGCGGGGCACTTGTACCTTTGAGTCCAAGCTCAATAATGCGCAGTTAGCCGGGGCCATCGGGGCGATCGTCTATGCCACCGCCGCCGACCCCGAACCTATCACCATGGGTGTCGGCGCCGCTAACCTGCCTGCGGAGATGGTCAGCCACGCTATTGGACTACTGTTGAAAGGGCGCGGCGAAGGGACGAACGTCTCGCTGCGATTCACGCTGAGCGCGGTGCCGCAGGACTTCGACCGGATTACCGGATTCTCCGCGATCGGTCCCAACGTGGACTTGGCGATTAAGCCGGAGATTGTGGCCGTCGGCGGTAGCGTCTACGTGGCCACACAAAGCTTCGATCCGAGCGGCGATATGTTCAGCGCCGACGGCTTCGCGCTGGTCAATGGCACCAGTTTCTCGGCGCCGCTGGTAGCCGGGTCGCTCGCGCTGTTGAAGAGCGGACGGCCGGGGCTCACCGCGGATCAATACCGCTCGCTGCTCGTTAACTCAGCGACACCGGTCGCCGACCTGGTTGGCGATGCAGCAACGATTCAGAAGGTCGGAGCCGGGCAACTGGACCTGGGCGCATCTCTGCGCGCGCAAACGGCCGCCATTCCGGCGACGATAAGCTTCGGAGCTTCGCTTACCGCGTCGGCTTCGCTCCGCCTGGAGAACCTAGGATCGGAGCCCGCAATCTACTCCATTACGGTGGAGCCTCGCAGCGGCGGTTACGCCCCGGTAGCCTCGCAAAATACGCTCGAAGTGGCGCCCGGGCAAGCGGGAACGATCGGCTTGGCCGTCGATGGGGCCGGGCTGAGTTCCGCAGTCTACGAAGGAATTGTGCATGTCACCGGAGGAGGCGCCGATATTCGGATCCCCTATTGGTACGCCGTCAAAGGGCGCGATGTAGCGGCGATTCCCCTCATCGGATTGACCGCCACGGGCCGGCCAACTGCCCAGCTTCGCGAAGCCATCTATTTCCGTATCACCGATGCGGCGGGAATCCCGCTGTCGGGAATTCTTCCGGAAGTAGAAGCGATCGAAGGCGGGGGCAGAGTGACGCGCGTCAACTCTTTGGACGCCGAATCGCCAGGACTTTTTGCCGCTTCCGTACGGTTGGGACCGGAGGCGGGTGTCAATACCTTCCTGGTTAAAGCCGGCGATCGGACGCTGAGGGTTCGAATTACGGGCGAGTGACCTCAGCTCGCCGTTTTGAGAATCAGGGTCAGAAGATTCCACACAACCAGGATTGCGAAGCCGACGTTGATCCGGTTCAGCAGTTGACCCTTTGCCGTCCGCCAGCAATAAACGCCGAGCGCCATCGCTAGTATCTTCACCGCGGCGAGTCCAGCCAGCGGGGACGGGAAAATATTGATCGCCCAAGCCACAATCGGATTTCCCTCATTCACTCCATTGATGAGGAAGGCGACCGTCGTGAGGAAGTCGAGAACCTGGAGGTAGGAGTAGTTGTAGAGTGTCTGCGTCATGCCAGCCGTGTCTGTTTCACCAGCGTAACGGCGGCACAGATTCTCCAGCCATAGACCTTCCGGGTCAAAACTATTTCTCGAAAGTACTAGTACTCTACAGCGTGAAGGACTCCCCGCGGTCCGGAATCGTAACGTCCAGGTTGTAGCGTTCCTTGACCGCTACCGCCAATGCCTTCTGCTGCGCATACTCGCCGTGGACCAGGAATACATGCTTCACTGTGCGAACCAACGGCTCCATCCAGGCCAGCAGTTCATTCTGATCGGCGTGGCCGCTCAGCTCGTTAATTTTCAGCACCTCCGCCCGCACGCGGATCGGCTCATTGAAAATATTCACTTCTCTTTGCCCATCGAGAAGCTTGCGGCCCAAGGTGTTCTCCGCCTGAAACCCGGTGATGAGGACCGTATTCCGCGGGTCGCCGATGTTGTTTCGCAAGTGATGGAGTACCCGCCCCGCTTCCGCCATCCCGGAGGCGGAGATGATCAGGCAGGGAACGCGAACATCGTTCAATGCCTTCGATTCCTCGACGTCGCGAATGTAGCGAAGGCGGCGGAAACCGAAGGGATCATCGCCGCGGTCCAGGAAGAGCTTCGTCTCCGTGTCGTAGCACTCCGTATGGGCTCGGAAAGCCTCGGTGACGTTTACCGCCAGCGGGCTGTCGACAAAGACGGGAATCTCTTTGATCTTGCCTTCCTTGATCAACTCGTGAACCATCAGCACAAGTTGCTGCGTGCGTCCTACCGCGAACGCCGGAGCGATAATCTTCCCGCCGCGCCCCGAGGTTTCGTTGATTATGGCGGCCAGCTTCTCCTTGGCGTAGCGCAGCGGCTGGTGCAGCCGGTCGCCGTACGTACTCTCCATGATGAGAATGTCGGCCGGACACGCATGCTCCGGGTCGCGAATGATCGGCAGGTTTTTGCGGCCGATATCGCCCGAAAACAACAACCGTTTCCCTTCGAGCTCAATCTCAAGAAAAGTCGACCCCAGCATATGCCCGGCTTCATGCGTTGTGGAAAAAACGCCCGGCAGCACTTCGGTTCGTACCCTCATTTCGACATCGCGGAACTGCGTGAGAGCCGCGGTGGCGTCTTTCACGGTGTAGAGCGGCTCAATGGGATTCTCCGGCGGCTCCTCAATCACGCGGCGGCGGCGCGTCGATCGACGGTTCAGAAATTCCGCGTCCTTCTCCTGAATGAAGGCTGAATCCATCAGCATGGAGTTGCAAAGATCGCGAGTCGCCGAGGTCGTGAAAATGGGCCCTTGAAAGCCTTTTGATGTCAGGTTTGGAAGGTTCCCGGAGTGGTCGATATGGGCGTGGGAGAGCAGGACGGCATCCACCTCCGAAGGCGGGAACGCGAAGTTCTTGTTCCGTTCGGCGGCTTCGGCTCGCCTTCCCTGGTACATGCCGCAATCGAGCAGCAGCCGGCGGCCGCCGGACTGAATCTCATGTTGGGAACCGGTCACCGTGCGGGCGGCGCCGCGAAAAGTAATCTGCATGTATCTCTGAGAGTACTCCCATGAAACGGGGTCTCGCTCGTTACAATCGATGTCATGCTTTTACACCGGGTGTTGATTTGCGCTTTGTCTCTGGTGACGGCCGCCGGGGCTGGAAAAAAGCCGGTGACGCTGGAGGCAGCCGCGGCCACCGAACGGCCGGGCACCATCGCGCCGGTCTGGTCGCCGTCCGGCGCGGAATTTCTATATATCGAGGCGCGAAAACTCAGGGTCTATGACTGCGCCCACCGGGAATCGCGAATCCTGGCATCGCTGGCCGAACTCGAGGCGAAGGCAAAGACGCCATCCGCCGGCGGAGCCTTTCAATGGCAGAACCGGCGGGTTGCCGCCGAGCGTCCGCAATGGTCGGCCGACGGCAAGAGCGTTCTACTGGCGGCCGGCGGCGATCTGTTTCTGGTGGACAATGGGACCGGGGAACTCCGCCAATTGACTGCGACCGCTACCCGCGAAAGCGACGCGTTCCTTTCGCCAGATGGCGCCCGCGCCGGCTATCGGATCGACAATGATCTCTACGTCCTGGATATCGCCACCGGCAAGCAGCGGCGGCTGACCAATGACGGCAGCGCCACGCTTTGGAACGGACGGCTGGACTGGGTCTATCCGGAAGAGCTCCAACTTTCGCGGGCTTGGTGGTGGTCGCCCGACGGTCAGGAAATCGCATTCCTGCAGTTCGATGTGAGCCCGGAGATGATTCATCCGCATGTCGATCCGGCGCCGGTGCAAGCGGTTGCTGAGCCGCAGCGGTATCCCAAGGCGGGCACGCGGAACGCCAACGTCCGGCTTGGAATCCTATCATTGCACAGCGCGAAAACGCGGTGGATGGACGTAGGGCCGACATCGGACCACCTCATCGCACGAGTGCAATGGATGCCCGGCGGCAAGGAGATCGCCGTGCAGCGCCTCAACCGTATTCAGGATCATTTGGAACTGCTTGCTTTCAACACCGCCACCGGTAAGGGACGCCTGCTGTTGGAGGAACGCGATCCGGCGTGGATCAACGTCCATGATATTTTGCACTTCCTCCCCGGCGGGCGGTTTTTATGGGCAAGCGAGCGGGACGGCTTCCGGCACCTTTACCTTTATGGCGACGGTGCTCCCAAGCAACTTACTACTGGGAGTTGGGAAGTCGTTGCGCTAAGCGGTGTCGATGAGGTCCGCGGGCGGGCATGGGTCACCACTACCAAAGACAGTCCGCTGGAACGCCAGTTGTACTCGGTGGATCTCGCCACCGGGGCGTTTGTGAAAAGGACGAGCGACCCTGGGACTCACTTGATTTCCATGCCGCCCGGAGGATCGTACTATGTCGATACCTTCCAAAGTCAGACGACACCCTTGCGCCAGACGCTGTTCGACCATGCCGGGACCGAGATCGCAGTCCTTTGGAAGACCCCAGCCGACAAGCTCGACTTCGAACTGCTCCCGGTAGAAACGGTTTCGTTCAAAGGCAAGGACGGGACGCTATTTTATGGGCAGATTACGAAACCCAAGGACTTCGATCCGGCTCGAAAATATCCGGCCATCGTGATGGTCTATGGCGGGCCGCATGCACAAACGGTGACCAACAAATGGGACGGCGTCAGTTGGGAACAGGCGCTGGCGCAACGAGGGTACGTGATCTGGCGAATGGACAACCGCGGATCCAATTTTCGAGGCCATGCTTTTGAAAAGGTGGTTCACAAACAGTTCGGCAAGATTGAGCTGGCCGATCAGTTGGAAGGCGTCGACTTTCTTCTAAAGCAGGGATACGTCGATCCGGGCCGCATTGGTATTTATGGGTGGAGCTACGGCGGCTATATGACGCTTTATGCCATGACCCACGCCAAAGAATTCGCGGCCGGCCTGGCAGGCGCCCCGGTGACCGATTGGCGGCACTACGACACCATTTACACCGAACGTTACATGGGCCTTCCAGCCCACAACGAGGACGCCTACAAGGCTAGCAGCCCGGTGCACGCGGCCGCGCAGCTACACGGAAAGCTGATGCTCATCCACAACTTTCAAGACGATAACGTGCTGTTCCAGAACACGCAGAACATGATGGAGGCATTGCAGAAGGCGGGAAAGTACTTCGAAACCATGTTCTATCCCCAAAAGAGTCACGGCGTCACAGGTCCGCTGCGTCTCCACCTGTTGGAGACGAGCACGGCCTTCTTTGACCGAATCCTATTAGCGAAGTAACGGCTTACTTGCCGGAGCTGCCCGAACCGCCACCGCGGCCCGTTCCGACATCGGCACCACGTCCGGCTGACGGAGCCGCCGGGGCCGCTGCCGCGGGCGCACCGCCGACCGAGCCGCTCGATGGCATCGACACCGCACCCGCCGAACGGGACTGCGTTGTGTAGTAGCCGTTATCGGAGTTCCAGCTACGCCCATTGCCACCGCCGCCTGCGAATCCACCTGCGGAGCTAACCGGAGGCGCTACCGCCTGCTGGAACGACTGATAGTACCGTTGAACACGGCTGGGGCTGTAGTAGAAGTAGCCAAAGGGACTGCGATACATTCCGTTTCCAATCGGCAGGTACGTCATCATCCCGAAGTATGGATTGTAGAACCAGCCGCCCGAGGTCGGATACATGGACATGGAAGAAGAACCGTAGTTCTGGCGGGCCATATTGGCCGACGCGATGTTGGCCATCGCAAGATATTCCGCGCGCCGGTTCGCCCAGCGATACAGCGGATCGCCTACTTTGGGATCGAACTTCGCTACAACGGTGCCGCCTGCGAACTGCAGTTCACGGCCTTCCTTCAAAATTTGCGGAGTTCCGCCCGCCATGACCTGGGCTTCCCCTTTGTAGATTCGGATTCCTGTTTCAAAGTCCAAACGAACCAACGCCATTTTGGAGAACGTGACCGACGCATCCTTCACCAGCATGGTCACGGCATTATCTTTGCTGACCTCGGTAACTTCTACGAGCGCGACCCCGCGGGTCAGTTCCAGGCGAGTATCGGCAAGGCGGCTGGAAATCATCTTCACCGAGCTGTTCTCCCCGACGCGGAGGAAAACGCCGGGATTAAGCAGAACCTCTGCGCGGCCCTCGCCGGTCGTCAGTTCCTGGCCATCTTTCATCTCGGTATAGCGCCCACCGGTCTTCATCTCCACCTGCGAGGCGTTAGCCCCTATGCCGACTTTCACCTCGCCTTCGGTGTAGTGAACGACACCGGCTTTCGCCGAGATCACCGATTGGCCATAAAGACTCATCGCACCGAGCGTGGTACTAAGCGCAACATACGTAACGGTTTTCGAAATCTTCATCGCCATTTCCTCCAGGAACTACTTCAATTGTCTACGATTGCACGGAGCTGTCAACGCAATTGACTGACGTTGCTCACAATATTACGGTTTCATGACATTGGTTGCAAGTTTTGTAACACAATACTTCCCGTTTTTGTTGTTTGATGCCTTCGCGATAGACTAGACGGCGAGTGCCCGAGAAGATTCTGGATGTCGGCTGCGGGATCAGGAAGTACCCGGGAGCCGTTGGTATTGACCGCCTGCCCGGCACCGCCGCCGATATTGTCTGGGATCTGGACCAGTTCCCGTGGCCGGTGGAAGCGGGTTCGTTTGATCAGGTGCGGCTCATCCATGTTATTGAGCATGTTGGAGATGTCTTGCGCACGATGGAGGAGATCCACCGCATCCTGCGTCCCGGGGGGCGCGTTATTCTTGAGACACCGCATTACACCGACTTCAGTTCCTGGTGCGACCCGTCTCACCGATGGCACCTCAACACCTACTCGTTCCGCTATTTCGGCGACGACAATGCCGGATACGGCTACTACTCCGCCGTTCGATTTCGCGAGGTGAGTATCCGCGTTAAGCTGCTGGCCCTTTGGCGGTATATGGGTTTCCAGCTACTGGTCAACGCCTGGCCGCGGTTCCGGCTGTTCTGGGAGCACTATCTCTGTTTTGTGGTGCGCGGGAAGGTCATCACTTTCGAGTTCGAAAGGATTTGATCCATCAAAGAAGGTAGAAGCCGCTTTCCACACCGTCGCTCTTGATCCGATTCCAAACGACGCGGGCGGCAAACTTGCTGGTTTCTGACTCGATTTGAAGCATCATTCCGCTGGTGAGGGCGGGGTACATATGCTCCACTCGCATTCCGTGCTGGCTCACATCCAGGATGCGGGCGGGAATCGTGATCATTTGTGGGCCCTCGATTATCAGTCGTACTTCGCCCGTGGCTGCAAAACGAGGTTCGCTGCGGCGGTCGTCGGTACCGGCCACGCTGCCGCCATCAAATTCATCCGGCATTGATTTCGGTCCCATCATACGAACTCCATCCCGGCTTCGGCCTCTGTTTCGGATTCTCGGGCTTCAGAATCGTACTGTTTCAGTTTTCTGCTTAGGGTACGCCGGGAGATACCCAACAGATTTGCCGCGCGTTCCTGATGGCCCCCGGTATGTCCGAGAACCTGCAGGATAAGCCGCTTTTCCATGTCTTGCAGCATGGCGCCGGGCGCGCTGTCATTACTATTCCCATCCGAGTTGACGGAGTGGAACAGGCGCTTCAGGTCGCTTTCCTGTTCCGGCAGCGCGGCATAGTGGTCCTGTAGCCGTTCGGGCAGATCCAGCGTCCGAACCGCCTGTCCCCGTGCCGTCACAGCGCACATGTTAACGACATTCTGCAACTCACGGACATTTCCGGGCCACGGGTAGAGCTCCAAGGTGCGCTTGGCGTCCTCGGTGATCTCCATTCCTTCCTTGGCGGCATCCAGGAAGTACTCGGCCAGCGGCACAATGTCTTCCACCCGGTCCCGCAACGGCGGAACAGTCACACGGAACTGCGTTAGCCGGTGAAAAAGGTCCATCCGGAACCGGCCGGCCGCCACCGCCTCTTCCAGTTTCTGGTTCGTCGCCGTGATGATCCTGACCTTCGACTGGATAGGCCTCGACCCGCCGAGCCGGAAGTGCGGAAAGCCGTCGAGAAATCGCAGCAGCCGGGCCTGCACCCGCATCTCCAAATCGCCGATCTCATCCAAAAAGAGCGTCCCGCCATCGGCCAGTTCAAACATGCCTGGCCGTGGATAGCTGCCCTCCGGCACTCCCGTTTCCTCACAACCGAAGAGCTCCACCTCCAGAAGCAAATCCGGCAGCGACGCGCAACTCAGATTCACCCACGGCCCGTCGCTGCGAGTCGAGTAACAATGCAGCGCGCGGGCGATGATCTCCTTGCCTGCTCCACTTTCTCCTTCGATCAATACCGTCGCGCTCGAGTGCGCAATGAGTTGGACCGTATTGAGCAGGTTCCGCATGGTGCGGCTGGCTGCGACAACTGACATTCCCAGAAAGCTGTGGGTAATTCCTCGCATTTTCTCGTGAGTTGATCCTGTACCCATCGTCCTTCAAGTCGATTTCTATTTCTAGGTGTGCATTCCCTGTTCTCCTCGGGAAAAATACCTTAGCCGAGGCGCGGGAGGACGTGCGGGCGGAGCGACGGAAGTTATCTTTTTTTCAACTAGTTAAGAATGGTTGCTGGGAAGAAATGCTCCTAGCTTCTACAGCCCCGGTGAAACTCTGACGATGGCACTAGGAGGGAGCCTCAACTAGGCGTGCAATTCCAGATCCGCGATGCAACTGAGCCGACGCTGTATACGCCCCTGATGCGTCTGTACCTCGGAATTACCATCGCGATCGGCGCTGTCTATCTATATATAGACCTCGTTCCCTTCCACCCTTCGGACACCACGCAGTTCCTGACGTACTTTGTAATGTCCGCGCTAGCCGCCGGGTTGCGAGTGAGCATGCCCACCTACAGCGGCACACTTTCCATCAATTTCCTCTTCGTCCTTATCGGCCTGGTTCATCTGACCCGTTCCGAACTCGTAATACTGGGAGGAGCCGCAACGCTGATCCAATGCCTTTCGAGCCGCGGACGCTTCCCGGACCCTCCGAAGATACTTTTTAACCTCGCCGTTTCTACGATCGCTGTCCATATCGCCTCACTGGTCTACCTGGCCATGCCCAGCGATGGATCTGTCGCCGACGAGACCTGGCGGCTGGCGCCGGCCGCTCTCGCTTTATTCCTGTTGCACACGGTGCCGGTTGCCATCGCGATCGCCTGGTCCGAAGGACTGCGAGTTCTGCCGACCTGGCGCGAATGCAGCCTCTGGTCCTTGCCCTATACGGTGGGCGGCGCGGCTGTCGCCGGAAGCTTCGCGACCCTCTCCCACCGTATCGGCTGGCAGCTATCCCTCCTCGTCCTTCCCGTCGTCTATCTGATCACTCGTTCCTACCAGCTCCATCTGGCGCGCGTCGACGACGGAATGCGCCACGCCGAGGAACTCGCTGGTCTTCATCTACGAACCATTGAGGCGCTGGCCCTGGCCATTGAGGCCAAGGACTCAACGACCGCCATTCATCTGGAGCGGGTCCAAACTTACGCCATCGAGATCGGCAAGATCATGCGGATCAGCAGCAACGAACTGGAGGCCCTCCGTGCCGCTGCGCTTCTGCATGACATCGGCAAACTCGCCGTTCCCGAACACATTCTCTCCAAGCCAGGCCGACTTACCCCCGACGAATTCGAAAAGATGAAGATCCATCCCATCGTCGGCGCCGACATCATCGAACGGGCCAACTTCCCCTACCCGGTTGCCCCCATCGTCCGTTGTCATCATGAACGCTGGAATGGCGAAGGCTATCCCGACGGACTCCGCGGCACTGCCATTCCCATCGGTGCCCGAATCCTTTCCGCCGTCGACGCATTTGACGCGCTGAGTACCGACCGCCAATACCGTCGCGCACTCCCCCTGAACGAGGCAATAGCGTTTGTCCAAGAGGAAGCAGGCCAAGCCTTCGACCCCGACGTGGTCGCCGTCCTCGTTCAGAACTATCAGGAACTCGAACGGAAGGTGAAAGCCAACGCCGGGCGTATTAAGGACATCGCTTCTCTGCGAATCACGCGCGGCAAACCGGCCGCCGGCTTCGAACAGGCTGCGCCCGTTCCTAACGACGCCAACGGCGGCGCCGACGCTCCCAGTTTTCTCGACAAGATCGCCGCTGCCCGGCTCGAAGTCCTCACGCTATTCGAACTTACCAGCGATTTAGGCAGTTCGTTAAGTCTACAGGAGACTTTATCGGTTCTTGCCACCCGTCTCAAGCGCATCGTTCCGTTTGATTCCCTCGCTATCTACTTCCTGCGCGATGGAAAACTGATGCCCGAATACGTTACCGGCGAGAACTTCCGCATGTTCGCCGCCTTGGAAATCCCCTTCGGGGAGGGGCTGAGCGGCTGGGTGGCAGAGCATCTCCAACCGATTCTCAACGGCAACCCATCGGTGGAACCCGGCTACTCAAGTGATCCGGCAAAGCATTTTGCGCTTCGCTCGGCCCTGGCCGTTCCACTGGAAGGTTCGCAGGGAGTTGTTGGCGTACTGTCCCTCTATCACGCCGACCGTGACGCCTTCTCCCGCGACCATCTGCGCATCCTGAATGGCATCAGCGCCAAGCTCTCCAACTCCATCGAAAACGCCTTAAAGTTCCATGTCGCCGAGACGACAGCGACCACCGATTACCTGACCGCGCTTCCAAACGCTCGCAGCCTCTATCCGCGGTTGGAAGAGGAGCTCAATCGGTGCCGGCGTACGGAAACTCCCCTCGAGCTGCTGGTCTGCGACTTGAACGGTTTCAAACAGGTGAATGACCGCTACGGCCACATGGAGGGCAACCGCGTTCTGCGTGAAGTCGCCTCCCGGCTGCGCGAAAATTGCCGCGAGTACGACTTCGTCGCCCGCATGGGCGGAGACGAGTTCGTCATCGTGATGCCCGGCGCCGAAGCCGGGAACTTCCAGATTCGGGCCCTCCAGCTTTCCCAATTAGCCGCCGACGCCGGCCGCATGATCACCGGTGAGAACATCCTCTCATGCGCAGTGGGCTCGGCCCGTTTTCCCGAGGATGGGAACGACCCCGAGCAACTGCTCTCCATCGCCGACCAGCGCATGTACCGGAATAAGTACGAGTCCCGTGAACAGGCTCCTGTCGATCCCGCGCAGCAAGATCGAAACGATTGGCCTCAGGCTGGAACGCCTTCTTCCACTCTCGCCAAAACGTAAGGGCCTTCTGGAATAACCGCGATTCGCGCACTTGCCGGCAATCCATCCACCGCCGCCGCGATAGCCTCATTGACGCTGGCGAAGCTCCGCCCCCACAGCTTTTCCCGGTAGCGATCCTCTAAACCTGGAACGTGGAACAGGAGTTCCTTGTCCCGGCAAACCAGTGCGAGCTTTTCCAACTGCCACTGATCGACCACAACCGGATTCTCCGCCACATGATCCAGGAACGCCTGCGGCGTCGGGAAACGCTCCAACATTTCGCAGAACTCCGGCGCACCGGCGCCTTCCGAACACGCCGATACTACCAGGATCCGCCCGCCCGGCTTCACAATATGACTCGCCGCGGTTATTCCTTTCACGGTCTGATAGAAGGTGAGATCCAGCGGATAGCCGGCCGACGTCGTTATCACCGCATCCACCGGCTCCTCAATCCGTTCCAACATCACCTTTCCGACGAAAGCCATCCCCTGGCGATGCGCCTGTTCCGGATGGCCGGCAAATACCTGCGCAATCTTCCGGTCACGCGTCAACGCGACATCCACCAGGAAATCGTGCCGGGCGATCCGCGAAATCTCGATCAATTCCCGGTGCAGCGGGTTGTCCTCCACGGACCCTTCCACCGCTCGCCGGTCGCGCATGAACTTCGGACTGTGGAGTACCTTAATCGTCTCCTGCGCCGCCAGCCCCGGCGCGATCAGCTTGCGCCCACCGGAAAAACCCAGCATCAGGTGCGGCTCAATAAAGCCCAGCGTGATGTGCAGATCGGCCGCAATGAACCGTTCGTCAATGTGGACCGGCGTTCCGGTGGAGGTATCTCCCAGGTAGCGGTGTTCGCTCAAAACTTTCGCGTGATGGTTAACGACGCGAATCTTCCCGTACAGGTCGGGCCCAATGATCTCGCGGATTTCATTGTCGGTCGCCGGGCGGTGCAGGCCCGTTGCGATCAGGACCGTCACGTTCTCCCGCGGAATCCCCCCCTGCTCCAGACGCGCCAGCAGCGGCGGAAGCACCAGCCGGTTCGGCGCCGGACGGGTAATGTCGCAAACCGAAATCGCCGCAGTCTTCTTTCCCCGTGCTAACTCCGCCAGCGGCGCCGTGCCGATCGGCGCATCCATCGCGGCCTCCAATGCCGCTGCCCCATCCTCTAATCCAACGGCGGACCGCGCCTCCAAAAACTGATACCGCAATCCCTCGGGCAGCTCTGCTTCAAGCCCCGTCTTTCCAAACGCCAGTTCGATTCTCATCTTCTGCAACGTAACATGTTTTGGCTTTGAAACGCTCTTCAGAAAATTTTCACCAGATTGTGAGCGTCTTTTTGGCTCGATCGCGCTTTTAATAACTGAAAGGAGAAGACGGTTATGAGCTTGCCATTCGAAATTCCGATTAACGGAATCACCGCGACCGCGGTTGTGGCGGGACTCTATATGCTCAGCCTGCTCTTGTCGGCACTGACGTCTCCTCCTCCACCTAAACCGCACTTCGACGCCCAAAACAATTCCGCTGCCGATTGGCAGTTTAATTGCAAATAAATAGTGCGGAGGGTCTTATGCCGGTCGGTGGTCTGATTGCCGTTTTTGTCATCCTGGGGCTGTTCCTCAGTATGTTGACCTCTTCGCCGCGCGTATCCCCCAGCAAGCGGGATGAGTCCTCTACGGACACAGTAGCGTAGCATTTCGGGGCAGGGCGCCTTTACGGGCGCTACAATACCGGAATGAATGGGTCCCGATGCTCTCTTCCGTGGCTGCTGCTGCTAGTTTGTCCCCTCTTCGCCCAGAATCCGGAATATGACATATGGATTTCGGGAGGTCGAATCGTCGACGGCGCGGGCAATCCCTGGTTTATCGGCGACATCGGAATTAAGGGTGACACCATCGCGTATGTCGGCCCCAGCCGGGCGGCTTCGGCGCGGCAACGTCTGGATGCCCGTGGCAAAACGGTCACACCTGGGTTTATCGATACCCACAGCCACGGCCGCCGCGGAGTCTTCGAAGTACCGAGCGCCGAGAACCAGATACGCCAGGGTGTCACCTCAATAATCGAAGGGCCCGATGGCTCCTCGCCCATTCCGGTTGGTGAGTACCTGACGCGCTTCGCCAAAGTCCCGGCAACCACAAACTTCGGTCTGCTGGTGGGGCAGGGAACCATTCGCGAACGAGTCGTTGGCCTGCAGGACCGCAAGGCGACCCCGGAAGAGATAGAAAAGATGCGCGGGCTGGTCCGGCAGGCCATGCTCGAGGGCGCCTTCGGCATGTCCACCGGTCTGTTCTACGTGCCCGGCGCATTCACGCCCATTGAGGAAGTCATCGAATTGGCCAAAGTCGCCGGCGAATTGGGCGGCATCTACACTTCGCACATGCGCGACGAAGCCGCCAAGATTACCGATTCCGTGAAGGAGCTGATCCGCATTGGCGAGGAAGCCCGAATTCCCGCGCAGATCACCCACCACAAAGTAATGAGCGGCAAGAACTGGGGTAAGTCTGTTGAGACGATTCAGCTTGTTGACGAAGCCCGGCGCCGCGGCGTCGATGTATCTATCGATCAGTATCCCTATACCGCGTCGTCCACCGGTTTGGCGGCGCTTGTCCCGAAATGGGCCTTGGAGAGCGGGCAGAAATCCTTCCGCGAACGCGCCGCTTCCCCGGAATCTAGGGCACGAATGAAGCGCGACATCGTCACCAACCTCAAGGAGGACCGCGGTTCCGGCAACCTGAAAAACGTCGTCTTCGCCAGTTGCGCCGCCGACCGCAGCCTCGCCGGCAAGAGCCTGCGCGACGTCACCGGTTCGGACGACTTCGAAGCCGCCGCCGAGCATGTCGTTCGCCTGCAGGAACAAGGCGGCTGCTCGTGCATCTACCACGCGATTTCCGAAGACGACATCGAGCGCATCATGCGCTACCCGGGTACCATGATCGCTTCCGACGGCGGTATTCCGGTCTTTGGTCAGGACGTGCCCCATCCGCGCAACTACGGAACCTTCGCCCGCGTGCTGGGGCGCTATGTCCGGGAGCGAAAGATCCTCACCCTGGAGGATGCGATTCGCCGGATGACCAGCCTCCCGGCCATGCGCTTCCGCATTGCCGATCGCGGCCTGCTACGTCCGGGCATGAAGGCCGACATCGCCGTCTTCGACGCGAACACCGTCATCGACAAATCCGAGTTCGCCAAGCCTCATCAATACTCCGAAGGCTTCACCCACGTTCTGGTGAATGGAACCCCGGTTCTCGTGGACGGCACCATGCTGCCCGCCCGCCCGGGCCGGGCGCTGTACGGGCCCGCCTACCAAAAGAACTGAATGCCGGCCGCTTGCCAAATTCGTCCCGCCCTGCCGGAGGAGATGGACGAAGTCCGGGCGCTCTTCCGCGAGTATCAGCAGAGCCTGAACATCGACCTCTGCTTTCAAAGCTTTGAAGAGGAGCTCACCGCGCTGCCGGGCCGCTACGCTCCGCCGCAAGGAGCCATTCTGTTCGCCGAGGCCGAAGACGGCGACGTCATTGGCGTAGTTGCCCTCCGCGCCCTGGACCCCTTCACGGCGGAGATGAAACGCCTCTACGTCAAGCCCTCCGCGCAAGGGCTCGGCCTGGGCCGGGCACTGGCCGAGGCCCTCATCGGCGAGGCCCGCCGCCGCGGCTACTCCCGCCTGCGCCTGGACACCCTCCCATCCATGAACGCCGCCATCGGCCTCTACCGTCGTCTCGGCTTCGTGGAGATTGACCCCTACACCGTCAATCCAATCGAAGGCGCACTCTATCTCGAACTGCCGCTGTCCTGATACTTCTTTAGTAACGCCGTCAAACGCTTCACAACGGCTGGATTGGCATCATAGACGTCCCGATCCTCATGTGGATCCTGCCGCAAATTGAACAATTCACCGGGAGCCTCCCCCGGCTTCGCATCGCGCTTGATTGGCTCCGTAAACCCTCCGGATCCGTGGCCGAGAATCAACTTCCAATCCCCGCTCCGTATCGAGAACAGCCCATTTGCCGAATGATGAACCACGGCCTCTCGCAGTGGACCCTTCTGCTTACCTTCCAGCACGGGAAGGATGCTCACGCTGTCCTCGCCCATCCGGGCCGTCATCGGAATGCCTTGCACATCGGAAATCGTCGCAAAAACATCGGTGAGGCAGATCGTCTGATCGGACACGGTCCCCGGCTTCACGCGGCCCGGCCAGCGAACCAGGAACGGTATCCGATGCCCGGCTTCCTGAATATCCGCTTTTTGCCCGCGCCACTTCGCGTTGGCCCGATGCCCACCGGCCTCTCGTGCATCGCGGTCCTCCCACGGCGCGCCGTTATCCGAGGTTGCGATCACCAGCGTATTCCCAGCCTTCCCGCTCCTTTCCAACGCCGCCAGAATCATCCCTATCGAAGCATCCGTCTCTTCAACGAAGTCCCCGTATAACCCGAACTTCGACTTCCCCTGGAACGGCTTCGACGGCACCCACGGCGTATGCGGCGCGGGCAGCGGGACATAGGCAAAGAACGGTCCTTTCTCCCTTTCTACAAATGCGCATGCACGTTTCACGATCGACGGCACCACATCATCCATTTGAAACGACGGTGACCGAGGACCGCCGCGCCAGAACGGGCCGCGTTTCACTTCCCCGTTGTCCCCAATCGACGCCGTGGGCGGTTCCACCGCCTTGTGACCATCGATGAACACATAAGGGGGCATGTCAAGCGATGCCGGAATGCCGAAATACTCGTCAAACCCATACTCCAGCGGCGACGGCCGGAACTCCTGCGCGTAGTCCACCTTCTCCGCCGTTCCTAATCCCAGATGCCACTTCCCGAATCCCCCGGTTCGGTAGCCTTTCCGATTCTTCAACAGCGATGCGATCGTCTCACGTCCCGGCTCAATCAGCGCCGGGGAATAACCGCTGCCGACACCGTTCTTCAGCCGTGTCCGCCAGCAATACCGCCCCGTCATGACCCCGTACCGAGTCGGCGTGCAAACCGAGGACGGCGAGTGCGCATCGGTGAACCGCATGCCCTCCCTGGCCAGCCGGTCCATGTGCGGCGTAGGAATCTTCGCGTCCGGCCAATACGCGCCCACATCCCCGTACCCCAGGTCATCGCAAAGAATCAGAACAATGTTCGGCGCCGCCGGACTCTGGGCAAACAGCCCTCCGCCCGCCGCCAGGAAGGCTCGTCTCGAAATCATGCAATCGTTCCCTTAATGCTTGGCCATCGCGTAGTGCTGGCGAAGCAGGTCCTTGCCGTAGTCGTTGCCATTCGGCGTGCGAATGACAACGTGCACATGTTCCTTATTCGGCACCTGCTCCTTAATAAGGTTCCGCAGCCCCGCCGGCCGCTGATGGTCGAACTCAATGAGTATCACCGGGCTATGAATCCGGTAGTAGAACACGCTATCGTCCTGCGTCCCGCCGATCCAGGCAAACCACGTATTCTCCAGGTGTTTCTCCACCTCGGCCATCTTCACTTTGGCATGGCCGGCATCCATATTGCCGACGTACTTGGCAACCAGCGTCACCAGGGCCTTCTTCTGCGCAGGCGTCATCTCGGACCCGCGAAGACCGGCGTAATCGAGCACAACGTTATCCTTAAACGCTTCGCCGACGTTGTTATTGGCCGGCTTTGCCACTTCCAGAACGGCCTTCTTCTTCTGCCCGTCATCGAACGTCCGTATCAGCGACAAACCCATCTTCGGCTCTTCCTGCAAAATCGCCGTGCCTTTGTACTTGCCCATCGTCGCGATCACCGGCTCCGACCCGACGAACGTCGGCGTCATCACCACCTGGTCGCCCAGCACGAAGTAATTGATGATCAGATGATGCCCGTCGATCTGCCAGCCCCACGGCTTGTCCTTCGAGGGTTCGCCCATCACGGTGATGTGATATCGCCACTCGCCGTACTCCGTGAAGTTGTTGTTGTTCAACTCCCCCAGCGTCTCGTTCAGCTTCATGATGTCCCGCGAGAGCTTCAATCCATCCGCGCTCAGCGACACCTTCAACAGCCCGAACCCCAACTCCCGCTGCTTATCGTTCATCTCCTGGAAACTCACGCCCTGCCGGATGTAGAAGTGCTGATTCATCCACTTGCGCCACTCCGGATCGTCAACCGGGAACTTCGTCTTCGCGCGCTGTTCCTCCGTCAACCCGGCGAGGAACGCCACCGCCGCCTTGCGCACCGGCTCAGTTGACACGCCTGTCGACTTCACCGCAAAAAGCCCCGGCTCCACCGCCCCCTTCGCCGTAACGCCGCGGAACGGCTCCGCCAGTCCGGCAGCCTCCGCCTTCACGCTCTGTGCACGGAATCGCTCCCGAATGTCCTGCGAAAACGCGACCAACACTACGACCATGAGCCAACCGATCAACCGTTTCATGGCCCCTACTCTACCAAAATTAGACCCATGATAGACTTGCCTCCTAACCGTTTATGAGCAAGTTTCTCGTCGGCGTAACGCCGGATTTTGCAGTCGAGGCCAAGGGCCTCTATGAAAAGCAACTGGCGGAAAAATTGACGTCCGCCGGGATAGCGTGGGAGTTAATGCCGGATCTCCCCGGCAATGCCGTCACTCCTGAGATCGCCGACCGCTACGATGCCATCTTCGCTCTCGCCTCCTGGTTCCGGGCCGACGGCATTAAGGGCTGCCGGCGCCTGGCCGTCGTCGCCCGGTGGGGCGTCGGTTACGATCGCGTGGACACCAAGGCGCTCACCGAAAACGGCATCGCGCTGGCCATCACGCCCAACGCCGTCCGCACGCCGGTAGCCGAAGCCATCTTCACCCTGATGCTCGCGGTTGCCAAGAACCTCCGCATGCAAGATCAAATCACCCGCGCCGGCAAGTGGCGCGGCGATCTCCCTCGAATGGGCGTCAATCTACGCGGCCGCGTCTTGGGTTCGGTGGGCTGCGGCAATATCGGCAAGGAGATGTTCCGCCTCGCCAAGCCCTTCGGTTTCTCCCGCCTCATCGCTTACGATCCCTTCCTGACGCAATCCCAAGTGGACGACATCGGCGTTCAACTCGTCCCTCTCGACACCGTCATGGCCGAATCCGACTTCGTCACCGTCAACGCTTTCCTTAACGAACAGACCACCGGGTTAATCGGCGAACGCCAACTCCGCCTGATGAAGCCCAACGCCTACTTCATCAACACGGCTCGCGGGCCCATTGTCGATCAGGCCGCCCTCATCCGCCTCCTGCAGGATCGCGCCATCGCCGGCGCCGGCATCGACGTCTTCGAAACCGAACCGCCGCCAAAGGATCTTCCCCTTTTCGAACTCGACAACGTCGTCCTTACTCCGCACGCCCTCCCCTGGACCGAAGAGATCGCTCGCGACAACAGCCTGGAAGCCTGCGACAACATGCTCGCCGTCTCGCGTGGCGAAGCACCGCCTGGCCTGGTCAACAGGGCCGTCCTGGACAACCCTCTATTCAAAGCAAAGCTAGCCGCTCATGAAACCAAATAAATTCCAGCAGTCCATCGCCGCCACCGGCACCGCCGCCGGCCACATGATCAGCGATTTCGGCACCCGCAACATAGCGCGCATCGTCGCCGGCGCCAACCCCGATTTCGTCATGATCGACATGGAGCACACCGGCTTCGACACCGAACGCATCGCCGACCTCTGTGCCTGGTTCCGCGCCACCGACATCGCGCCGATGGTCCGCGTGCCGCAGGGTCTTTATCACTTCTGCGCGCGCACCCTCGACGCCGGCGCGCTCGGCATCATGGTGGCCAACGTCGAGACTCCCGAACAGGCCAAGAAGATCGTCAATGCCTGCAAATACGCTCCCCTCGGCCATCGCGGCGTCGCTCTTGGCGGCGCGCACAACGACTTCATCATGCCCAATCCGGCGGAGTATTTCGCATATGCGAACACCAACACCACCGTCGTTTGCATGATCGAATCGCCCATTGGAGTGGCCAATGTGGATGCCATCGCAGCCACCCCCGGCGTCGACGTTGTCTGGGTCGGCCACTTCGATCTCACCCAGGCCATGGGCATCCCCGCCCAGTTCCAGCACCCGGATTTCCTGTCCGCCATGCACGCTGTCACCGCCGCCGCGCGCCGTCACGGCAAGCAGGCCGGTATCCAGCCGACACGCGTCGAGGACGCCCGCCAATGGCGCGAAATCGGCTTCAACGTTCTGAGCTGGAGCATCGACTACGCTGTCTACCGCACCGCCCTCGTCAGCGGCGTCAATGAGATCCGCAATATACTCAAAGGATAGTGAATTATCCGATAGTAGATGGCCGTGTTCAAACCCGGGCCCTCGAATATCACATAACCGATCACTGTAATCTGCGTTGCGACCATTGCTGCTCCTTCTCGCCCATCCTGAAGAAGTGGCTTGCCGATCCCGTTGCTTTCCGCGAAGATTTGATCGCGGTGCGCCGCGTTGTTCGTCCGCAATTCCTGAAAATCGTCGGCGGGGAACCACTCCTGCACCCGCAGTTGGAACTGCTGCTGGCCGCCGCGCATGAACTGCAAGTCGGTGCGCGCATCCAACTCACGACGAACGGTATTCTTCTCCGCCAACTCACCCCGCGCTCCTGGGACTGCATTCAGATGCTGTCTGTCTCGCTCTACCCCGAACCCGCGCTGCCGAAGGATCTCATCCGTTACGTCGCCCGTGAAGCCGCCCGGCGCAATATCGAAGTGAGTTGGAAGATGCAGGACAAGTTCACCTGCCTGGACCGGTCTACCCTTGCCACGCACGACGAAGCCCGCGATACCTTCGCCGATTGCTGGATCCGCCACCGCTGTAATTCCATTAAGAACGGCCGCTTCTACTCCTGTACCCGGCCGCAGTACATTCAGAAGTTCGCGTCCGACGGCCCCATGTTCGCCGAAGACGGTCTTCCCGTGCACGTCGAAGATGCCGCTGCATTGGCCGAAAGCATACGCGCCCATCTCACCCAGACCGAGCCACTCCACTCCTGCTTCATTTGCAACGGCGGCCAGGCCCATCTTGATACCCACCGCCAACTCAACCCGCAGTCCATTCGTGCCAAACGGGAACAACTGGTGTCGTTGACGGCGCTCGTTCCTTCATGAGTCTGCTTCGCAAAGCCTTATTAACGGTGTTGAACCGCCTTCCGGCTGGGCAGCCGGTACCGGTCGCGCTCAGCGGCGGGCTCGATTCCTGGGTACTCGCGCTCCTGCTCCGCCAGGCTGGGTTCACAGTCAACGGACTGACGCTCGTTTCCGGCATCGACGGCTACTGCGAATATGCGCAAGTCCGCGCCCTTTCCGCGCGCTTCGCCCTCGATGTCGAACCCATCCATGCCGAGGAGTTTGAAACCGCCCTCCCACGTTTCCTCGCCATCACCGGCATGCCGGTCTACAACCTCCATCCGGTCTCGAAACTGCTTCTCGCAGAAGCCGCCGCGGCCCGGAATTTATCTTTGCTCGTGACCGGCGACGGCGCCGATCAAGTCTTTCGATGTGAAACCGAGTGTGACCTCCTACCGCTCACACAAAGCTGTTTCCGTCATGCCGGCGTGGAACTCTTCACGCCATTTCTACACCCAGAAGTCCGTGCGCTTTGCGCCACTCCCGACCCGAATAAACTACCCTTGCGACAACTTGCTGCTTCTCTCGAAATCCCCGACGTTCCCAAAAGACCGACTTACTATCCTGGCGATTCCATCCTGGACCGGACCCGCCAAATGCTTGAGGCCATGACATGTGCGGCATCGCCGGTTTAATCCGCTATGGCGGCCTCACCGCGGCCGATCATTCCCGCGCCGCGCGAATTAAGACGCTCCTCCGGCACCGCGGCCCGGACGGCTCCGGCATCGCCGCGGACGCCTTTGCCACGCTGATTCAAACGCGCCTGGCCCTCATCGCGCCGGAACCCCATCCACTGCCCCTGCAGTCGCCCGATGGCCGGTTTACCCTCGCCTACAACGGCGAAGTCTACAACCACGCCGCGCTTCGGAAACAGTTGGCCGATTCCTGGGACTTTAAGACTCGGACCGATAGCGAAGTTGTTTTGGCGGCTCTGATCCACTGGGGCCCCGCGGCACTCTCCCGCTTCGAAGGGATGTTCGCCCTCTTCCTTTGGGACGGCGAACAACAGTCCGGATTCGCCGCCGTCGATCCCCTGTCCGTCAAGCCGCTGCTCTATCACGCCGGCGACGCGCAATTCCTCTTCTGTTCTGAAGCCGGACCGCTGATCACCAGCGGCGCTCTACCCTTCCGCCCGAACGAAGAAGCGATCTCCGAATACCTCACCGCGCCCTACTTCAGCGGCGCGCACACACTCCCGTTCGATAACTTGCAGCGGCTTCTCCCCGGCCACTATCTCCAACTCGCTGACGGTCGCGTCACTACAGCCGAGTACCGGACGAACACCCCGCGGCCGCCCGCTCTCGTGCCGGCGCTCCGCGATGCCATCGCCGCTGAATCGGTCGCCGATTCTGGCGTCGGCCTCTTCCTCTCGGGCGGCGTCGATTCCAGTCTTATCGCCGCGCTAGCCCCAAAGCCGATGCCGGCCTTTACAGTCACCTACGAACACGGCCCGGAGCACTACGTCGATTCGCTAATCGTCAAATCCGACGACGTGCCCTTCGCCCGCAAAGTCGCCAGCCGGTTCCGCCATCCCTTCCATCTCGTCAACCCGCCGAACTTCGAAGCTGTGCTCCTCCGCACCTTGCAGACTAACGATCTCATCGCCGCTTGGGAGCAGGAGGTCTCGCAGAACGTACTCGCCGAAGCCGCCGCCGCCAGCGTCAAAGCTGTTCTGGTCGGTGATGCCGCCGATGAAACCCACTTCGGTTATTCATTCCTCTTGCATCCCGAGCGCCTGACTTCTCCCAAGCATTTGATGGATTTCTTCGGCCTGCTGCCCACGCGCATCGAACCGGCGCACTTTGTCGACAAGTACCGCGTATTCGCCGAGGCGCAGGGACACCGCTGGAAAACTTCCCACGACCAGCGCCTGGCAATCTCCTGCCTCGTCCGCAACCTCTGGCTCACACGCCTCCTCCACAACGGCGACAGCCATCTCATGGCCCATAGCTTGGAGGGCCGTGTGCCCTTTGCTCATCCCACAGTCCTCGCCTTTGGCGACAATGTGTTCCCTTCGGACGCGCTGAAAGACGGCATCGAAAAGCATCATCTTCGTACCGCCGCCGCGAAACTGCTGCCGGCCGAAATCGCCTGGCGTCCCAAGTCCGCGCTGACCAAACACATGGACGGCCGCCAAACGATCCACCGGCTCTTCCGCCAGGCATGGACTCGCCAGGGCGCTCTCATCGAGCCCTACATCATCCCCGACGTCATCGACAACCTGAAACCGCCCGCCACCGACCGTGACGGCGGCCTCCGCTTCCGCCTGCTCGCGCTCCTTACATGGTTCGCCCGCTTCGCGGAGTCCGGATGAACATTGTTTTCGCGCTGATTCCCGAAAAGGGCCACATCAATCCCTACATCGGCCCCGCGCAGGCGCTCGCCGCCCGGGGCCACCGTGTGACCATCGTCGCCCCCGGCGACATCGCTCCCCAGATCGAAGCCGCTGGGCTGACCTTCGCCCACGACCTGATCCCGCCCACGCCCGGCGAGCGCCCCACTCACGGCGCGGCTCTCGTTGAACTTGTTCAAAATTCCGCGCGTCTGGCCGCCTGGATCGAGCAACTCCTCCTCGCCGATATCCCTCCGCAAGTCGAAACCCTCCGAGCCTGCTTGCGCCGTCTCGCTGCCGACATCGTCGTCATCGATCCCCTGTATTACCCCGCCGCCATCGCCGCCCACTGCGAAGATCTCCCATGGGCCAGCGTCTCGAATTCGCTCAACCCGGTTCTCCCGCCCAGTCTCGACAGCGCCCTCCTCCAAACCACGCGCCGGCTGGCCCCCCGCCGCCAAGAGAACTTCGCCCGGTACGGCGCGGCGCCGGCGTTCCGCGGCGCCGATGTCCTCTCGCCCCATCTCACCATTGCCTTCACCACCGAAGCCCTCTGCGGTCCTGTACCCGGCGTCGAACTCGTCGGCCCGTCGTTTCCCCTGGCACGGAGGGGCGACGAAGTTCCCCTTCAACCGTTCCCGGAACGCAAGCCAATCGTCTACGCCTCCTTCGGCAGCCAAATCTACCACTGGCCAGAAATCTTCGCCAACCTCCGCCGCCTGCCCGTACATCTCGTCATTTCTGTCGGCGATCTGATTGACCAGATCGAACCCAGTGAAAACTGCCAGGTTTATCGCTACGCCCCCCAGCGAGCCATCCTCGAACGCGCTTCCGCATTCATAACCCACGGAGGCGCCAACAGTTTCATGGAATCCATCGCCGCCGGCGTGCCGATGCTCCTCTCTCCTATGTGCAACGATCAGTTTCATCAGGCCTATTTTCTGGAACGAACGGGAATCGGCCTGGTTACCGATCTCCGCACTATCGGCGAGGCCGAGCTCATCGCATCCGTCAATGCGCTCTTAGCCGATGGCCAATATCGCGCCGCCATGAAACCACTCGCCGCCTCATACTCGAAAAACGGCGCCATCCGCGCCGCCGAACTCATTGAAAAACAGCGTGCGTGATGCGAATCCCCATCGGCATTACCGCCCGTAATGAAGCCGCGAACATCGAAGCGCTCCTGCGGTCGCTTCGCCAATCCGTAGCAAGAGCCACCGAAGCCCTCGGCGTCGAATACGAACTCCACCTTCTGCTCAATGACAATGAGGATCACACCCCACAACTCCTCAAAGACCAATCGGACATCCAAATCTGGCATACCAGCGGCGGCATTGTCGAAGCCCAGCGTGCCCTCGTCAAAGCCCGCCCGGGTGCCCCGTTCCTGATCTTTACCGACGCCGATATTCTCATCCATCCCGATACCATCACCGAGCTCACCGCCGTTCTCGATGGCCACCCGGAAGTTGAAATCGCCTATGCCGAAAAGTACCCGATTTCCCCAAAGCGCCAATCGCTCCTCGCCCGCGCCCTCTACTACTACAACCTCCGCGAGGGCTACCAGACCCGTCGAAACTACTGCAATGGCCAGTGCTTTGCCATCCGCCGTTGGAACATTCCCACTCCCGCTGAACTCAATTGGCATCCCACCGCCAACAACCCCTTTCTCAACCTCGCCGCCGGCATCCGCATCGACGACATTTACCTCTCCCGCGATCTGCTCCGCCGGGCCGGACCGCAAGCCTTCCACTGCACGCCCGCCGGCATCCAATACCGGCCGCCGGAAACCCTCGAAGGCATGTTCCGCAAGTACCAGCGCATGCGCCTGGAAATCGAGCGCCTCCACCACTTCTTCCCGCAGAGCCGGCCCGCCCACAGCCGTTGGGGCAGGCGCCGCCTGGATTCGCAATCGCTACGGCATGCGCCATTATCCGAAAAGCTTTACTACGGGCTTTTCCAAGTTGCGCTGGCCATTTGCAAACTCCGTTATCACGCCCAGCGCATCTACTACTCCCACTTCTCCAAACAGTCTTGCCCCACTTGGCTGCCCGTCACCGAAACCAAGGAACCGCTCAAGTAATGCGGGTCTATAACCACCCAGGCCTGCAAGGACTCGAAATCTGGCACGGCCTGGCTGACCATGCCCCCCTCTATCAACTCCGTGACGACAAACCTGCCTACTTCTCCGGCCTTTGCCGGTTTCTGAAACAGCTTCACGCCGGCACCGCCCGCACGGCCTCCGGCAACCCGCTCCAGGCCGCCGCGGGCTTCAAAAAGCTAATCCTCACCGGTGGCGATACCGCCGCCGCATCGGCCGCGCTCGATTGGCCCCACGAGCTGATCAATCCTGGTCCCTACGCAGCCCGAGCCGGTGCCGAAGCTGTTTGGCGCGAAATGGGCTGGCAGCGTCCACTCGCCATCGACCTCGGCCAACTCCATCTCAAGTGGTTCACTCCTGAAACCAATCGCATGGCCGAACGGGACGAATCGCAACTGCCATTCGGCAAAGACGCCCTCGACGCCTCCACCGCCCAAGCCCGTCTCCGAGCCTTCCTAAAACAAACCCTCACCGCCGATCACGACGGCGTCCTCCTCGCCCTACCCGTGGAGATCTCCGATGACGGACTCGCCGAACCTTCCACTTATCCCGGTCTCTACGGCCCCATTGAACCAATCTTCGAAGACCTCTTTCCAAACACGCCATGGATCGTCTGCAATGACGCCGTTCTCGCTGCCCGCGGCTTTCCGCCTGCAACCAATGAAAAAACTCTCGTCCTCACATTAGGATTCGGCGTCGGCGCCGCAATCTGGCACTGACGCGTTAGCCTAACTAAATGGCCGAAACCGTCCAACTCCGCGGCGCAACTACTGCCGACATTCCCCAAATCCTCGCATTCATCCAGGGCCTCGCCGAATACGAAAAACTCTCCCACGCCTGTATCGCCACCGAAGAGTCCCTCAACGAAACTCTGTTCGGCCCCCGCCCCTACGCCGAGGTAATCCTTGCTGACTACAACGGCCTGCCCGCCGGGTTCGCCCTCTTCTTCCATAACTACTCCACCTTCCGCGCCCGCCCCGGAATCTATCTCGAAGACCTATACGTTCTCCCCGAACTGCGCGGGAAAGGTATCGGCAAAGCGCTGTTAAAGGAACTTGGCCGTCTGGCAATCGAGCGCGGCTGCGCCCGCCTCGAATGGTCCGTCCTCGACTGGAATACACCCGCCATCGACTTCTACAAATCCCTCGGCGCCGAGCCCCAGGATGAATGGACGATCTTCCGCGTCACCGGCGAGGCACTCAAGCGCCTCGGCACGCCCATCGAATATGCTAACTAACGTGAGAGTTTGGTTAGCCTGCCTGTTCACCGTAGTGCCGCTCATGGCCGATCCCGGCGTTGACTTCTTTGAAACAAAGGTGCGGCCGCTACTCGCGGAAAAATGCTACGCCTGCCACAGCGACAAACTCTCAAATCCTCGCGGCGGCCTTCGCTACGACGACCCTCGCGTCGCCCGCTCCTCGGTAGTCCCGAAAGATCCCGACGCCAGCCGTCTCATCCAGGTCATCCGCTACCAGACAATAGGCATGCCGCCCACCGGAAAACTGAAGGACTCCGAAATCGCCACCTTCGTTCAATGGGTGGAAATGGGTGCGCCCATCCCCGAAACCCTCGCCGTTCGTCCTGGCGATGGAAGAAGCAACCGCGACCACTGGGCCTGGCAACCGCTCAAACCAGGCGCCGGTTCGATTGACGATCAGATCCGCGCTAAGCTGACCGAAAGCGGCCTGACTCCCGCATCGCCCGCCGACCATCGAACCCTCATTCGCCGCCTCAGCTACGATCTCACCGGCCTTCCCCCCGCTCCCGTCGACTACAAACTGACCCCTGAACAAGCCGTCGACCAATATCTCGCCTCCAAACGCTTCGGCGAACGATGGGCCCGCCACTGGATGGACGTCGCCCGCTACGCCGACACCGGCTTTCTTAGCCGTCCTTTCCTGGTCTCCTTCAGCTACCGCGACTGGCTCATCGACGCCTTCAACCGCGATGTTCCTTATGACCGCTTCATCGCGCTCCAACTCGCCGCCGACCAGATTCCCTCGGCGCCCAATAAGGATCACGCCGCTCTCGGCTTCCTTTCGCTGGGCCAGAACCCCAACCGCGACGTCGATCTTCCCGATGTCGTAGACGACAAAATCGATCTCGTCACTCGGGGCCTCCTCGGCCTCACCGTCGCCTGCGCCCGCTGCCACGACCACAAGTTCGATCCCATCCCCACCCGAGACTACTACTCGCTCTACGGAGTATTTGCCAATACTCGTTACGGAGTCGAACCCGTCCGCACTGGCGACCTCCCGCCCTTCTACGAAAAGCGGGCAGCCGACCGCAAGCGCATCCGCGAAGAATATATCCGCGAACGCCTAGAAGTTCTCCGGTCCGAATTCCGCGATCCCAAGGAGATTCGCCGCTATCTCGAAGCCCTCTGGGATGGCCGCAAACTCACCGGCGCGCCGCTCGAAAACCTCGCCCGCGAGAAAAATCTCAACAGCCTCGTCCTCTCCCGCTGGGCGGCCGCCATCGCCGTCGACCCCATATTCTACGAATGGCGCATCGCCGAAGCAAGCCCTGTCAACCGCTACGTAGAACGCCTCACCAACCCCGCATCGGATCAATGGAAGGCCCTTCTTTACGGCCCCTCCGCTCCGCCCGAAGTCCCCATCCAGGACTTCCCGTCCATCATGACCGAAGGCGACGCCAACACCACCCGGGACCTTCAATGGCAGTTCGAACAGATCCTCAACGATGCCGCCTATCGCGGCTCCAACGCCATCGTCATTGGGGCTCAGGATAAGCCCGTTCTAAAGGCCGCCCACGTCTTCAACCGCGGCAATCAGCACGATCTCGGGATTGCGGTCAATCGCTGCTTCCCCTCCATCCTTTCGCAATCCCGCAACTGCTTCACCGAAGGCTCGGGCCGCCTCGAGCTCGCGAAATCCATCACAGCCGAATCCAACCCCGTCGCGGCCCGCATCATGGTCAACCGCATCTGGCAGCGCCTCTTCGGTGAAGGACTGGTCCGCACGCCAAGCGACTTCGGCATCCGCGGCGAACTCCCTACCCACCCAGCGCTCCTCGACTCCCTCGCCGCCGGCTTCCGCGAAGACGGCTGGTCCATGAAGCGGCTGATTCGCCGCATCGTGCTCTCCCAGACCTACCGCCAATCCAGCGCCGACCGCCCCGAAGCGCGCGCGAAAGACCCCGAAAACAAACTCCTCTGGCGCATGCCGCGCCGCCGCCTCGATTTCGAGGCTCTCCGCGATTCCATGCTCTCGGTCGCCGGCCGCCTCGACCCCGCCATCGGCGGCCAGCCCATTTCCATCGTTGCCACCCCGGCCGATCCACGCCGCACCGTCTACTCCATGATCGAGCGCGAACGCCCGCTCGCGCTCCTGAAAACCTTCGACGTAGCCGACCCGGAACAGCACTCGCCGCAACGCTACCAGACCACCGTTCCTCAGCAGGGCTTGTTCCTCCTCAACAGTCCTTTCGTCGGTGAAATTGCGCAATCGCTAACGGCCCAATCGAAGGACATCTCCGATCTGTACAGCCGCGTATTCGGCCGTAGCCCCACCACCCAGGAAATCGCCCGGGCCACGCCATTTTGGAATGCGCCCATTCCGCTCGAAGGCGAACCCGGCGAAGGCGCCTGGCGCTACGGAACGGCGAAACTCGATCCCGCTGCCGGTACCGTCTCTGGCTTTCAACCCTTCCGCTACTTTACCGGCAAAGCCTGGCAAAACGCTTCCGCCGGTGTCGATGCCAAAACGGGCGTTGCTAAACTGACTGCCGGTGGAGGCGCGCCCGGTGACGACCTGTCCAGCGCCGCCGTCCGGCGCTGGGTCGCTCCGGTCAGCGGAGAAATGAACGTCGAAGGCAAGCTGGTCCTCTCCGTGGGCGCCTTTGCCATCCGGTTCCATCTCAGCAATGGCATCCGCGGCTGGGTTGTCTCCAATCGCCAGGGAATCCTCGGCAATTGGCGTGTCGATCCGCCGCCCCAGCCTGCCGACGGCATCAGCTATGCCGCCAATCCCAGCGTCGCCACCGAACTGAAAAACGTCAAAATCCAGCAAGGCGAAATCATCGATTTTGTCGTAGATTCCGATGGCGACTACGAAGCCGACGACTTCCAATGGGCGCCCGTCATCACCGCCGCCGGGCAGAAGTGGGATGCCCGCACCGCCTTCGCCGGACCCCGGTTCCGCAAGCTGAACCCCCGCGAGCAATTCGCCCAGGTGCTGCTGCTGACCAATGAATTCGCGTTTTTGGACTAAGCCGATGAACAAACACAATCGCCGGGAACTGTTTCGCCGAGTCGGCGCCGGAATGGGCCTGCTCGGCATGGCCAGCGTCTTCGAGCAGTCCGGCCTCGCTGGCCCGTACACTCCGCGCAAACCCCACTTCGCCGGTAAAGCCAAACGCGTCATCCACATCTTCGCCAACGGTGGGCCGTCCCACATGGACACGTTCGACTACAAGCCGTCGCTCCAGAAATACGCCGGCCAGCCGCTCCCCGTTCATCTCCGCACCGAGCGCCGCACCGGCACCGCGCTCCCATCCCCGTTCACCTTCAAAAAGTACGGCAAATCCGGAACGGAAATCAGCGACGTCTTCGCAAAGGTTGCTGAGCACGCCGACGACCTCTGCGTCATTCGATCCATGCACACCGAAGTGCCCAATCATGAGCCTTCGCTGATGATGATGAACTGCGGCGCGCAGCAATTGAGCCGCCCAAGCTTTGGCTCTTGGGTCGTCTATGGTCTGGGCTCGGAGAACCAGAACCTCCCCGGCTTCATTTCCCTCTGTCCCGGCGGCCTGCCCATTCGCGGCGCTCAAAACTGGAAATCGGCCTTCCTCCCCGGCGCCTACCAGGGCACGCACATCGACACCCGCGAAACCGAACTCGACAAGCTCGTCGAAAATGTGCAAAACCGCCTCACCCGCCGCGAGGAGCAGCAGAAGCAGCTCGAACTCCTCGCCGCCATGAACCGCGAATATCAACAGACCCGGGCCGAAGACGAAGCGCTGGAGTCCCGCGTGCAGTCCTTCGAGCTCGCTTTCCGCATGCAAATGGAAGCCGAGGACGTCTTCGATCTCACGAAAGAGCCGCAGCACATCCGCGACCTCTACGGCGACACGCTACACGGTCGCCAAATGCTGATGGCCCGCCGTCTTCTCGAGAAAGGCGTGCGAGTCGTCCAGGTCTGGCACGGCGCCGGCCAGCCCTGGGATACCCACGACAATATCGCCGGACGAGTCAAGCAACTCGGCCAGGAGTCCGATCAACCCATCGCCGCGCTTATCACCGATCTCAAACAGCGAGGAATGCTCGACGACACGCTCATCGTCTGGGGCGGGGAATTCGGCCGCACACCGGTCGTTGAGCTTCCCGCGTTCGGCTCGAATGCCGGAACCGCGGGCCGGGACCACAACTCCTATGGCTTCTCGGTCTGGTTGGCCGGCGGCGGCGCAAAGGGCGGCACGGTCCACGGCGCCACGGACGAGTTCGGTTTCCGCTCCGAAGTCGATCGCGTCCACGTCCACGATCTCCACGCGACGCTCCTCCACCTCCTCGGTTTCGACCACGAAAAGTTCACCTTCCGTTACGCCGGCCGCGACTTTCGCCTCACTGACGTCCACGGCCACGTCGTCAAAGGAGTATTGGCCTAATCCCTATGTTCACCGACAGCACGATCCAACAGGACATTGAAAAAGAGCTTCGCTGGGACCCTGGCGTGATGGCGGAACATATCGCCGTTACCGTAAAGAACGGCGCCGTGACGTTAATCGGAGACGTTGCCAGTTACTGGGAAAAATGGGCAGCCGAGAGTGCAGTGTGGCGCGTGGCCCACGTAAGGTCGGTGACCAGCAATTTGCGCGTCGACTTGCCTTTCGCATCGGAACGCAACGATGACGACATCGCGCTGGCTGCCATGTCGATATTGGACTGGAATAGCGTCGTCCCCGCTTCAGTCGAAGTGCAGGTCACCGGCAGCGTCGTGACGCTTTCGGGGTCCGTGCCGTGGCAGTACCAGAAGGAAGAGGCCGAGCGGGCTCTCATCGCGCTCGTGGGTATTCGGGGCATCAAGAACGAGATCAAGCTGGCCCCAGTGGCGCATCTGGCCGACCCGCGCCTGGCCATTGACGAAGCCATCAAACGCAGCGCCCTGGTCGATTCCTCCCATGTAAAAGCCCACTCCGCCCATGGCGTTGTAAGCCTCCGCGGCGCCGTCCGGACCCGGGCTGAATACTTCGAGGCTCTCCACGCCGCCTGGGCCGCTCCCGGTGTCACTCAGGTCGAAGATCACATCAGCATCGGCTGATGCGCGAAAACTCTTACAGCTCTACTAGCTTCAGTCCTTTGTACTTCCGGAAATCCCTGTCGAAGGTCGCCAACGACGCACCTTGCTCAATCGCTAACGCTGCGAGGTACGCGTCCGACCAGTCTCCTCCCCGCGTTCCGCTATCGGCGCCTAGTTCCTTGAGTATCGGCCAAAAGCGCGCACCAGGCCTTGGAATGACGAACTGCGGATCTTCAAACCAGCCGTCAATTATTGATGTAGAACGCGAACACTCAATTGGGCGATTCGCCCCGAATGCCCCCGTCGAAATTCGCAAAAAACCCATTACGCATTCCCATGGTATTCCTATGGTTTCGCCGCTGTCGACTGTCTCTTCCAGCCAACCAGCCGAGCGTTCAAACTGAGGGGCGGCGGTGTTGTGCGCGTAAATTAGCAGGTTGACGTCAACAATGATCATCCTTGCCTGCGCATCCTTTCCTTATCAAATAACTCATCGATGTCAGAGAGTCGAATCGGAAATGGAAGTAGAAATTCGCCCATATCGAAGGCCTTTACCTTGTACGGTCTCGACCTCTTCGTCGTCACCGCCAATCCGTCCCTCACCAAGTCATTTAGCGCAGTGCGAAATGGCACCGCCTTCTCCCGCGCTCGTTCCCGCACTCGCTCCAAGACATCGTCATCTAATACAACGGTCGTTCTGGTGCTCATGATGCCTCATTGTAGCATCACTGATGCTATGCTAAATGCATGCCCATTTCCCGCCGTCATTTCTTCTACGGCTCCCTTCTCGCCACGTCCGCGAACGCCGCCATCGCCTCCCGTAAATCACCCTCCGAAAAGCTCAACATCGCAGCCATCGGAGCAGGCGGAAAAGGCTTCACAGACCTAAACGGCTGCACCGGAGAAAACATCGTCGCCCTCTGCGACCCCGATGACAAACGCGCCGAACGTGCCTACAACCAGTTCCCCAAAGCCACCCGCTACAAAGACTTCCGCGTCATGCTCGACAAGCAGAAGGACATCGACGCGGTTCTCGTCTCCTGCCCTGACCACATGCACGCCACCGCCGCGATGTGGGCTATGGCCCGTGGCAAACACGTCTACTGCCAGAAACCCCTGACCCGGACTATTTGGGAAGCCCAGCAGCTAACCGCCGCCGCCGCCAAATACGGCGTCGCCACGCAAATGGGTAACCAGGGCTATTCCAACGCCGGCGCCCGCGAATGTGCCGAGATCATCTGGAGCGGCGAAATCGGTGACGTCACAGAAGTCCACGCCTGGACCGACCGCCCCGGTAAATACTGGCCCCAAGGCCCCGAGGTCGAACCCAAAACCGAAGCCGTTCCCAGCCATCTCGACTGGCAGGCGTGGCTCGGCGCCTCGCCTGACCGCCCCTACAGCCCCGCCTACGTCCCCCGCACCTGGCGCGCCTTCCCCGAATACGGCTGCGGCGCGATCGGCGACATGGCCTGCCACATTATGGGCACGCCCAACATGGCGATGCGTCTCGCCCTCACCGGCCCCACCAGCGTCGAATGCATCAAGAAGGAAGGTTCCAGCAAGTACACCTTCCCGCACCAGGCCGTCATCCGTTTCGACTTTCCCGCCCGCGGCCCCATGCCGCCCGTGAAAGTCTTCTGGCATGACAGCTTAAAGTCCATGCCCAAGTTCGACGGCGTTCCCGACGGCGAACTCGTCGGCGACAAGGACAACAACGGCAGTATCTTCCTCGGCACTAAGGGCATCGTCACCACGGGTTGTTATGGCGAACGAACCCGCCTGCTGCCCGATGCCCGCATGAAGGACTACAAACTCCCCGCTCCGTTGCTCACTCGATCGCCCGGCCACTACCGCGACTGGCTCCGCGCCGCCAAAGGTGGCGACCCCGCCTGCTCCAATTTCTCCGTCGCCGGACCCTTCGTGCAATGGATGCTCCTCGGCGTCATCGCCATGAAGTTCGAAGGCAAGCTGGAATGGGACAATGCCGCCGGCCGCTTCACGAATAATAACGAAGCCAACGCGCTGCTGAAGCCCACCTTCCGCAAAGGCTGGCACTTCGTCGGCTAGGCCGTAGCCTGCGACACAGGCAACCGAACCTCGAAAACAGTTCGACCCGGGCACGACTCCACACAAATCGTGCCCTTGTGGTTCTCAACAATCCGGCGCACGATATCCAATCCCAGACCCGTCCCTTCCCCTACAGGCTTGGTCGTGAAGAACGGCTCGAAAATGTGGCTCTGCACCTCCTCCGGCATTCCCGGCCCATTGTCGGCAACCTCCACAAGCACGAATGAGTGCTCCCGCGCCGTGCGAATCGAGAGCACGCGGTCTCCTTCCGGATTATTCTTCATCGCGTCCAGCGCATTATCGATCAGGTTCGTCCAAACCTGGTTCAACTCGCTGCCATTGGCCGCAATCGCCGGCACATTTTCCGCATAATCCAGCTTCACCTGGTAGCCGTGCTTTATCTGGTGCTGGAACATCCGCAGCGTGACGTTGATCCCGTCCTCCAAACGGACCTGCGCCATCTGGGTCCGGTCCATATAGGAGTACTCCTTCACCGCTTGCACCAGGTTCGAAATCCGTTTCGAAGCCTCCTCGATCTCGTTGGTGAGACACAGAATCTGATAATCGGCCACCAGAATCGACAGCCCGACGGATGCAGCCTGCGGAGTCAGCATTGCCGCCAATGGACGCAGTTGTTCGATGCTGATACCGGCATCCACCAGATCACCCGCAAACGAACTGGGGGCACCCACATCGTCCAGCCAATCGCTCATTTCGGCTTCCAGATCGGACTTCTCCAACGGGTCCAGCACCACCGGCGAGCGCAGGCAATCCGCCAGCCGCGCGTTCATCTCCACCAGGATCGCATCCGCTTCCGGCGGCATCGGCTCCTTCCGCATCACGAAGTAATTTCGCCGCCGTTCCATCAATACTTCCCGCAGCCGCCCCGCCGACCGCAACGCCGCAGACGCCGGATTGTTCAACTCATGCGCCAGCCCCGCCGAAAGTTTCCCCAGCGCCAGCATCTTGTTCTTCCGCTCATCGTACTGTGTGAACTCCCGCGCCCGGTCGGTCATCTCGTTCACCAGTTTCTGCGTCAAATTCGGCGCCCGGCTGATCAACTCCCGCAAGTGCGCTATATCCATTACGGCCGCCCGAAACTTAGTGATTGCCACTCCCCGGCCCTTGTAGACTTTCATTCGGGAGAACGGCAGCACGCCGACAGCGTCTCCTCTTTTCGCAATGAATGCCGTCGCATACCCGTCCACCGACCGGCCATAATGGACCTCGCCTTCCAACACCACTCCAAACGTGTCGGCCGCCGACCCTTCCTGAAACACCTCTGCCCCAGCCTCATACTCCACCACGTATAGCTGGCTCGCCAGCCACTCCAACGCCTCCCGGCTGTCGTCCCGGAACAGGTCAAATTCCAGCAACTCCTCCACAGTCACATGCGCCAGTCCAGTCGTATCCATCGAAGCCTCTTCCTACCGGTTCGCCATGTACTGGCGAATAAAATAGAGCACGATCGAACCCTCGCCCACGCTGTTCGCCACGCGCCGCACCGCCCCGTCCCGCACATCGCCCACCGCGAAGACGCCGGGAATATTGGTCTCCAGCAGGTATGGGTCGCGCGGGAGCATCCAGCCCGCCGGACGCTTTCCATCGGTCAGCAAATTTTGCCCCGTCAGCAGAAACCCCTTTCGGTCGCGCCGGAGCGTGCCGTCCAGCCACTCGGTATGCGGTTCGGCGCCGATAAATATAAAGATCGCGCCAGCATCGCGCCGCTCCACTTCGCCGGTATCGTGGTGCCGAATGGAGATTGCGCTCAGCCGGTCCTCTCCATGGACTTCCACCAATTCGGTAAACGGCTCCACCACGATGTTCGGTATCTGCTGAATGCGTTCCACCAGATAATGCGACATCGACTTCGACAGAGACTCCGCCCGTACCAGCATCGTCACCTTCCGCGCATATTCTGAAAAGTGAACCGCCGCCTGCCCGGCTGAATTCGCGCCTCCGATTACATAGACATCCTCATCCTGGCAAGACATCGCCTCCGTTGTCGCCGCGCCGTAGTAAACCCCCGCGCCGGCCAACTTCTCCATCCCCGGAACCTCCAACCGCCGCCACTGCACGCCGGCGGCCAACACCACGCTATGCCCCGCCAACTCCTTGCCATTCTCCAGCGTGACAATCCGGTACTCGCCCTCCACGCGCAGCCCCGTCGCTTTGGCCGGCGCCAGCACCTCGGTCCCGAACCGCTTCACTTGCGTCAATCCACGCCGCGCCAGATCCGCGCCGCTCAACCCCGACGGAAATCCCAAGTAGTTTTCAATCCGCGAACTCAACCCCGCCTGCCCGCCGGCCGCCTCGCGTTCCACCAGCACCGTCTTCAACCCCTCCGTGCTGCAATACAGCGCACAAGCCAGCCCGGCCGGCCCCGCGCCGATGACGATCACGTCGTAGAACTCCCGCTCCGGGGAAGTATTCAAACCCAGCTTTCCGGCCACGGCCGCCTCGTCGGGCGCCTCGAGCACTTGCCCATCCGGGAACACCACTACGGGATATTTTCGTTCGGCCTCTCCGATAGCCGCCCGCACCCTCGGGTCCAAAGCCGCAGCCGGTTCCACCCAACGATAAGGCACCTGGCTCTTCGCCAGAAAGTCCTTCAATCGATGAGTCTGCGGCGACCACCGCGTTCCAATCACATGCACCCCATCGAACTCCGCATGCGAGCGCGCGCTCCAGTCATCGAGCAGATCCGTCAACACCGGGAAGAGGTTTTGCTCCGGCGGCTCCCACGGCTTCATCAGATAGTGGTTCAGCTTCACGCGGTTAATCGCATCAATCGCCGCGGTCGAATCCGCATACGCCGTCAACAACACACGCCCCGCGCCTGGCTGCAGCGCCGTCGCTGCTTTGAGAAACTCCAGTCCGCTCATCCCCGGCATCCGCTGATCCACCAGGAAAAGGGCAATGTAATCCCCGCGCGCCGTCAACTGTCGAACCAGATCCAGCGCCTTCGCCGGAGAGTCCGACGAAACAATCCGGAACTGCCCCGAAAACTTGGCGCGGAGATCCCTCTCGACGGCCTTCAGCACCGCAGTATCGTCGTCTAATGCCAACAAGTAAGGCTTTTTCATTTATCGTTGACTAACTATTGTCGCGCTGCTGTATCCTGTATCCAAGTTTCCCTTGCACCGCCTTCTCGTTTCCTTCCTGATTCTCTTAACAACTCTCGATTCCGGCTGCGGCAGCCGCCCCGCTGAGCGTCGGCCACTGCCCAAGTGGGAGTTCGGATTCTGGCATTGGGGCGAGACAGCCGCACCTGTTCCAAACGGCACAGCCCCACCCGACCATCTGTACGTTCATGTAGGTAGATTCGAGAACCAACGGTTCTTCGGCTCCAAAGTTCCATGGCAGGTCTATGGCAATATTCCTGAACGATTACCGATCGCGAAGACATATTGGCTTGTGTTCAGATTTGACAGTCATACTGTCCCGGCGGTCGCGTCCGTTCCAGTCCTCATGCAAACAGTTGGCGAACTGAAGGAGGAGGCCCGAACACGAGGTATCCGCCTCGCCGGTATTCAGCTCGATATCGACGTCCCTACTAGCGCGTTGCGTGATTATGCGACATATCTAAAGGCTGTACGAAAGGGCCTTTCGCCAGATTTTGAACTTTCGATTACCGCACTGCTTGATTGGTTCCGTGCGGGCACTTGGGTAGGAAACGTCGTCGATGCCGTCGATGAATTTGTGCCCCAATTCTATGACCTGCAAGCTCGTGGTTCGATTTCGCGGCCCTCGACGATCGGTGCATTTATCGACGCAGAAAAGTGGCGACCGCTGTTCAATCTCTATGGAAAGCGATTTCGCATTGGCGTCTCCACCTTCGGCCGCTCAAAACTCATTCCTGCCGGCAAGCCTTCATGGGTTGATCTCAAGCCGCTCGACGTCGCGATGGATCCCGCTTTTGTGATGGAGACCTCCGAAACGGAGTCGAAGGAAACGATCCTGCGTTTCCGGGCTGCGAGGAATACGCGCATCTCTTATACGGAATTCGCACAAAATGAAGGAGTCGAATTTATTCTTTCGACGCCGGACGCAATTCGCACCGCTGTGAAACAGGCGAAGAAAATGGGCGAATACTGCGCGGGTGTTGTCTTCTTTCGCTGGCCTACATTCAATGAATCCATGGTTCTGGAGCCGGATGCCGTCCTGGCTGCTGCAACCAGCGCACCCGTCCCGGTTCGTCTCCCATCATTGCGCGCCATCGACGAACAGTGTGCCTCTGTTCATTGTTCTGATCTATACCTCGCCGACACCCCAGGACTGCGACCGAATCCGATCCGCTATGTTATCGAAGTCTCCTCCGATCTCGAGTACTTCCTGCCCGATGAAAGCACACCGGCCCGCATGACGGGACCTCGCCGTTTGGAATTCACTTTGCCACCCTTCGGAGGGCGGACGCAGATTCATCTTGGCCGCGCCGTCACCGCAAACTTCTCCAAATACACCCTAAAGGCGACCCCATGATCCGCCTCCGCCGTTCTGTTGTTTTGATGGTCTTGAGCCTGGGCCTGTTTTGGGCCTGCCCCTTCGACATGACCTTCCGCGAGTATTTGAGCGCTCGGTTCTGGATGCCGTTTTCCCGGCACGCAACCGATTTCGTGAAGCAGGAACCGCATCCAACTTTTCAAGTGTACGCCGGCATGGCCTCCGCCCAAGACGCGACGCCCATCAGCAAACTGCGCGCAGCCTATCAGGGACTGATCGACCTCGATGCCGCCGGTTTAACTCGAGCCTTGGCGGCGGTCCGGACACTTCCAAATCTCCAACCGGAAATACGAGAGGAAGCAGAGCTGATCGATGCCAAAATCGTGATGCGAAATGGCTCCACCGACAACCCGGTGCCATTGTTGGAGGCAAGGAGAAAATTCCTACAATTCCTAAAAACCGCCCGCACACCGGCACTGTTAAGCGAGGCCCGCGGCTGGGTCGCCTACACACACTACATGCTCGGAGAGCAAAGTGCCGCCGGCAAAATCTACTTGGACGAACTGAACCGTAGCGACTCCAATCTCAGCCGCGAGATACTGCTCAATTCACTTCGCCTCACCTATGGCTACAACGGCGGAGAGACGTTGCGGGAACAACTCCAGGACTATTTCGATACGCCTGAGCACGCCGCCTTTGCCATAAAACTGGTAACCAATCCGCAATGGAGCGGCAATTACTATCCCGATCCGTCTGGCCCGCCCGAAGAGCCCGAACCGCTGCCCTACTCTCAGATTAAGGGACTTCTCGAAAAGCACGCCGCCTTGCTTCGTTCAGAGCGGGGGGCAAACGCTCTCGCGTTACTGGCCATGCGGACGGCGCTGCGCGCTGGCGATCTTCCGGCCGCATTGCGACTGGCAGCAAACGTCCCATCTCGATCCGCAATTCGAACCGAACCCGACTTTCTCTGGATTCTCGCTTCGGCCCGATTTCTCTCGAAGGACTTCAAGGCCGCCGAAACGCCCCTCTTACAACTGTTCCGCTCGCCAAAAGCAACGCCGAATCAAAAAGCCGCCGCGGCATACGGCCTCTGCGGTGTGTACAAAAAGCTGGATAACACCGTCGAGCAGCTCCGGTTTGTGTCATGGCTGGGCGAAGTCGAAGGGCCTCATGGAATGTCATCCGGCGGCGACGCGGGCGTTGCCGAACAGTCGATTTATTGGGCCTATTCCGGCTGGGATCGCAGCATGATCCTCGATGCCGAAGCCCCCATCGACGCCCTCCAGCAATTCATCGTCAAATACCCGAATTCCCCCGGCATCCAACTTGTCCGCTACAGTCTGGCCGTCCGCCTCGCCCGCGAAAACCGCTACGACGAAGCAGCCCAAATGTTCGATACCATCAGCGCCCGCCTCCGTGCCCGGCGAATGCGCGAGATGGCGGTCCTCTACAAAAACGCCAACGATCCCGAAGGAAAATACAAACTCGCGCTCTACCTGAGCGAAAACTCCGAACGCATCTATTTCAACGATAGCCTCTGGAACGGCTACCAAAGTTACGTCTTTACCGGCGCAACCGAGTACCGCTTCACCCGAGCCGAGCGCGAGCGCCAGATCGCCCTCGAACGTAAACTCAAGGACGACCAGGAGGAACGTTGGCGAGCCCACTTAATCCTCCAAGAAGTTGTAAAGGAGGCGGGCCCATCACCCCTCGGCATCCGTGCGGCCAGGCTTTCCATCGCCTGCCTCGACCGCATCAGTGAGCGCTTCAGGCGCCCTGACGAAATCCGCGCCGCACAAATCGAGCTCATCAAATTCCTGCGTAGCGCCCGCAAATGATCCAGTACCTCCGCTTCGCCGCCTTCTCCACATTCCTCGCAGCCTGGCTCGTCCTCGGCATCGCCGCACTCTTCAACGCCTTCGCCCGCCGCGGCGGAACCGCTTCCGGCCCGCCCCTGCTCAGCCCGCCCATCATGCTGGGAACCGCACTCCAAGCCGTAGCGCCCATGGTCATTACCCTTTCGATGGGCTCAGGCCCACTACGCCCTCATGTCGCCGAACTGATCGCAATCCTAATCCTCGCCCCGTTAGCCGCAGCACTCTTCGTCTGGTCCATCCGCTCCGCGCCATCCAACGCCGCCGACGATACCCTCGTCACGCAGGGCGCCTACAAATGGTTCCGGCATCCCATCTATCTGGCCTTCTTGCTGATGCTGATCGCCACCGGTCTCATCATCTCCGCTCGCGGACCGCTGCTAATCGCCGCGATACTTTACCTGGCCGGGTCCGAGATCCGAATCTTCATCGAGGAAGATGAACTACTCGAAAGATTCCCAACCAGCTACCGCCAATACCAACAACAAACCAAATGGCGCTACTTCCCCGGACTACGGTAACGACGCCCGCTCCACACAATACTTCGCATTCGAATACAACGCCGCCGCCCCGCACTTCCCAGCCTTCCGCACCAGAAATTCCCCCGTGCCCGCAGGTAATGCGCTCCAACGCTTCCACCACTCCCGCGCCAGCGGTTCCATAAAATTCACTTGCCCGCCGCCCTTCCAGTCCACCCAGACCGCCCGTTCCGCCCGAGCCCGAAAGATCCCCGGATAAAGCTCCTTCCCCGCATCCGGAAAGTGAAACACCGCCTCAATCGGAGTTGCCCCTCGAGCCCAACTCGACAACGCATCCAACTCAGCCGAATGTACCGCCGGATAGTTCCGCACCCCACCCACATACAGAATCGCGAACATCGCCGCCACCACCATCACCCCCGGCGCCCAGGCCGCCTGCCGGATCGCCAACGCCCCTGCCAAGGCCAGCAACATCGCCAGTCCCAAATGCTGCGAATTCCACGCACCAACCGGCCACACCAGATCCAACGGTCGACCATGAATCGTCAATCCCAGCGGCACCAGCAGCCACAACACCCGCTCCCAAATACTTCCCGCCACTCCTGCCGCCATCGCGCACGAAACAACAGCCGCAAACGTCGTCCATAGCAGCGTCCGCGCCGGCTGCAACTGCGGCATCAATCCCCACTGCATCACGTCCGTCAACACATACGACACCAGCAGGCTCAGCATCCCCATCACAGGAAGCACCGCCAGCAAATAACTCGCAAATCCTTCCAGCCGCCTGCCCATCCGCCACCACGCCGCCAGCGCCGCCACGCACAAAAACGTATGGTGTCCCCAGTAATTCTCGAACCACATCCCCACAAACACATACGACGCCCGCATCCGTTGCAGCTTCTCCACGTCCGGGCTCACCCGCGAAAAGAAGTCCTGCTCCAACCGCACGCCCGCCTGCAACTTGGCCCCAATCACGATCACCGCCACCGCCGCCGCAATCCACCCCAAAAAACGCCATCGCCCGTCCAGATGCCAGGGCATCATCACGAACAGCAGCATCAATAGCAGCACCGGTGCCACCGTCGGCGGATGATACAGAAACGCCACAAACGCCGCCGCCCCGGCGATCCTCCACTCGCGCACAGCCGCGAGCCCCGCCGCCAGAATAATCATCGGCAGCGCAAATGTCCGCGGCGTCGGTTCGAACTCCACCGTCAATACCGAAGGCCCCAGCACCATCGCGCCCAGACCGAACAGACCAGCCGCCAGCGCCGCCGCGCTGTAACTCACGCCCGCGCTCATCGCCAGCAGAAACACCCCCAACAAACCCATCAGCCGCGTTGCAATCTGTTGCGCTACCAGAATGGCCTGAAAGTCCAACCCGGTCAGCTTCCTCACCCCCACCGCGATCTCATCGTAGAGCGTAAACGACAAATGCGGATGCGTGGCGATCAAATCGTTCCCCAGGACTCGCCCATCCACCAGACGCTCCATCATCGGCAGGTAGATCTGCGAATCCTGATGCAGATACGTGTGCCCTGGAAAGACTAGAAACCCGAAAACCCCAATCGCAAGCAGCGACAGCATCGCCGCCGAAGGGCGCTCGTTCATTGCGCCGGCGTCTTTTCCAGTTGCTGCTGAATCCAGATCCGTTCCGGATTCAACGCTTTCGCCTTTAATAGCGCCTGCCGCGCCTCGGCGTTCCGGTTCCCCTTCCGGTGCGCCAGCCCGATCCACAGCCAGCCCTCCGGCAGCTTCGGGTCCAGCGCCACCGCCTTCTGAAAATCCTTCATCGCCAGGTCAACGCCGCCCCCGAACATCGACGGCAAATAGAACTTGCCCACCCCGCTCGACATCCACGCCAGCGCCGATTTCGGGTTCATCTGCAGCGCCTTCTCAATCTCTTCCTTCGCGCACCGCCCATGCTGAAAACCCGCCATCGGATCGGCCGGAATCACCTGTCCGCACAGCGTCCCCAGCAGCCGGTGATACTCCGCATTACCAGGATCGAGCTGGATCGCCGCCTTCGCCGCCGCAATCCCGGATTCGGCCGCCGTTCGCGCCTGCCGCTTGTCCCGAAGCTCCAACGCCACTTCGCTCAAATAGGAAAACGCCAGCGCCGTTTCATACTGCGCTGCCGCGCCCTTGGCCGCCTTCTGCCGTGCCTGCCCAGTCTTCTCCAGAGTTACCCGGTCCTGCCGGTTCCTGGCCGTTTCCAGGACACTATCGGCTCCCACCGCCGCCAAACTGCAAACCAATAGAAAGAAAAACGGTCCGCGCATCACCGCTTCCATTGTCGCAAACTTCAAATCCGCGCGATCTTTCTGTGTACCAACAAAAAGTACGCCGCCAGCGCAATTAACAACCCGCCATTCACCGCCAGAATCAGAGGTGCCCCATGCACTTCCATCAGCCGTCCCGACGTCAGATTCCCAAACGGCATCCCGCCCCGGAAGGCAACGTTATAAACGCTCATCACCCGCCCCCGCATGTCGTCGGTCGTCTGCAACTGCACCAGACTTGCCACCAGCGTGAAAACCGAGATCAGCGCCGCCCCGCCCAGGAACAAGATGATACAGCTCACCCAGAAAACCTTCGACGCCGCGAACGCCATCGTAATCGCGCCCAGAAGCGTCAAAATCAGCAGCGCCGCCCGCCCTTTATGGCTCACATTATTCATCCCCGCCATAATCAGCGCCCCGGTCACCGAACCCAGGCCCGACACCAGCAGCAGTGTCGAATACGCATCCGCCCCCAGATGCATCACGTTCCTCGCCATCACCGGCAGGAACGTCAACAACGGCAGCCCCAGCAGCGTCATCAGGAAAGCCAGTACGATCAAGCCCGACATCCCCTCGCGGTCCCGCACAAACGCAATCCCGCCCTTCATCGCCTCCAAGGGACTCTCTTTCTTGGCGCCAATCGGCAACCGCGCCGGCAGCCTCACCAGCGAAATGATCACCGCGATAAAGCTCAACCCATTCAGCGTGAAGCACCACGCCGCCCCAAGCTGCGCCATCGCGATCCCGCCAATCACCGGACCCACAACCCTCGCCAGATTGAACTGAATCGAGTTCAGTGCAATCGCATTCTGCAACCCCTCCTTCGGAACCAGCGAGGGAATAATCGACTGGTACGCCGGCCCCCCAAACGCCTGCGCCGTGCCCACAATGAAGCTCAACAGGTAAATAAACTCCACCCTCACAACGCCCTTACCCATAAACAACGAGCCTGCCAGCGCCAGCGCGCAAGTCATCTGAATAAACTGCGACATCAGCAGCAGCTTCCTGCGGTCCATCCGGTCCGCCGCGACTCCGCCCAGCAGCGAGAACAAGAAAATCGGAATCTCGCCCAAAAACGCGTCAATCGCCAACGACCACGCCGAATTCGTCAGCTCCAACACCAGCCAACTCTGCGCCAGCTTCTGCATCCACGTGCCCACCGAGGACAAACATGCCCCGATCCACATGCGACGGAAATCGGTGTACTGGAATGCCTTGAATACGCGTTCGATCAAGGGGGTTAGTAGCCTGGCAGCGGAGCCGGCCGCTCGATCAAATGCAGAATATTCCCGTCGCAGTCGGCGAAAAACACCAGCCGGTTGCCTTGCGTCGTGAATGGTTCGCCCAGAAACAGCACGCCCTTTTCCTTCAGGTACGCATGACCCTCATCGAAGTTATCCACTTCGATCGCCAGGTGCCGGATCCCCGGATCGCGCATCTTGTTCGAAGGACGCTCGCCTTCCGATGGAATAATCTCCAGCATCGAACCGTTCCGTGCGCGGACAAAGTAATTGCCCGCGTACTCGAAGTTGATGTGAAATTCCAGGAAATCCCGGTACCACTCGGCAAGACGCTGCGGATTGGGAGAGGCGATCGCCGTATGCTCCAGACCATTAAACATAGGGCGATTGTACCAACTATCGCCTTAGTAAATCGTGAACGAAAACACCGTATTCGAATCCGCCGGCGAGATCGCGTATTCGCCATTCGGCAGCGGGTCAGTCGGCTCCAGCCGGTAAAGCCCCGGAGCCACCTTCGTCGCGCTCAGCCGCAGCGATTTCGCGGAGCTCCCCCTCTTCTTCGCGCTGTCGTAGAAGTACACCTCGCGATTTCCCGTCTTTACCTCCATCCGGTAAAGCGCCAGCCTTTCGGGTGGAATGGTCTTGGACTCAAATAGCAATATCGGCTCGGCTAGCGGCGTTCTTGCTTTCGCCGCCACTCCTGTGGTCACATACGCCGTGCCGTCTTTCCGCTTGTCTTCCTTGGCCTCATCTACATCCGTCGGTATGAGATTCGAAGCATGCAGCAGATACGGCACATCCGGTTTCGGGGGCCGCGGTCCGTCATATTTCTGCGCCGTCAGCGCGGCGCCAATCGCGAAGGCCAGAGCTAGAGTACGCATTTCACTTCCATATTACAGATGCGCGATCCCCGCTGGCGGTTGCGAGTCCGTTCGCCTGCATCCAATCCGCCAGCCGCAGATCGGAAAAGTCCCGAATCGTCAGATCGGTTCCTTCCAAAAGCGTCCCCGTCCGGTTCACGCCCACCACCTTCGCGCCTGCCGCCCTTGCGGCTCGAATCCCTGACGGCGAATCCTCGAAAATTACGCTCTCCTTCGCATCAACGCCCAGCAACTCAGCCACCCGCAAATAGATGTCCGGCGACGGCTTCGGGTGCTCCACCTGATGCCCGTCCACCACGGCCCCAAACCGGCCCCGCAACCCCGCATTATCCAACAAAAACTCCACATTCGCCGGTTCGGCATTCGAACCCAATCCAATCGGCAACCCGTTCAGCGAATCCAGGAAGCCTCGCAGCCCCGGCATCAACCGCTCCTCCACCATCGGCGCCATCAACTCCCGGTAAAGGGCCTCTTTGGCCGCCCCATGCTTAAAGACCTCCTGCTCGGTAGCCCCATGGCCAAGCAGAATCCGCATTATCTGATCGTTCCGCTTCCCGGCCATCCACGTATCGATGCCCTCATACGGAATTCCCAGTCCGCCCAAATACTCGATCCACGCCCGCGCATGCGTCGGATTGGAGTCGATGAGCACCCCATCCATATCGAAAATCACAGCTAACAAACCAACTCCAGCTCCCACTTAGGATTTTCCGGGTAGTCCCATCAGACTACTCCCATCCCTCCATTCTATAATCCCCTCACCCCGTCCCGCCGATAAGCAATCAATGGCCGATCGTGTTCTCAGTCAGGACGAAATAGATTCCGTATTCAACCGGTTTCAGGAACGGTCAAACGAAGTCGATCTTTCCAAACGCGCACAGGCCTACGACTTCCGCCGCCCGGACCGTATCGCCAAGGACCAGCTCCGGTCCATCCACCTGCTCCACGAGAACTTCGCGCGCAGCCTCGCCTCCAGTCTCTCGGCCTACCTCCGCGCCTATGTAATGGTCAACCTCGTCTCCGTGGAACAGCTCTCGTTCATGGAGTTCTCCCAGTGTCTGCCCTCGCCCACCTGTATCGTCGCCCTCGGCATGCGGCCCTTCGACGGCAACGCAGTACTTGAAATCAATCCCTCGCTCGTCTTCCCCATCCTCGAAATGCTGCTCGGCGGCACCGGCAAACCCGCCGGCAACAAGATGATGCGCGAAATCACCGAAATCGAACAGAGCATCCTCGAAGCCGTCTACCGCATCATCCTTCACGACCTCAAGGACTCCTGGCGCCAGGTCACCAACATCAGCTTCAGCATCGACAGCCACGAAACCGAACCCTCTCTCCTCCAGTTTCTGGCGCCCAACGAAGCCGTCGTCGCCATCAGCCTCGAAATCCGCATCGGCGACAGCGCCGGCATGATGAACATCGGTATCCCGTCCATCATCATCAAGATGCTCCGGCAGAAGTTCGACCAGGGCTGGTCGAACCGCCGCACCGGCGCCACCGAAGAAGAACAATCCCGCGTCCTCCGCTTGATCCGTCCCGCCAAGGTGAACATCGACGCCCGCCTCCAGGGCCCCACTCTTCGCCTGGAAGATCTCCTCGAACTCAAGGAAGGCGATGTTCTCGCGTTCGATTTCTCCGCCGGCCGCCCGATCAACCTCCTCGTCAACGGAAGGCTGAAATATGTGGGCAACGTCGTGACATCCGGCAACAAACGCTCGCTGCAACTCACCGACGCCTTTCATGTCCTCGACTAACAATCCCTTGATATAGTCTCTTGCATGACTGAAAAACTGCCCGTTGCCATCGTCGGATTGGGCCGGATGGGATGGGTCCACGCCACTCACCTCTGGCGCCTCGAACAGGAGGGCGTCTGCCGCGTCGTCGCGCTGGTCGATATCGATACCGATAAGGCCCGCCGCTTTGCCTCCCGCTCCGGATGCCAGGCGCAAATCATGGGCTCCGTCGAAGAACTGGCCGCTTCCGGCGTCTGCCAGGCCACCATGATTGTCACCCCCACCGAAAAGCACCGCGAGCACGCCGACATGCTGGTCGAGGCCGGCCACCGCGTCCTTCTCGAAAAACCCCTCACCGGTTCTCTCGCCGGCGACCGCGAATTCTGCGAACAACTCGACCGAGACCACCCTGCCTCCGTCATGCTCGCCTTCCAGCGCCGCTTCGACGGCGCCCTGGAATACGCCCGCGAACTCATGCAATCGGGCACCATCGGCAAAGTTTTCAAGATCTACTCCGCGCTCGAAGACTCCGGCCCCGCCCCCAACGGCTATCAAAGCGACGGCATTCTCCCCGACATGTCCGTCCACAATGTCGACGAAATTCTCTGGCTCACCGGCCGCATGCCGGACCGCGCCATGGCCGTCGGCTCCCGCATTTACAGCCATGCCCTCACGACATGCAAAGAAGACTTCGATGACGCCATGTTATACATGTGGTTCGGCGATGACTTACTCGGCCAGGTGCAAGTTACTCGGAATCATGTTAGCGGCTACCGCGTGGAATCCGTAATCTACGGCGACATGGGCCAAATCCGGATCGGCCGGTTCGACCAGCGTCCCAACGAAATCATGGTGGAGGCTTTCGGCAAACGAGGCGCCGAAGAACCCCTCGCAAGCCGCACCTTCCCTGGCGGTCGCGGCGGCCCCGGCGCTCCCGAGTTCGTCGATCGCTTCGGCCCTGCCTACAAAAAGGAGGTCGAAGTCTTCATCGACTGCTGCGCCCGCGGCGTCGGCTTTCCGACCTCTCACCAGGATGGCCTCCGCGCCCAGCTCATCATTTCGGCCGGTATGAGCGCTCTCAAAACAACCGCCGACGCCGTCGCTGTCTCCAGCGCCTAAGCCGCGATTTTGGCCCTTCGGAATTCTTTGCTATACTGGCAAAGTATTCCGCTGGCGTAGCTCAGCTGGTAGAGCATCTGATTTGTAATCAGAGGGTCGGGGGTTCGATCCCCTCCGCCAGCTCCAAAGATTCTTGCCGTAACTAGGATCGGGAACCTGCCAGCCAAAACGCGGCGGTTCCCAGAGCACCAGAGTTAAGTCGGAAAAGTTTTATCCCGGACAGGTGGCGGAGCGGTCAATCGCAGCAGACTGTAAATCTGCCGTCCCTTGGGACTACGAAGGTTCAAATCCTTCCCTGTCCACCACTAAAATTCAAATCGGGCCGTTGTAGCTCAGTTGGTAGAGCGCGTCCTTGGTAAGGACGAGGTCACCGGTTCAATCCCGGTCAACGGCTCCATCGTTTTGTAGTACCCCACCCGGCACAATTTACCTTCCAATTGAACAGGTTGCAATCGCATGGCAAAAGAGAAATTTGATCGCTCCAAACCGCACGTCAATGTGGGCACCATCGGCCACATCGACCACGGCAAGACGACATTGACCGCGGCGATCACCAAGACGCT
>Ga0315912_10000749_pt1 | contig 49568 bp, 44 predicted proteins | sample VfabasoilMG_FD_204469 | JGI IMG/M metagenome (GOLD analysis project Ga0315912, IMG submission 204469) | Garden soil microbial communities collected in Santa Monica, California, United States - V. faba soil | ecosystem: Environmental > Terrestrial > Soil > Garden | place: USA: California... | reverse complement strand
TTATGCCTTCCTGAGCCTATGAGCACCACTTTCAAGCACGCGGTCTCCAACTGGTAGCGGGGATAGACGAAGCCGGGCGCGGTGCGTGGGCGGGGCCAGTGGTCGCCGCCGCTGTCATTCTGCCGCTCGACCGTGCCGATTTAACGGTGGCCTTAGCAGGTGTGAATGATTCAAAACAACTCACGCCCCGCCACCGCGAGGCGCTCTTTGATGTGATCCACCAAGTCGCGTTGGCGGTGGGGGTGGGTGGCGCAGGGCCGGGCGAAATAGACCGCGATGGCCTGCTCCCCGCCACCCGCGCGGCGATGCAACGGGCTGTGGCGATGCTGCACCCGCAACCGGAAGCCTTATTGATTGACGCCGTTAAACTCCAAACGCTCATCCCTTTGCCACAACATGCTTTAAATTATGGCGACTCGCTCTCGCTCTCCATCGCCGCCGCTTCCATCATCGCCAAGGTCAGCCGCGACCGCGCGATGCTAGCGCTCGACGCGCGCTACCCCGGTTATCACTTTGCGCGCCATAAGGGCTATGGCACCCACGCGCATCAGGCCGCCCTTCAACGCTTAGGGGTGAGCGAGATTCACCGCCAGAGCTACGCACCGATCCGGGCGAGCTTACAGAGTACATTGGGATTGCCTGACTCTTGAGTCTTGTATCTTGCCATGCCCCTCGCCCTCGTTCACGATTGGCTCAACCAAATCGGTGGTGCCGAAGATGTGTTAGAGGCGTTGGTGGAGCTGTACCCCACCGCGCCGATTTACACGTCTATGTATTGGCCAGAGAAAATGCCCGCCGCCTATCGTCGCTGGCCGATCCGGGTCTCGTTCATGGATCGTTTGCCCGGCGTGCATCGCTACCATCAACCTTATTTACCGCTCTATCCATTTGCCTTTGAACGTTTCGACTTCTCTGCGTTCGACCTGATCCTCTCCAACAAGAGCGGCTTTTGTCATGGCTTGAGGAAGCCGCCGAACGCGACTCACATTTGTTATTGCCTCACGCCTACGCGCTATGTGTGGAGTTTTGATGACTATGCGGCGCGCGAGGGGCTGGGGGCGGTCGCGCGCGGCCTGCTAACCCCACTCCTCGCTTACCTGCGGCGCTGGGATTTCGCTGCCGCCCAGCGGGTCAACCAGTTCATTGCCATCTCGACCGAAGTGCAACGCCGCATCAAGCACTGTTATCAACGCGATTCGGTGATCATATATCCCCCGGTCGCGCTTCAACGCTTCACGCCCGCGCCAACTGTTGAGGATTATTTTCTCAGCGTCGGGCGGCTGATCCCCTATAAGCGCGTTGACCTCGCCGTGCAGGCGTGTTCGGCCTTAGGCTTGCCATTACGCGTAGGCGGCGCGGGGCGTGACCACGCCCGTTTGGAAAAACTCGCTGGGCCAACGGTGCGACTCGTCGGGCGCGTGCCAGACTCCGACCTGCCCACGCTCATGGCGCGCTGTCGCGCCTTCATCTTCCCCGGCCTAGAAGATTTTGGCATCACGCCCGTGCAAGCCCTCGCCGCTGGGCGACCCGTCATCGCCTACGCGGGTGGCGGCGCGCTGGATATTGTGCAAGACGGCGTGAACGGTGTTTTATTCCACGAGCAAACGGTAGAGGCTTTGTGCGCGGCGCTCAAACGCTTCGAGACTATCCGCTTCGATCCACAAGTCGTCCGGCGCTCGGCAGAGAAATTTGATGTAGGGGTGTTTAAGGAGCGGATAGGGAAGTTTGTGGAAACAGCAAGCAGTCATCAGTAAGCAATGGTGTCCAATACTGTTCACTGATAACTGTATTACAATCCCCCCATCCAAGTACTGGCTTCATTCATGGAATTCAAACGCCTCTGGAAACTCCTCTTCCGCTGGTGGTGGCTCATCGCCGTCCCGCCCGTCATCGTAGCGGGCTACGGCCTGCTCACCTATCAAGCCCCAACGGGCGGCTACGCGGCTACCTTACACTTCACCGCCAGCCAGCCACCCGTGTCGGCCAACCCGAATTACGACCCCAACTATTATCGCTGGCTCACTTCCGAATACATCGTGAATGGCCTGAAGGATTGGGTGCGCACCGGCGCGTTTGCCCAAGCCGTGAGCGCCGAGCTCGCCACGCACCAGGTGGCCGTGCCCGCTGGGGCGGTGAACGCTTCGATCGCCAGCGACAATGTGCGGAGCGTGTTGGTGGTCTATCTCAACGGTGCGGATGAAACGACAGTGCTGGCTTTAGCCCAAGCCCTGACGATTGTGCTCCAAAATGAAAACAGCGCCGCCTTCCCCCAGTTGGGCGGGCAAGCTGCTATCGTCGTGCCGCTGGATGCGCCTGCCGCTGGCCCCACCAGCCCCGGCCTACGCGCACGGCTCGACCTGCCCCTCAAGATCGCCCTCGCCCTTGCAGTAGGCCTCGCCCTGGCCCTCGCCGCGCACTATTTCGACCCCTTCCTCCGCGACGCCCACGATCTCCAACAAATTGACCTCCCGCTCTTGGGCGAAATCCCCTCTACCAAAAAATAATCTACTAATTCTCTCATCCTCCAAGCCCCTAACCCTCTCTGGTACAATCCGCGCATGGAGTTTTCCTCATGCCCTTAGTCGAATATGTCCGCATCCTGCAACGGCGCGGCTGGATCATGGTGCTGTTAATGATCCTCACTGCCGCCAGCGCCTATGTGTTTAGCGTGGTGCAAACACCCGTCTACAAATCCACCGCCTTTGTGCTGGTGCAACCTGCTCGCCCCGATTTTGGTTTGACCTCCAGTGCCAAGAACTTGTTGCGTTCTTATGTGGCGTGGATGACCACCCGCACCAACGCCCAACGGGTGATCACCGAATTGCAGATTGACCGGGACGCCGACTCGTTGCTAGGCGAGGTCACCATCGCCTCCGATGATTCGCGCTTCGTGGTGCAGATTGACGTGCTGAACGGCAACGGCGACCTCGCCAATGATGTCGCCCGCACCTGGGCCAATCTTTTTGTGCAATGGCGGCAATCCGAAAACGAAAAACTGCGGCGTGAAGACCGGGTAGACGCCGTTTTGCTGGACACCCCACAATACGGGCTTTATCGCCCGAACAAGCAGATCAACACCGCCGCAGGGGCGATCTTAGGGTTATTGTTGGGGGGGGTTGTCATCTTTGTCCTCGAATATCTCGAAGCCGGGATCATCCGCTCCACGCAAGACGTGGAACGCGCTCTGACGATGCCCGTCTTAGGCGCGATCCCAGTCGGTGAGAGCGCCACGCGCCAAGGATAAACCGCCTATGTCGCTCATCACCCTCACCGCGCCACGGTCGCCAGCGGCTGAAGCCTTCCGCAGTTTACGCACGAACGTGATCTTATCCGCTCTTGATCAACCGCTCACCACATTGCTGGTCACTTCGCCCGCGCTCGAAACCGATGCGCGCCAGAAGAGCCTTACCCTTGCCAACTTGGCGGTGACGATGGCACAGGGCGGGCGCAAAACGATCTTGGTGGATTGCGATCTGCATCACCCCGCCCAACACGAAATTTTTGGCGTGGCCCACACCCCCGGCCTCACCGGAGCGTTGGCCGAAGAAAATTCGACCTTGCCGCTCGTGCCAACCTCGGTGCCCGAGCTGTGGCTACTGCCAGCGGGCGCGCCGCCTCCCATCCCCGCCGACTTGCTTGGGTCACGCCGGATGGAGGCGCTCATTGTGCAACTCAAAACGCAAGCCGACATCGTCTTATTCGATGCGCCGCCGGTGATCGCCGTCGCGGACGCTGCGCTCTTGGCCTCTAAACTGGATGCCGTGTTGTTCGTCATCACTGCTGGACAGACTAAACGCGACCATGCCCAGCGCGCCAAAGACCTGCTCGACAAAATCCGCGTGCGCCTCATTGGGTCGGTTTTAGTCAACGCGTCAGTGGACAATACTAAAGTCTATTAATTTCTGGTGGTCACTTTATGAAGGGTCTCATCCTCTCCGGCGGCAAGGGAACGCGCCTCTACCCGCTCACTTATACGCGCGCAAAACAACTCATCCCGGTAGCGAACGAACCAGTGTTGCATCGCGTCATCCGTGCCATCCGCGACGCGGGCATCACCGAGATCGGCATCGTGGTGGGTGACACCGAACCCGAAATCCGCGAGGCAGTTGGTAGCGGTGAAAAATGGGGGGTAGCCGTCACTTATATTCGGCAGAGCGCCCCGGCCGGACTCGCTCATGCGGTCAAAGAATCATTGGGGTTCCTCGGCGAGGAGCGGTTCGTGATGTTCCTCGGCGACAATGTCCTGCAAGGTGGCATCAGCCCGCTGATTCGCCAATTCGCGGATAGCAATTGGAACAGTCAGATCGTACTCAAGCAAGTGGCCAACCCGCAACAATTTGGCGTGGCGGTGTTGAAAGAGAATGGACAGATCGAACGGTTGATCGAAAAGCCCAAACAGCCTCCGTCTGACTTGGCGTTAGTGGGGATTTACATGTTTGACCACAACATTCGCCAAGCGGTACACGCCATTCAGCCTTCGACCCGCGGCGAGCTGGAGATCACCGATGCCATTCAATGGTTGATCGAGAATGGCTATGCGGTGCATCCTTATGTCCATAAGGGCTGGTGGATTGACACAGGGAAGCCTTCCGACATGTTGACGGCGAACGATCATGTCTTAGAAGAATTGACGCCAAAAATTGAAGGCACCGTAGACGCCGCTTCTAAAATTGACCCGCGCGTGACGGTTGAGAAAGGGGCGGTCGTCACGAATAGCGTCATTCGCGGCCCCGCGATCATCGGCGAGAACGCGCGCATCACCAACGCTTACATCGGCCCCTTCACCTCGCTCTATTACAACGTGGTGGTCGAGAACAGCGAGATCGAACACTCGATCGTGCTGGAAAACTCCAGCATAATCAACGTCACCACGCGCATCCAAGATTCGCTCATCGGGCGCAACGCCCAAGTGACGCACACGCCCACTAAACGGCCCCATTCGATTAATCTCAATTTGGGAGATTATTCTCAGATCGATCTCGTGTAATGCAGATGGCAGTCGGCGCAAGGCAGAAGGCCGAGCTTGTCTTCTGCCTTGTTGCTCCTGACTTCTGACTCTTAATTTATGAAAAACATCCTCGTCACCGGCGGGGCCGGTTTCATCGGCTCCAACTTCGCTCACTATATGATCCGCACCCACCCGGATTACAAGATCGTGGTCTACGACAAATTGACCTACGCGGGCAACACGAACAACTTACTGGACGTGCATGACGAGCCGCGCTTTAAATTCGTCAAGGGCGATATCGCTGATCATGTGGCAGTGGAGCAGGTCATCCAGGATCAGGCGATTGACACCATCGTCAACTTCGCCGCCGAAACGCACGTAGACCGCTCCATCCTCGACCCGGATAGCGCGCATCGCACTAACTTCAACGGTGTGTATGTGTTGCTCGAAGCGGCGCGCAAATTTAAATTAGAACGTTTTCATCAGGTCTCCACCGATGAAGTCTATGGTTCGATCCCGGTGGGCTTCTTCAAGGAAGGCGATCCGCTCGAACCCAACAGCCCGTACTCGGCGAGCAAGGCGGGCGGCGAACTGATGGTGCGGGCTTATCAGGTCACCTATGGCTTGAACACCGTCGTCACACGCGGGAGCAACACCTACGGCCCTTATCAGTATCCCGAAAAAGTGTTGCCGCTGTTCATCACCAACGCGATTGATAACGAGCCCTTACCGATGTACGGCGATGGAATGCAAGTGCGCGATTGGCTGTATGTAGAAGATCACTGTTCCGGGATCGATCTCGTGCTGCACAAAGGCCAATCGGGCGAGATTTACAACTTGGGCGGCGGCAATGAAAAACACAACATTGAAATTACCCGCTTGATCTTGCAATTGCTGGATAAGCCCGAAACGCTCATCAAGCGCGTGCAAGATCGCCCCGGCCACGACCGCCGCTACGCGCTCAACTGCGACAAGCTCAAAGCCCTCGGCTGGCAACCCTCGCGCGCGTTCGAGGCGGGCATGGCCGAGACGGTGGCGTGGTATCAGAAAAATGAGTGGTGGTGGCGGCCCATTAAGTCTGGTGAATTTCGCACCTATTATGAGCAACAATATGGCGAGCGCTTGGCGACGGCCAGCGCCTTTGCCACAAATTGATGCCCATGCTAAAATCCTCAGCGTGAATGTTTGGCCCGTCCCCGTCTGGGCTGTTAGACTAAAATCCCCGCCAGTGACAGGCTTTGTCGCTGGCGTTTTGTTTACCTCTCATCAAGGAGATCTCCCTCTATGACCACTGCTCCTGCGGCTCCCACTTTTTCCAAAGGCTTGGTTGGCGTCCTCGCCGCGCAAACGGCGCTCTCCTCCGTAGATGGACAGAATGGCGTGCTGACCTATCGCGGCTACAACATTCATGATCTCGCGGGCAAAGCGCGCTATGAAGAAGTGGTGTATCTGCTCCTCTACGGCAAACTGCCCACGGCCGTCGAATTGGCCGACCTCCAAAAAACGTTGGCGGCCAACCGCGCCTTGCCAGATGACATCGTGGCGCACATCCGGACCGTGCCCCAACACGTTGTGCCAATGGACATCCTCCGCAGTTGTGTGTCCCTACTTGCCTACCATGACCCAGAGGTAGAAGATATTTCCCTCGAGGCCACCCTGCGCAAAGGCTTGCGGATCATCGCGCAATTTCCCACGCTCGTCGCCGCCATCCATCGGTTGCGACAGGGTAAAGAACTCATCGCTTCCGACCCAACCCTCGACCACGCCGCTAACTTCATGTACCTATTGCATGGCGTGAAAAAATCGGAGTTGGAAAATGACGCGATGAATTTATATCTCATTTTGCTGGCCGACCACTCACTCAACGCTTCAACCTTCACCGCCCGCGTCGTCTCTTCGACCAATGGCGATTTGCACGCCGCCGCCGCCGCCGCTATCGGGGCGCTCAAAGGTAACTTACATGGTGGGGCCGCCGAAGCCACGATGAACATGCTCTTGGAGATCGGCGCGAATGACAAAGTGGACTCGTTCGTAGACAACGCTTTTGTCACCAAGCGCAAGATCATGGGGATCGGGCATCGCATTTACAAATCGGGCGACCCGCGCGCAAAGCATTTGCTCGAATGGGCGCGCAAAATGGAAACCGCGCAAGGCCAAGGCCAGACGTATGTGGATATGGCGCTCGGCGTCGAGAAAGCCGTGTTGCGCCACAAGGAGCTGTATCCGAATGTAGACTTCTTCTCCGCGCCGATGTTGTATTATTTGGGCGTGCCGCCCGCGCTGGACACATGTGTCTTTGCGGTATCGCGGACGGTGGGTTGGGTGGCGCATGTGATCGAACAATACAAAGACGCCACACTGATCCGCCCCGGCGCCGATTACATCGGCCCCAAGAACCAAACCTACACGCCGCTGGCAGACCGCGCTTAACCTAACCCGGGGCTGACGAGTGTCAGCCCCGGACTTGTTTTACCAGCCAGATTGTATTAGACTGACGGCTTATGAGCGATCAGGATCCTCGGTTTGCTACCTTCCCCCCCATGGTGGGGTTAGCCCAATTGCACTGGCTCATTGAGCAAGTGGCCGCCGAACAATTGCCGGTGACCGAATTGATCGCGCGCTTTCGCCCCATCCACGAGGCCATTGAGCATAGCTCCCCGCCTAAGTATAAAAACCGGGAAGAAGCGCGCCTGATTTGGGATGTGTTGTGGGCAGTGGAATTTTACTCGCCTGACCGTAACAAAGAAGAAAACCCCGAAGAATGGGTGGATGCCGATGAGGTGATGCGCGAAGTCAAGCGCGTGGCCAAGCGGCTCAAGGAAATTTAGCCGTATGCGACCGGGCGATCCGCGTTTTGCTACCTTCCCCACTGTCACTGGTGTAGACCAGCTCAAGTGGTATATTCAGCAGACGGCCCAAGGGGTTTTGTCCATTCAAGAATTCATCGCCGAATTTCGCCTTCTCCATGAGGCCATCGAACGGCAGGGCGCGCCCAGCTACGCCTCGTATGAAGAGGGCCGCCTGATCTGGGATGTGTTGTGGGCGGTGGAATTTTGCTCGCAAGACATCACCAAAGAAGAGAACCCCGAAGACTGGTATATCCCCGAAGAAGTGTTAATGATCGTCCGCAAAGCGGCGGAGGGGCTGAAGACCAGCCAACCAACCGAGTAAAACACCGAAGGTCGTTGATTTCTGAACCTCACAGGTCCGCGTGAAAGCCGGGCCGGTGAGGTTTTTATTTTCAGCCCCTACTTCACTGTGACGATCCCCACCCCCGTATTCACTGTGAGGTCAAGGAACGGCAGGGTCGGGTCGAAGCCGGGCGAGAGATATACTTCGCCCTCCAGCGTGAAGCGCGAGGGCAGGCGTACGCGGCTCTCGCTCGAACGCAACGTAAGCCGGGTTGGCATAGTAGAAGGGATGGCGAGGGTGACATCGCCCGCGCTGGCCTCCACCTCTGCCACCAGCGGCGCACTCACCGGCAACAGCACCGTCACCTGCCCAGTCTCCGTTTGCAAGTCAAAGCGCGTCAGTCTTAAATTCGTTAGCGCCAACGTTGCACGCCCAGCGCGGGTCTTGATCTCCAGCGCCATCGGGATTTCTTGCGTTAACCGAATATCCCAGCGTGCCTGCTCCGCGCGCCCAGCCACAAAGGGGGCCAATAACACATTTGGTTCTTGCGCCAGCATCAAACGCCCAATGGCCTCTTGCACAATGTAATTTTGCTGAAACGTGTCGGCTGGGCCATCAGCGACCTCGCCCTCCATCAGATAAACCGAACCATTCAGCGCCGTGAGCTGAAGATCGCCCGTAGGAAAATCTAATTTAACGGCCGCCCCGGTGGCGTCGCGGAGCGATTGGATCACTGGGCGCGCTTCGCCCGCACTTAACCCGCTGGCGCGCACCGCCATCCAAGCCAGCGAAGCACTCACCAATAGCGTCGTCGCGATGATCACCACGACTGAGCCAACCACCGAACGTCGCCCGATAAACATATCCAAGCCCACCGCGACTAACGCCACCGGCCACAATTGCGCCAGCGCCGCCCACCAACCCGCTGGGAGATAGCCGAGCGTGTTTAGCCCCCATACCCCGCCCCCGACGATAAGCGCCAACGCCCAAGCCAAGCGTGGCCGAAACGGAGAACGCATCTTTACGCGCCGCCTTTCAAGTAAATGCCTTGCGGATCCAACTCTTCACGTAATAGACGTAACTCTTCCACCGAGACGGCCTCGGTCGTTTTTAAGTCGGCGGCTACTTTCAACTCCCAGCCTGTGTTGGCGCGCGCCTTCTCCACCGTTTGTTCGGGGTGGAGCGCGGTCAATACCAATTCACCCGTCGCGTCTGGTTCGAGGAGGCCAACATCCGTCACCACCGCTTGCGGCCCGCCTCCCCGCACGCCCGATTTTTCCCGCGCGGCGCGCCCAGAGAGGAAGCCGGCGCCTGTCACAAAATCGCACCGCTCCGGAAAGCGCCGTTTCTGGTGTGGCGTGATCAGATAGGTGCGGTTGGCCCACGCCGCGATCTCGGCGCTCCCGCCGGAGCCGGGCAAACGTACTTTGGGGCTGGTGTATTCGCCAATGACCGTGGCGTTGACATTACCAAAGCGGTCAATTTGCGCGCCGCCGAGGAAGCCCACGTCAATCAGGCCGCGTTGCAAATAGAAGGCGAAAATTTCGTACATGGAACACACGCTGGCCGCGCCCGACACCAACGTGGGGTCGCCAATGGAAAGCGGCAAGCGAGCCGGTTGCGCGCCCACCACGCCCGCTTCGTAGATCATGGTGAGCTTGGGCGCGTGGGTGCGGCGCGCGAGGTTGCAGGCTAGGTTGGGCAAGCCTACGCCGACAAACACCACATCGCCATCGCGCAACAAGCGCGCGGCATTCACGGTCATCAGTTCGGAGGGAGAGTAGGTCATGATGAAAGACTCCGTTTCTTTAAATAAGGCGCACGGTTGTGCTTAGGCTTGTATCCGCTTCAAAAACTCCACGATCTTCTCCCCTGTCTCCTGCGGCTTCTCCAACGGCACGAGATGCCCCACCCCCGGCACGCCTTGCACGCTGGCTTGCGGCAAGAGCTTTTGCACCCGCCGCGCGACGACGGGGAGGAAGGTGTCCGAGTCTTCGCCCCACACCACGAGGAGCGGCACGCGCAACTGCGGCAACTGCTTCCACAAGTTGAGCGGCCCGGTTTCGTAAATCGTCACTTCCCATTCGGGCGAATAGGCCAACTCCACTTGCCCATCGGGGCGAGGTTTCGCCATAGCCGCTACATAGAGGCGCAAATTTTCATCTGAGAGGCGGCTGAATACGGGCGCGCGCCGATAGCGCTCATACATCTCGGCTTGGTCGGTGAACACCCGTCGTCGCCGCAAAGCGGTAGGGATGAGCGGATGAAACCGCCGCCCGAGGCCCAACGTTCGCACTACGCGCCACGCCCACAAGAGCCGCCGCCGAAACAGCACCGGGTCAATCAACACAATCGCCCGGAAAAGTTCCGGCTGACGCAAGGCGAGGGCGAGCGTGGTGATCGCGCCCAACGAATGACCCACCGCGATGATTGGTTGCGCGCCGCGTTCTTGGATGAAGCGCTTTTGATCTTCGGCCAAGAGGTTCCAATCGCGCACTTCTTTTGGATCGGCGTTCGGCCACAGCGGGCGAAAGAGCAACGCCTCGACTTGATAGTGAGGCGTCAATGTATTTAGGAACGGCGCATAAGCCGCGGGCGGGTAACCGTTGGCGTGAGCAAAATACAGCGGCACGCCCGCACCGCCAAACGAGAGCGAGGGGAGCAACGTCGTTTAGCCCGTGAAGACCGGCAGATGCCCCAACGAATAAATCTTTTCCCACTGCGCGCGCTCGCCCTCGGTGAAGATCGCCGACTCGGCGACGACGATGGCCCCGGCTTTATCCAACACCAACCGCATCCCTTGTAGGGTCGAGCCCGTGGAGATCACATCGTCCACCAATACCACTTTTTTGCCACTCGCCAGCACGCAATCTTTTTCATCGAGATAGAGCGTTTGCGGTTTGCCGGTGGTGATAGAGAGCGTCTCGGCTTGAATGGTCTCGCCCATATAGGGCTTATACGACTTGCGTAACACGACATAGGGCTTGCGCGTCTGCACTGACAGCGCGTGAATGAGCGGGATGCTCTTGGCTTCGGCCGTGACCAACAGATCATAATCTACCGATTGCAATTTCAGCGCCAAGCCGCGTGCCGCCGCCTCCACCAGTTCGGTGTCACCGAGGATGTTGAGGACGGCGATCTTGAGGCCGGGCTTGACTTCAAAGAGCGGCAAGGCGCGTTGCACGCCATGCACATCAACAAGATGGGTTTCATGGGTTTGAGGCATGAGGTCTCCAGACAGGTCAGGATGGGGGGATTGTACTCAGGAGGCAGTGGAGGCGCTAGAGGCCGTCAGTTCTTCACTCACGCGCCAGAGTTCACGGCGCAACACCGCCTGATGCGTAGTGGGCGCTGATTCGACCACCCGCTTCCGATCAAAATACTTGCCTGTCACCGACGCCACGTCAGGCGAGGTGGCGAGATAGACCGGCGTGAGCGCGCCGGTTTCCAGCGAATCGCCTTGCCCGCCCCAACCGGCCTTAAGCAAATTGGTGGCGATGACGCCCGGATGCAAGGTGTTCGAGGTGACACCCGTACCATACAAGCGGTCGGCAAGTTCAAAGGCAAACAGCACGTTGGCGAGTTTGGAATTGGCGTAGGCTTCATAGCCGTCATAACGCCGCGCGCCGTGCAGGTCGGTGAAATCTATTTTGCCGCGATGGTGTGTGCCGGAGCTGACCGTGATGACGCGCGCTGGAGCGCTGGCGCGGAGCGTGTCGAGCAACAGCTGAGTGAGCAAGAAAGGCGCAAGATGGTTGACGGCGAACGTCGTCTCGTACCCATCCTCGGTCAACACCCGTTCGCGCATAAACACAGCCGCGTTGTGGATGACCACATCGAGGCGCGCGTGGTGTGCCATGATCTCCGCCGCCAGTTGGCGCACCTGCGCCAGCGAAGCGAGATCGGCACAATAGAACTCCAGCACCGCATCATTCACCGCCGCGTGGATGGCCGCCAGCGTGGCTTCGCCTTTGGCGCGGTTGCGCCCATGCACCAACACCTGAGCGCCTTGCCGCGCAAGTTCGATAGCCGTTTGGCGGCCAATGCCATCGGTGGCCCCGGTGATGAGGATGGTGGGAGGCGAATGTGTCATGGAGTTTTAGGTCGTTAGTCAAACGTAAATCGGGTACGCGGGTAGCGCGGATAAAGAACGGATGACGCGGATTTTAAAGGTTTATCCGCGCGTCATTCGCGCTGATCCACGCATTCCGCGTACAAAGCCCTGTGGCCCTCTAATCAAAAAGCGAATTTACCCACGTAACAGTTTAACGTAGATCAACTCTGGATCGCCCTCATCCAGATCGTGGATGACCCCGCTCAATTTATACCCTAGTTTGGCTAATAAGGCTTGCATGGGCTGATTGGAGAGATTGGTCGAGGTGAACAATTTGTCGGTTTGGCAAATGGAGGCGACGTATTGCATAAGCGCTTGCCCCACACCACGTTGGCGCCACGCCGGGTCAACATAGAGCGTGGACACAAACCCCAACTCGAAAAAATGATAATCAAAGATGACGTACCCGCACAGCTCAGCTTGGAACGCGAGGTAACAACTCTGCGCCCGCACCGCGCGCTGGATAAAATCGCCGTGGGCGTCACCTTGTCGGGCGCGCGGGTCAAATTGGAGGAGCGTCACTAAATCCGCCTCGGTGGCGAGGCGGATGACGATGTTGGCGAGGGACATGCGGTGGAAGGTCTCGGTGGGCGGGCCGGCCCGGGTCACTGCTTCTTGATCAAAAACTTCATCGCCCCCGGCACGCGCTTGGCCCAGGCCGCCTCGGTGTGTCGCCCGCCGCGCTTGACCACATATTTCAGCGTCCGCCCGCGCCCGCGATCTTGATAGCCCTTATACGCCAGTAAGTCGCGCATCGGGCGCGCGCTGTTCTCGCGTGTGCCATGATCTAAATAAACCTTGCCCGCGATGTACGGCGCGTGATGCACGAAGTCGTAGATCGCGCCGCGTCCCACCCAAAAGGCCGGACTAAACGCCCCCACCCCGCCAAACACATCTGGGCGGCGAAAGAAGGCGTAGAGGCTGATCAACCCGCCCAACGATGAGCCAACCACGCGTGTATGGTCCCGGTCAGGGAGCGTGCGAAACGATTCATCTATCAGGGGTTTCACTGTGTCGGTCATAAAGCTGAGGTAGCGATCCCCATACCCACTGAAGGGGTGGTATTCGCGCATCCGCTCCATCCCCGTGTTGTGGATGCCGACGGCGATGGCTTCGTAACCACGCGCGGCAAGTTTCTCCAGCGTCTCGTCCACTTGCCATTCCTCGCCTAAGAAACTGGTCGCGCGGTTGAAGACATTTTGCCCATCTTGAAAATATAAAACTGGATAGTGTCGGTCACTCTGATAATACGAGGGCGGCAGATACACTTGAATGGGGCGCGTGTTGTCCAACTGCGGGCTCGCCACTTCAGGGAAAACGCGCACATGCCCGGTGATGGTGTGCCCGGGCGCGGAATGCCATGGATAATGAGCGTATGAAGTCATGCAGGGCAGATTACCACGAGCGGCACCGCTCACCCAACTGCCCGAATGGGGAGGTTGTCACGCGGCGTTTCACTCAGAGCAATTGTCACCCACAAGATCAAGGCGATCCAAATGAGATCGGCGACGAACAAATGGAGCATCTGCGTCCACAGCGGCACGCGCAAAAAGACATTGAGCGCGCCAATGAGCCATTGCGTGAGAACAAGCCCAGCGACCGCATACGCCAAGCGGCGCGTCGTGAATGACGCGCGCAGGTGCGGCGCATAAAAGATCAGGCCAAGCAGATAAAGCCCCACACCGATGGCGAGCGCCGGATGCCAAGCGCGCAATCCAACGAGCCACGCGACAATCGCGTCATAGCGTTCCCCCAACGCTAGCGCCAAGAGATCGCCGAGTGAGATCAATGCCCCTGTGCCACCGATGAGGGCGATCCCGATTAAGCCGATCCCGAATAAGGCGAGAGATTGTTTCGCAATGGGTCGGTAGGGAGCCGCGCCGCCGGAGGCCCACCACGCGGTGAGCGTGAGCGCGGCTAATAAAAACAATGTATTCACCAAATGTAAGGGTTGGATGATGACGCGCGCCACGGAGACATCGAACGCCACCCAACCGCGCAGGACCAACGCCGCGCCGATGAGCGCTTCGAGGATGATGAGCGCGAGCGACGTGCCAGCCGCATAACGCACCCGATGCCCCGCCGGATAAATGCGGAACGCCGCCACGACCAAACCGATGACGAGCAAGAGCGCCACCCCGCTCGACAGGCGGTGTGAAAATTCGATGAGCGTCGCCACCGCTTTGGGCGGCGGGATCACTTCGCCCTGACAGAGCGGCCAATGTTCGCCGCACCCCGCCCCCGAACCGGTGTTGCTGACGAACGCCCCCCACAAGACCACCAACATATTCCAAGCCAAGACGACCCAAGCGTAACGCGCAAAGCGAGAGAGTGACATGCGGGAAGTATACCAGTGGGCAGAAGGCAAAAAGCGGGAGGCAGAAGGCAGGCACTGCTTATTCGGGTTAATCATCCTCCCTTATCCCTCATCCTTCTTCCCTTCTTTACGTGATAAGATCGCGCGTATGCCTCGCGCCACATGGTTGGCCCTCGCCCTGCTCCTCCTCGGCTTTGGCCTGCGGCTGATCTATTTAGATTACACGCCGATCTGGTGGGATGAGGGCTGGGGTGTGGTGCTGGGGAGGATGCCACTGGCGCAGAGCCTGCAAGCCACGGCCAGCGACGAACACCCGCCGCTTTATTATTGGACGTTACACTTCTGGCAACTCGTCGCGGGTGAGACGCCGTTTGCCGTGCGTTATCCGTCAGTGTTGGCGGCGACGCTCACCTGCGCCGCGTTGTTTCAGGTGGGGCGGCGTTTGGGCGGGGCGCGCTTGGGTGCGTTGGCGGTGTTGTTCCTCACCTTGCAACGCTTGCACCTGATGTGGTCGCAAGAAGTGAAGATGTACGCCAGCGCCACGCTCTTCACGCTCCTCAGTTTTAGCTTTTTGCTGGAGTGGTGGTCAGCGCCCCGCCCGCGTTGGCGCACGACGCTCGCCTATGTAGTCATGGCCTTGTTGGCGATCTTTAGCCATTACATCGCCTTGCTGATCATCGTGGCGCAAGGGATCGGCGGCGTGTGGTGGGGGCTCGCTGAATGGCGCACGAACAAGACCAAACTCGTGGCGTGGCTAGGCGTGCAAGCATTGATCAATGTTTTCCTCGTGCCTTGGATGCTGTATCTGATCTATGGCGTGGGCCACCAAACCTTTGCCGCCTTCCCCCCGCTCTCCCCAGATTTTTTCCTACTGCTCCTAACCGCGACCCTCACCATCGGCCTCTCGGTTAATCTAAGCGCATTCACCGCGCACATGTTGGCCTTCTTGCTTGGTAGCGCCGCTTGGTGGCCGCTGTTGTGGCGCGGCGCGCCGCGTCAGGTGTGGGCGAGCCGCATCATAGCGCTCAACCTATTTTTCCCCACGCTGTTAGTTTATGGTCTGTCGCTCATCCCGGTCGCCCAGCTCTATTCACCAAAATTCGACAGTCGTTACCTGCTCCTACTCGTACCCTTTGCCATGCTCGCGGTGGCGTGGGGCTTGGAACGGTGGCGCGCGCGCTGGCCGCGCGTCGCTTATGCGTTAGCCGTCGCGATCCTCGTCGCCCAGTTCAACCTCTTGCCGGGCTATTTCTTGGGGCGTCTGCCCGTCGCAGATTACCCCGCCGTGATGCGCGCCTTGTTTAATCAAGCGCGCCCAGAAGATGGTGTGATCGCCTACACCGATCTCGATTGGCCGGTGTTGGAATACTACAACCATGCGCGGCTCAAGTGGTATGGCATCCCCAGCCGCGCCACGCTCACGCCGGAGGAGGTGGCCTCGCGCATTGACCCGCGCGCCCAAGCGCACCCGGCGTTGTGGGTCATCGTCTCGCCCGATGCCCTCCGCCTCGACCCGGCCCGCGCCATCCTGCAACAAGTAGCGACGCATTATCCTTTGCAAAGCGATCAAATCTATGGGCGCTATCGCTTGCAACTCTATGCGCCCGAACCGCGCACGACACTTCCACAACCCGTCGAGCCATTTACGCGCCTCGCGTGGAACAGCCTAATCGGGTATGACCGGTTTGTGCCGCAAGTATCCCCGGGTGATTTTTTTCCGGTGAACTTATATTGGGAACGCACCGCCCAAACGCCTGACGCTTGGCGCTTGCAATTGGTTGACTCCGCAGGAGGCGTGAAACGGGAAGTGACCGGAACTGTGCCGGCGGGCGTGGTGTTTAGTTCCGCCGCCCTGCCCGTCAGCGCGGCCTGGCCGAGTGGAGATTATCAGGTGCGTTTACAACTGGCGGACGCGACCCGCGCCTTGTTCGATGTTCGGCTCTTCAATCATCACACCACAGCCGCGCCGCCCGAAAACGTCGCGCACCCCCTCCAAATCGGTTTTGACGACCTGGCACAACTGATCGGCTTAGAGGGTTATCCTGACCAACTGCATCCTAGCGAGGCGTTGCCGCTCACGCTCTATTGGCGCGTGCAAAACGAAACCGCGATTAACTATACGGTGTTCATCCACTTATTAGGCGAGGAGTACAACCTCGCCACCAACAACTTTGTGTGGGGGCAAGTGGATCGCGAGCCACTAAACGGGGAGCGTTCCACTTCGAGTTGGGTCGCGGGTGAGACCCTCGCCGACTCATATCAAGTCCCCCTCTCCGCTGACGCGCCGCCCGGCATATATCAAATTGAGATCGGCTTGTATGACGCCTCGACGGGTGAACGCCTGCTCACTACCACGGGAGTAGATCATGTGATCGTGGGGACGGTGCAGGTGCCCTAAGTGCGCTGAAGCATCTATTCAGGTTAACTTTAATCGCTTAACCCATGTCACCCTGACGCCGCGTCTTTTGCGGCGTCAGGGTCTAAAGTTTCCACGTTTTAGATGCTTCGGCGCGAAGAACGCGGCTGCGATGATAGCCGCGCTCGGCGCGATTCGCACTGGCCCACCGATTCTCACGGATGGGGCAGTAGCAGATTTTGCCCAATTGTTCGATCAATAACAGCTCGCTCGTCTTTAGCGGCCTATAGCGATTGATGGCATCATGACTGAAGCGTTCGGAATGCTTGGCAAAATAGCCCACATCGCCTAGATGGAGGTGCTACCGAAACGCGGTTACGCGCAAGCCCGTGCCACTCAGAACAAAAACAGGCCCCGGTCTTTTGACCGGGGCCTGTTTGTTTGTGCGTACTTATTTGCCGCCCTTCCGGCCTGGATTCCCCGGCGTCCCACCAACTTCGTCATTGGAATGGCTCGGATCGCCTTGATTGGAATTGCCCGGGTCACAGTTCTCTGTCCCGTTGCCAACACCCTGATTGCAGTGTTGACCATAGACTTGACCACCTTCACAGCCGATTAAGTTGGCACCCGTGAGCGTCACCGCAGCTTTAGCGAAAGCATCGCCGGTAAAGGTTCCACCGGTGATAGTGATTGCCGCGCCCGCGAGAATTGAGCCCACAAAGTTTGAGTCCGTCAGTGTAGCCGCTTCGGCGACCCACCACGTCACATTACAGGGTTGCCCACCGCCAGCCATGACCACTGAGAAATTGGTCCCCGTGAGGGCACCCGTCCCGCTCGTCCCGACCTTGAAAATCCAAACCCCATTTGCCGGCCCGTCAAGCGTTAATTGGCCGGTCAATGTTGCCGCGGCGTCGAAACAATACACGCCCGGCGCCAGCGTCACATTAGCGAGGGTGCCCGTTAAGACGACATCGCATGGCACAAGCGCGAGCGCCTGATACGCGCTGAGAAAGTCAGCGTACGCCGCGGCGGCCACCGGGTCGCCGGCGTGAATGGTTCCGGTAACGGGGCACAAGGTCTGTGTAACCGCCGTGCCGGGGTAGACGCCTACATCACCGATGATCGTGGAATTCGTGCAGGTCACCGCCGTGCCGGCCAGTATCGCAAAGCTCGCGGCTGACCCCAATTCAGGCGCGCTCGCGGCCATGGGCGCCGCCTGAACGACTCCGCCCATCAAACTAAGCGCGAAGGCGAAGGCGAGGCCCACGCGCCTCGCCGAATAGCCGATCTTGTTGGTTCTTCCTAAAACAGTCATCTTAAACCTCATTGTTTTCTGGTCGGGCATACTTGAGCATTAGTAGGGACGCCCCACCCTCAACCACTTTCCCTAAAGTATTCGCATGTCCTCATTCTTAAAGTAAGCATAGCTAGGTAGTGTTAGATGCGTATATGTTTTCTACTGCGATCTAAGTATTCCGGGGATTATGTGAAAACGCTTATTTTGAGATTTTAATGCCCTATAAATAATTGGAGCCAGGTGCGTAAGTTGTAGGCGGCGGTGTGGACGGCATGGTCTTGCCAGTGCCCGCGGCGGCATCGTAGACGAGGGTCTAAGGAACAATCATCTTATGTCACCAATCAATCCAGCGCAAAACGCAATGATCCAAGAATTATTACAATTGCAATCAGAATAACGGACAGCATATCTCACGACCAACGCTAAAAAATTTCGTGTAAACACATCCGCAAACCAAATAGGCAAAAACGGGGTCAGCACGTGCGAAGCATGTGCTGACCCCGTTTTTGCCCGACTCCTAATTTGAGTTGAGAGATAGGTCGAAATCGGCCAATCCGTTACATCCGTTCCTATCCGTTGCCATCATCCGTTGCCACACCTATAGTCGAATCTTTCATTCTGATCTATATTGACCGTATGTCCTTGCTCCGACGCTGGCTAGCCCAAAGTGTGCGCCCGCGTAACCCTGACGCGCCCGATGCGTGGCGCGAGCGGTTGCTGTATATCTTTCTGAATGCCCAAATTGCAGTCGCGTGTTTAGCCCTGCTTATCAGTCTCGCAAACGGCGATAGCAACGGCATTTTGTGGGCCACCGTCGGCGTGCTTAACATGGCGGGGGTGCGCTGGCTCGCCAGTCACCGTCCCCGGTTGGCCGGGTGGCTCATGGCCTTGATGTCAGCCTTTATCATTCGCTCCGCGATCAATTCCCAACTTTTAAATTCGTTCATGGGCGCGGCAGTGGTCGCCAGCGTCGTCTTGTTATCCAGCATCTTCGTCGCCTCATGGGCGGGGCCGATCGTCGGGTTCATCACCATCGCGGGCGTGGTGCCGTTCGAGGTCACCAGTTTGCCTTCGCTCATCGCCTTCAACGTCTGCGTCTGGCTAGCGACGGCCTCGCTGGAAAACGCGTTGAAGCGTTTCTATGAAAACATGCAAGCCTATCAACAGAGCAACGCCGAGTTGACCGAGGTCAAAAACGCGCTCGAAGCGCGCGTGACCGAACGCACCGCCGAGCTTGCCATCGCGCGCGACCAAGCGAATGAGGCCAACCAAGCCAAAAGCACGTTCTTAGCAAACATGAGCCACGAGCTCCGCACACCGCTGAATGCCATTATTGGCTATTCGGGGATACTGGAGGATGAATTCACCGATCAGGGGCAAACCAGTTATCTCGCCGATCTGCAAAAAATTCAGAGCGCCGCTAAACACCAATTAGAGGTGATCAATGAAATTCTCGATCTCTCCAAAATTGAAGCGGGGAAGATGGAACTCGACTTGGAGATGTTCGCGCTGGCTGGCTTAGTGCAAGAAGTAGTGGATACGGTTCAGCCACTCCTCCACCAGAAAAACAACCGTTTGGAAGTACAACGCCCGCCCGATCTCGGCGCAATGCGTTCGGATCAGACCAAGTTGCGGCAAGTACTATTCAATTTATTGAGTAATGCGTGCAAGTTCACGGAGAACGGCGTGATCACATTGACGATCACGCCAGAGGCCAATGAGGTCAGTTGGCAAATCGCCGATACGGGAATGGGCATGACGCCCGAACAAGTGGCACGGTTGTTTCAGCCGTTTCAACAAGCCGATGCGTCTATCGCACGGCATTATGGCGGCACCGGCTTGGGGCTGACCATCACGCGTCACTTCTGCCGCATGTTAGGTGGGGACATCAGTGTGACAAGCGCGCCCGGTCGCGGCACGACGTTCCAATGCCGCTTGCCGCGCGAAGCGCCGCCATCGGCTAAAACCGACAGCTAGGCCGCCCCCTTCGACATGGTGCGCCCCAGACTTCGGAAGTGGGCGCACAAGCCCTGGGTCATTTCAAACAGTTTTGCGCCCACTTCCGAAGTCTTAATCCCGGGCTACCGCACCACCAACGGTAGATATACCCTACTCACTGTGGTATCCACAAAATCCTGCCCAGTCGCTTCGGGCGGCACGGCGATGATGCGGACAGTGGGCGAGAAAACAGACGATGTTTGGGGTGACAGGATGACATAGGTGCCAGTGATGACATTGGTGATGGTGTATTCCCCGCTCACGTTGGTACTCGCTTCCAGCCCGAACCCGGCTGAGAGGGTGAGGCCAACCAGCGGCTGGCCGTCAGAATTAACGACCCGGCCGGAGATGGAATAGGCTGTGCCGCCAAATCCAACCACATCTATCGGTAGCCACCCTGGGTTCACACTGAGTTGGCCAGAGCCATTCTCACCCCAGCACTTGAGGCCTCCGGCATTCGTTAAAGCGCAGGTGTGCGCCCCGCCCGCCGCAACCGCACTGACCCCGCTAGTCAGGTCAACCACCTCTACCGGCGTCCAGTGCTCGGTGGTCGTCCCATCGCCGAGTTGGCCGCTGTCGTTAGCCCCCCAACACTTTATGCCTCTGGCGGTCGTCAACGCGCAGGTATATGTCGCGCCAGCCGTAACTGCGCTGGCCCCACTGGTTAAGTTGACCATCTCTACTGGCGTCCAGTGATCGGCGGTCGTCCCGTCGCCCAGTTGGCCGTGGTCGTTCCAGCCCCAACACTTTACACCCCCGGCGGTCGTCAGCGCGCAGGTGTGCCATCCGCCCGCCGCAACCACGCTGACCCCACTGGTCAGGCCGACCACATCTACCGGCATCCAGCGGTCGTCGGTCGTCCCGTCACCCAGCTGGCCGGAGTAGTTGGACCCCCAGCACTTGACGCCCCCGACGGTCGTCAGCGCGCAGGTGTGCCGCCCGAACACTGCAACCGCACTGACCCCGCTGGTCAGACCAACCACATCCACCGGCGACCAGCGGTCGGTGTTCGTTCCGTCACCAAGTTGGCCGCTACCGTTGTATCCCCAGCACTTGACGCCCCTAGCGGTTGTCAACACGCAAGTGTGAAAATAGCCCACCGCAACCGCGCTGACCCCACTGGTCAGGCTGACCACCTCTACTGGTGTCCAGCGAGCGGTGGTTGTGCCGTCGCCGAGTTGGCCGTAGTCGTTGGCCCCCCAACACTTTACGCCCCCGGCGGTCGTCAGCGCGCAGGTGTGATTTAGTCCTGCCGCAATTGCGCTGACCCCGCTAGTCAGGCTGATCACATCCATCGGCATCCAACGAGTGGTGTCCGTGTTGTCGCCGAGTTGGCCGAAGTAGTTGCTCCCCCAGCACTTGAGTCCCCCGGCGGTCGTCAGCGCGCAGGTGTGATACCAGCCCGCCGCAACTGCGCTGACCCCGCTAGTTAGGCCGATCACCTTCACTGGCAGCGGACGGTCAGTGATCGTCCCGTCGCCGAGTTGGCCGTAGCCGTTCCAGCCCCAGCACTTGAGTTCGCCAGTGGGCGTTAGAGCGCAGGTGTAAAACACGCCCACCTCAACTGCACCAATCCCGCTGGTCAGACCAACCACCTCCACCGGCATTAAGCGGATGGTGGTCGTGCCATCGCCCAGTTGGCCGTTGCCGTTGTTCCCCCAGCACTTGAGTCCCCCGGCGGTCGTCAGCGCGCAGGTGTGCCACACACCCGCCGTAACCGCAATGACCCCACTGGTCAGGCCGACCACATCCACCGGCGTCTGGTGGGAGGCGATCGTGCCGTCGCCGAGTTCGCCGAAGTTGTTCCAGCCCCAGCACTTGACACCCCCGGCGGTCACCAGCGAGCAGGTGTGAAACTCGCCCGCCGTAACCATACTGACCCCGCTGGTTAGGCCGACCACATCCACCGGCATCCAGCGGTCAGCGGTCGTGCTGTCGCCGAGTTGACCAAAATTGTTCCAGCCCCAGCACTTAAGGCCTCCAGCAGTCGTTAGAGCGCAGGTGTGAACATAGCCCGCCGCGACCGCACTGACCCCGCTGGTCAGGCCGACCACGTCCATCGGTACCCAGTGGGCAGTGGTCGTGCCGTCGCCGAGTTGGCCAGAGCTATTCCTGCCCCAGCACTTGAGGCCTCCAGCAGTCGTTAGAGCGCAGGTGTACTCCCCGCCCGCCGCAACCGCGCTGACCCCACTGGTCAGGCCGACCACATCTATCGGCATCCAGCGGTCAGTGGTTGTGCCATCGCCGAGTTGGCCGTTGCTGTTCCAGCCCCAGCACTTGACACCCCCGACAGTCGTCAGCGCGCAAGTATGATTATAGCCCGCCGCAACCGCGCTGACCCCGCTGGTCAGGCCGACCACATCCACCGGAGTCCGGCGATTGGTGTTTGTCCCATCGCCGAGTTGGCCGTAGTCGTTCCGACCCCAGCACTTGACACCTCCGGCGGTTGTCAACGCGCAGGCGTGATACCCACCGGCCGCGATGGCTGTCGCTTGCTCAAGAACACGCCCAGGGGCTGAGGGGGTAGGTCGAGTTGCCTCAAGGTCGTTGGGTGCTTGGCCCGGTGACGATAAGGCTTTGGTCAATTCGAGAACCTTCGGCGTTTGTCCGGCCGAGAAGGAAGAAGTGAGCGGCAACAGGATCAGAGCTAGAAATAATTTGAGCACCAGCGAGGCGGTATGGGTAAACCCAGCGTAGAAAGGTTTCATGAGATGCTTCTTACTCCCCAGTGGTAAAGTGATTTAAGAAAAGCGCTCTAACCTCCGCGCCGTTGTCGAGCGATTTCAAACAAGATCACCCCCGCCGCGATGGCGGCGTTGAGCGATTCGGCTTGGCCGAGCATGGGGATGTGCACTTGGCGAGTCGCCCAGTGGCGCGCGGCGGCGCTCGGCCCCTCGGCCTCCGAGCCGATGAGGAGGGCGCACGGTTTACGCCAATCTACCTGATCGTAGCGCTCCCCCTCCCGGGCCTCAGCCAGCCAGACTTCCAAACCAGCTAAGCGTTCCGTCAAGCCTTCCCAACTCATTTCGAGCAGTGGCACATGAAAGTGCGCGCCCATCGCCGCCCGCACGACTTTAGGGTTATAGGCATCCACCGTGCCGGACGTGAGGCACACTGCTTGCGCGCCAGCCGCATCCGCCGTGCGGAGGATCGTGCCGAGGTTGCCGGGGTCACGCAAGTTATCCACGATGAGGCCAAAGGTGAGGGGTTGTGGGACCGGCAATTCAGGGAATGGCAAAACCGTGAGCAGACCCGGCGGGGTCTCAGTGTCGGAGATCGCTTGGAGCGCTTCGGGCGAGACCAGCACGACTTGCGCGCCGAGGCGGGCGAGTTGATTGAGGGCGGCGCGCGCACGCGGATCAAGCTTTTCGGTGTGCAACACCCATTGGGCGCGCACCTGCGCTCGAATGGCCTCTTCGGCTAAACGCACGCCTTCGACTACGAATAGTCCCTCTTTTTCCCGTGTCGCGCGTTTGGCTTGCAAAGCGCGGATGAGTTTGAGGGTGGGGTTGGAGAGGGAGGTCAACATGAAGGCAGAAAGCAAAAGGCAGGAGGCAGTGAGGCCTCACTGATTACTGCTCGTTTTGTAGTTCTTGGAAGGCTTGCTTAAAAACATTCACGGTGGGCTGATCGATCAGCGTGAAACGGATCTCGCGCACGGGTGAAGTGGGGTACGCCGCGCAAAAGTCGCGGGCGGCGTGGAGGGCGATGGTCGCGGCACGCGCGACGGGGAAGCCAAAGATACCCGTGCTGATCGAAGGGAAGGCGATCACGGCAAAGTGTTGCGCGTGCGCCAGTTTGAGCGCTGCCGTGTAGGCCGCCCGCAAATCATCATCTTCAGATTGAATGCCGCCACGCCATACTGGACCAACCGCATGAATGATCGCACGACAGGGTAACTGACCAGGCCCAGTAAGGGCAGGCCTGATATGGCTGGCTAATCCATTTTGCTTGACCCAAGCATCACTCTCTTGTTGGATCACCCGCCCACCCCGCCGCACAATAGCCGCCGCTAACCCACCGCCATGCGCCAAATGCTCATTGGCAGCGTTCACAATAGCGTCCACTTTTTCCAGTGTCAAGTCGCCGTGATAGAGCGTGAGGGTTTGACCGGAAGGGAAGGAATGGGTGAGGATGTTTTCCATTTGATTGACCTTACGAGGACAAGCAAGGGTGCATCATAACACGCCCCCCCGCAACAAAAAACCGCTTCCTCAGGGAAGCGGTTTTTCTATCTACTGGCTACTGAATTTTGACTATTGCTTTGCGCCCTTAACGACTTCCACTACTTTCGCAAAAGTGGCGGCGTCGCGCACGGCCAAATCGGCGAGGGTCTTGCGGTCGAGCAAGACATTGGCCTTCTTGAGACCATCTATCAGGCGACTATAAGAAATGCCATTGATCCGTGCCGCGGCGTTAATGCGCGCAATCCACAAGCGGCGCAGATCGCGGCGGCGATTGCGGCGATCGCGATAGGCATACCACAACGAGTGCAGGTAGCCTTCGTGCGCGCGCTTGAACAAGCGATGATAGGCACCGCGAAAGCCTTTGTTGTGCTTGAGAACTTTTTTGTGACGCAAATGGGGGCGAAAACCGCCCTTAACACGAGACATGCGAGTTTACTCCTGCGAACGACCTCTGGCCTGGGCGTGAACATTGCCACACGTTAGTGCCACCCGTCGTCCGCGCTAAAATAACTTACGCTGGCGGGTTCGCCTTATACTTCCGCATATACGGCGCTAAACGCTTCACCCGCTTGATGTAGCCGCTCCCCTGCACGGGCAACATCTCGGATAATTGCGCTTTAGTGCGGGCCGAGGTGCGGCGGCGCAAGTGGCTCTTGCCTTTTTTGGTGCGCACCACTAAACCAGTGCCGGTCAAGCGAAAGCGCTTGGCGGTGGCTTTGTGGGTCTTCAATTTTTGTTTGCCGTGAGTCTTAGCTTTACGAGGCACGGTCATTCTCCTTACTGATACTAAACTGTTGAAAACCCGCTAGGTCGATCAACCTAACGGATAGCTTATGAACTCGGTTTGGGCTCAGCGGATTCCGCTGGTTTGTCAGCCACTTTATCATCGGGCTTTTTGCCCGGGGCCGCTGGCTTCGGTTTTTTGCCGTGTGGCGCTAACACCATCAACATCGTGCGCCCTTCCAAATCGGGCGATTGTTCCACCATCGCTACATCTTCTAGTTCTTTGGCGATGTCCATCAGCTCTTGACGCGCTATTTGGGGGAAGGTGATCTCACGTCCGCGAAATTTGATCCGGACTTTGACCTTTTTGCCCTCTTCCAACCAGCGTCGCGCATCACGCACCTTGAAACCCGCATGGTGTTCGTTTGTTTTCGGGCGCAGTTGAATCTCTTTAACTTCGATGATTTTCTGCGCTTTACGGGCTTCTTTGTCTTTCTTGGTCTTTTCGTATAAGAACTTCCCGTAATCGAGAATGCGGCACACGGGTGGTTCCGCGTTGGGGCTGACTTCGACTAAGTCTTTGTCCGCGTCGCGCGCGATCCGCAACGCTTCATAAGAACTAATCACGCCCAAATTCTCATTGTTCGGGCCAATCACGCGCACTTCTCGCGCGCGGATTTGTTCATTGATGCGATAGTCTGATGTACTGATGGTGGCTCCTTTTGGTCTGAGACAATAATTTAGCCGCCCCAACGCGCGAGCGGCTACGGCTAACAGCCGGATCATACCATACAGGCTAAAGAGTCGTCAATCAAGGCCTTATTTGATCACTAACGCGGTCACCATCCCAAACATGCCATGCGCGGATTCGGCGTGGGTGAGGATATGGCAGTGGAAGGCCCAAATGCCCGGGTCAGTGCATTTGACGATCACATCCCAGCGCTCGCCGGGGGCGATATTCAACGTGTCACATAGATACGGCATCGGCAAGGGCCAGCCGTCTTTGGCGATCACTTGTTGCGGCATCCCGTGCAAGTGCATCGGGTGGATGAGCAGGCCCTCATTCATGTAGCGCACGCGGATCGTTTGGCCCTGGGTGGCGACGATAGGTTGAGTGTTGGGGAAGCCGCGTCCGTTAATGGTCAACCCAATGCCCGTGTCATTGAGCACCAGCGTATAGTCGGCGTCCACTGGTGGGTCTTGGCTTTTATCCTTCGGCTCGATAATGAACGGCCCCATCAAGCCTTTGGTCACCTGCTCGGCGGCGTTGTGGTGCGAGTGATACATGTGCGAACCGGAATTACGCGCTGTGAATTCATAAGTAAACGTGCTACCGGGCGCGATGGGGTCTTGGGTGATGAACGGCACGCCATCGTTCTTGTTTTCCACCAGCACTCCGTGAAAGTGGATTGCGGTGCTTTGCTTCATATCGTTCTTGCACACCACGCGCACTTTATCGCCCTCGGTGACGCGGATTTCGGGGCCGGGCACCGAGCCGTTATACATCATCGCGTCTACGGCCTGGTCGGGCGTCACGTTCCATTTGCCCTCGGTGCAGGTCACTTCAAACACCTTTACGTCCCCATCCATTTTGGGCGTGAGGGGGTTGTGCCAAAAGGTCGCGTCTTGGCCAATGTTCGCCACAAAGGTCTCGACGCCCTTTTTGTGCATTTCATCCATCGCTTTGTAATCAGTGCCGCCTCCGCCACCAGTGGTCATGCCTTCCATCGCGGTTGGCGTTGGGGCGGGTTGGGGTTGCGCACACGCCGCCAAAGTGACTCCCGCCCCGGTGAGCCCGGCGAGAGACAAGAAGTTGCGGCGAGAAAGGGTTTTCTGGGCAGTCATAAGGTTTCTCCTGAAAATTTAGCCTAAGTTGGTCGTATTCTTTCATAGGGCGGTTGGCTTTCCTAGAGACCATCATCAGCAAAAGCCTATGACACTTAACCAGTAGATTATGACAATCCACACTACGCTAGTCAGGTGTGACGCAGTATGCTCGGACTATGACAGCTCCAATTACGGTCTATGTAGTGGATGATCACGAATTTGTGCGGCAGGCACTCGTGGTGCGCCTGTGCCTCTCACCGGGGGTGTTGGTGGTGGGCGAGACCGGGGAGGTCGCAACCGCTATTGAGGAGATCAACGCTCTGCAACCGGCCGTGGCGTTAGTGGAGCCGAAACGATCAGACGGGCGAGGCTTGCAACTGATTGACGAGATCGCCCATGCCCCCGCGCATACGCAAGTCTTGGCGCTCACGTCTTACCCGAGCGAGTGGGAGGAGTGGGCGGCGCACCGCGCTGGTGCGAGCGATTATTTACTGAAGGATATTAGCTCGACCGAACTACTGGCGCACATCCAGCAAAAAGTCATCTAGCTCAGCGTCGCGCTGAACTCTTCGAGCAATGCCACATCGCCTTTGTAGGGGGGCAACCACGGCTTCTGTTCCATCTCACGCAAAACACGCGCCACCGATTTGCCACTCGCGATGAGATGCGCCGCCACCAGTGGGCGCGTGCGATGCACACCGTTCCGCCCGTGCAACAGTACGTTGTGGCCGTGCCCTAAAGCAGTCTCGATAAACAACACCCCCAATTGCAATTGATCAAGTGCATACTGATCTTCTTCGGCGATGGGTAGCCATAACCACGCCCGGGGCACTGGGTCGGCAAACAAACCCGGCTGGTCGAGGGCAACGGTGATAATGGCGTTGATGCCCGTTTGGTCCTGAAAGTCGCGCCAGTGTTCAGTGACAAAATCGCCCCCGGCAACAAAGAGATGGTCGGTCGCCCAAGTCATACGCGAAGTATAGTTCAAGTTTTGGCGGGAGGCGAAAGAGGGGCTATACTTAGAGGATGTATATTTTGATCCACGCTGGCACACACAGAGGTATAAAAATCATTGAAACCTTCGTGCGACTTAGTGACCGGTGTAGATCAGTATTTTGTGCCTCGTTCTAAACCTTGCGCTCCGCATAGCGCCCCTCACCTCTTTTAGGAGACTCCATCATGCCCCCCTCTAAGAAACCCGTTAAGAAGATCGCTAAGAAGCCCGCCCCGAAAAAGCCCACTAAGGCCGCGCCGTTTGCGTTGACCTATTCCACCATGTTCAACCCGCCGGAAGAGATGCACTTGAAATATGAGAAGGCGCTTAAACAGGTGCAAGGCAACCTCGGCAAAGACTACGGGATGATCATCGGCGGGCAAGAACGGTATAACGCTGATAAATTTGAAGACCTCTCACCGATCAACCGTGAGTGGGTGTTGGCGACTTTCTCGCATGGCACGCCGCAAGACGCACACGATGCCGTGTCCGCCGCCGCCGCCGCTTGGCCGAAGTGGGCGGGTATGAAATGGCAAGACCGGGTGCGGTTGCTCCGCCGCGCCGCCGCGCAAATTGAAAAGCGCGTGTATGAGATCGGCGTGGTGTTGTCGCTGGAAGTGGGCAAAAACCGCATGGAAGGCCTCGGCGACGCGCAAGAAACCGCCGACTTGATCTACTATGCCTGCGATTCGATGGAGATGAACGGCGGCTTCATCAAGCCGATGGGGCGCGACCCGCTGACTGGGTTCAATTCCACCAACACTTCCATTTTGCGCCCGTATGGGGTGTGGACGGTGATCAGCCCGTTCAACTTCCCATTTGCGTTGTTGGGCGGGCCGAGCGGCGCGGCGCTGGTGGCGGGCAACACCGTGATCTTGAAACCCGCCGAAGATACTTCTTGGACAGGTCGCTTATTGGCGGAATGTTATCGGGATGCTGGCATCCCGGATGGTGTGTTCAACTTGGTGACAGGGCATGGGCATGTGGTGGGGCAAGCGTTGGTGGATGACCCGCGTGTGGCGGGTGTCACCTTCACCGGCTCGTATGAGATCGGGATGAAGATTTATAAAGCGTTCGCGTCGGGCAAATGGCCGCGTCCGTGCATTGCGGAGATGGGCGGCAAGAACCCGGCCATCGTCTCGCGTAACGCGAACTTGGAAGATGCCGCGACGGGCATCGTGCGCTCCTCATTTGGCCTGCAAGGACAAAAATGCTCGGCCAACTCGCGCATCCTTGTGGAGAAATCGGTCAAAGACAAATTAACCGAATTGCTCTTGAAGAAGACCCAAGCGATCACCATCGGCGATCCCACCCGGCGCGAAAACTGGCTCGGGCCGGTGATCAACGAAAACGCTTATCGCAACTTTGGCGAGTACACCGAAGAACTTTCGCAGGCCGGGCAGATTTTGCACGGCGGCAAGAAAGTGACGAGCGGCGATCTCGGCAAAGGTTATTTCTGCGAACCGACATTGGTAGATGGTGTGGCGACGAATCATCGGTTGTGGAAGCAAGAGATGTTCCTGCCGATCAGCATGATCACTGCGGTTGAATCGTTGGATCAAGCGATGACGATGGCAAACGATGTAGATTACGGCCTCACCGCTGGTTTCTATGGCTCGAAGAAAGAAACCGCCTGGTTCTTCGACAAAATCCAAGCGGGCGTGACATACGCCAATCGCCCGCAAGGCGCGACCACTGGTGCCTGGCCCGGCTTCCAACCCTTTGGTGGCTGGAAAGGCTCCGGCTCGACTGGCAAGAACGGTGGTGGTTTGTATTACTTGCCGTTGTATATGCACGAACAGATTCGGACGAATGTAGAACGAGCGTAATCTCTGTTCCCCAGCCTCACAAGTTTTATCACTTGTGAGGCTGGGGCGGCTTGTAAAAAGCGGCCATGCCCGTTCCCCCCCGCGCCGCCCGGCATCGGGTTGAAGATACAGGCGATAAACTCAGTATCTTCATACCTAGCCTCAAACAGTGGTTTCAAATATTGACTTTGGGACTTTGGCTTATTGCTTTCGCTTGTGGCGGATTAACTGGCATTAGTAGCGACTTTGCTGTTCTCTTCAGCCGTGGGTTAGGCGGTGTTAAACTTTCCACATTCGCATGGTTAGGGCTTTGGGCGCTTGTCATGGGAGTGGGACTTTTTACTTTACTGTGGCAAATTACTGGTGAGGAGACTATAGAAATTACGTCTCAATCCATTGCCCTCAAACGCACTATCTTAGGCATAATGTTCTTCTCTAAAGAATATGCGGCTGAATATATTCAAGACTTGGGTGTGTCTATTGTGTCAAGTGACACTGATATTTTTGGTTGGTCGAAAAGGGAAAACCTTTGGGGCATAGGGCGAGGCCTCCTCGCCTTTGACTATGGCGCAGAAACGGTTAGGTTTGGTAGCGAGGTAGAAGAGGCAGAGGCCAAACAAATCCTCGCCCTCATTCAGGGACATCTCTCGCAATACCACAGTGGGCCGCGTGCTGATCGCTAAGCTATGGAAATCAACCGCGTTGGCACGTTTTTTTGGTTCGGGGGGATCATCTTGCTGTTTTACTTCTTCACTTCGTTTTATACCCCGCAAACTGAAACGTGGGCGCTACTGGCGAGCCTCGCCTTGTTTTACTTTGGCTATCGCTTGCGGCGCATCAAACCGCGTTATGAGTCGCAACCAGACGCCGAGCCAGCCCCCCCTCCGCCGCCCCCGCCGCCACCCAAAGCTAAATCGCCGGGGCTGTTCGCAAACCTGTTCAAAAACAAAAAGAAATCTGAGCCACCCCCACCTCCTCCGCCGCCGCCCCCCCCTGCCAAGAAAGGGTTAGCCGCGCTGTTGGGGAGGAAGAAGAAATAAGAACTGTAATGCCCAACTCTCTCGACACCATCACGTTCACATCTCACGGCAACGCCCTGCTTGGCACTTTCTTCCGCGCCGCGGGGGATGGGCCACGCCCTACGGCGTTGCTCATGCACGGCATCCCCGGTGCTGAAAAAAATGTTGACCTCGCCTATGCCTTGCGCGACGCGGGTTGGAACGCGCTTTTATTTCATTATCGCGGCTGTTGGGGGAGCGCGGGCGTGTATTCGCTGGCGGGGATTTTAGATGACATCACGGCGGCGCTGGATTACTTGCAGCAAGACGCAACGGTGGATCGTGAGCGTTTAGTGGGTATTGGCTTGAGCCTTGGTGGATGGGGTGTGGTGATGGCCGCCGCGAGTGATACGCGTCTCCGGGCCGTAGTAACGATCAACCCCGTCGTGACACCCCTCACCGCCCCGCTCGCGGATGACCGGGCCGCTGGCTTCGCGGTGATGCTCACGGGCATCAGCGGCGCAGAAGTGCAAGCCCAATACAACGCCCTCACACCCTTGCCCGCTGTGGCGGGGCAACTCGGTGGACGCCCAGTCTTGCTGATCACGGGTGAAGCCGACACCTTGTTCACCGTTGAACATCAACGCACTTTGGCCGAGGCGATGCCCTTTGCGACTTGGCAACGTATCCCTGAGGCGGGTCACACCTTTGATGACCATCGCGCCGTTCTCGTTCACACCGTAGTAGATTGGTTGACGCGCACTTTTTCTCCACTGCCCGCCTTGCCCGCTGGCTTAGCGTTGCGTCATTCCACCGATGCCGATCATTTGCGCGTCCTCGCGGTTCTCTCCCCATGGTGGGGCGGGCGCGACTTGGGGCATTTGCTCCCGCGCTTGTTTTTTCAGCACTTCAACGACACTAGTTTCATTGTCGAGCACGACGGTGAACTGGTCGCGTTTCTCATCGGTTTTGTGTCGCAGTCTGAGCCGGGCGTGGCCTATATCCATTTTGTGGGCGTACATCCAGAACAACGAAAGGCTGGGCTGGGGCGGGCGCTCTATGAACGCTTTTTTGAACTCGCCCGGGCACACGGCGTGCATGAAGTACAGTGCATCACCTCGCCCGTCAACACCGGCTCAATTGCCTATCATACGCGGATGGGATTTAAGATGAGCGCGCCAGTGGAGAATTACGACGCGGCGGGGGAGGCGCGGGTGAAGTTTAAGAAGATGGTGTAAGGGGAGGAGGGTGTAAAGGGTGTAAAACAGGAAGGTCACGTAGTAACTGACCTTACGCGTTGTCACTGCGAACGAGCCCTTCGACTTCGCTCAGGGCAGGCTTTTGCGAGTGAAGCCGCTTCGCGCCCACGTCAGGCTGGGAGACCGCCACGCGGCAAAGAGCGCCGCTCGCGGTGACGGCCTCTACCCTACGCTCAACTGTGTAAGGTGAGATAGTAAAACAAAAAGGACGATAAGTGCTATCATTTTCTCACCCTACCTAGGAGGCTCCCTATGCCATCCCGCAAACCACGTCAAACTGGTGGTGTGCATATTCACGATGTGCCAGAGGTTAACGCGGCTGGAGATATTGTAGGGGGGCATAAGATTGTCGTCGCCCTTGGCATTAGCGCGGCGGTCATCCTCGCCTTAGGCCTAATCGCCGTTGCACTGATCCGCACCTACCCGGTCACACCACCCCCTACCCCCACCCTCGCCGCCTTTACCCCCGCGCAACCGGGCGAGACCTTGCTCATCATTGCTGACTTTGATAATCGCGGCAACAGCCAGCAACTAGACCCAGCACAACGCATCTACAATTTGATCACTGAAAAGCTACCGGCCGACTCGCCTCTGCGCGTGGAGCAATATCACCAGCCGCTCAAAGACACCGCCGAAGCGCGCCGCGTGTTGCAAGCCTACGGTGCGACCTTGCTCATTTGGGGTTGGTACGACGCGGTGGGGGCCGAGCCAAAGGTTGAACTAGACAAGAACCGGGTGGCCCTCGCCAACCCGCGCTCACAAGAATTTAGCCTCGCTACGCCCGAGAGTTTTGTCATCCGTTTCACCAAAGACATCCCGGCGCAAGCGGGCTACACCGCCTTCTTTGCATTGGGAATGATGCAATTTAACTTAGGCGCGAATGATAAGGCAAAAGACTTCCTCACCCAAGCCGTGGCGAGCGCAGAGACGGCCGGTGAGGCGGTGAACCCATGGGAAGCCCTGATGTGGCGCGGCAATATTTACTATTGGAGTGGTCAACCAGACTTGGCTGTGGCCGATTACACCCGCGCTTTAGAACTATATTCGAATCGTGAGAGCTTTTTCAACCTCGGCATTATTTACGTCGCCCAAGGCAAGCCAGCCGAAGCCATCGCCGATTACACCAAGGCAATTGAGATTGATCCCAATTACAAAGAAGCCTATGTCAATCGCGGAGCTGTTTACGCCGCCCAAGGCAAACCAGCCGAAGCAATCGCCGATTACACCAAGGCAATTGAGATTGACCCCAATCTCATAGAGGCCTATCTCAATCGCGGCGTTGTTTACGACGCCCAAGGCAAGCCAGCCGAAGCAATCGCTGACTTCACTAAGGCAATTGAGATTGATCCCAATTACAAAGCTACCTATTACAATCGCGGCCTTGTTTACGCTGCCCAAGGCAGGCCAGCCGAAGCAATCGCCGACTTCACTAAGGCGATTGAGATTGATCCCAATCTCAAAGAAGCTTATGTGGGGCGGGGCAATATTTACGACGCCCAAGGCAAGCCAGCCGAAGCAATCGCTGACTTCACTAAGGCGATTGAGATTGATCCCAATTTCAAAGGAGCTTATGTGGGGCGTGGCATTGTTTACGCCGCCCAAGGCAGGCCAGCCGAAGCAATCGCCGACTTCACTAAGGCAATCGAAATTGATCCCAATTTCAAAGGAGCTTATGTGGGGCGTGGCATTGTTTACGACGCCCAAGGCAAGCCAGCCGAAGCAATCGCCGACTTCACTAAGGCTATTGAGATTGACCCCAATTTCAAAGAAGCCTATTCCAATCGCGGCGTTGTTTACGCCGCCCAAGGCAAACCAGCCGAAGCAATCGCCGATTACACCAAGGCAATTGAGCTTGATCCCAATTACAAAGCGGCCTATTCCAATCGAGGCCTTGTTTACAACGCCCAAGGCAAGCCAGCCGAAGCAATCGCTGATTTCACCAAGGCCATTGAGATTGATCCCAATTTCAAAGAAGCCTATGCCAATCGCGGCACTGTTTACACCTCTCAAGGCAAGCCAGCCGAAGCAATCGCCGACTTCACTAAGGCGATTGAGATTGAGCCCAATCTCAAAGAAGCTTATGTGGGGCGTGGCATTGTTTACGCCGCACAAGGCAAGCGAGCCGAAGCAGTTGCTGATTACACTACGGCTATGCGCCTCAACCCAAATTTCGCGGACTATTACATCGGGCGGGGTAATATCTACGCGGATTGGGGCAAGTATCCAGAGGCCATCGCAGATTATCAAAAGGCGCTCAGCCTTGACCCTGCGCCCTACACCTACTGCGTCCTGGGCATCACCTACACCAAGCATGGGGATTTTCCCAAAGCGGTCGAAGCGTTGGAGCAGGGCGTGAAGTTGGATCCGAATTTAGGCTGGTGTCGAGAAGCGTTGGAAAAGGTGCGCGGAGGGACGGCAGTGCCGTGAGGCGTGTAACATAACCTTAAAGGTCTTAAAGACCCTGAAGGGTAATTGCTCAGATGTCACCGCGAGCCGCGTTTCCTTCGGCGCGGTGAGCAAGTCGAACCGTCAGGACAGGCTTCGCGGCGTGGCGGTCTCTTCTGTGTAACTGGGGATTGCTTCACTCGCTGGGAAACGCTCGTTCGCAATGACAGCAGGCTGAGTAGTTACAAGGTTTGGTGCCTTAAAGTTCTATGCATCGCCAACAGATCCCCCAGAATGGCATGGCCGGTTGCCACCTGCCCCGCGCCGGGGCCGATGAGGGTCACATCACCGAGCAGGTCGGTGGTGAAGGTGAGGGCGTTGGTGATGCCGCTCACCGAGGCCAATTGGTGTGCGAAGGGCAAGCGCGTGGGGCGCACGCTGGCAGTGACCCGGCCATTAACGCGCTCCACTTTTCCGATGAGCTTCCATCGTTCACCGTTCGCCGCCGCCGTCGCAATATCCTGCGGGGTGAGGGCAGTAATCCCAACGCGCTCTACCTCACTCAGTTTTAACGGCACATCCATCAGCAAGTTCGCCAAGATCACCACCTTGCCCGCCGCGTCATATCCTTCTACATCACCCGTCGGGTCGGCCTCGGCGTAGCCTTGGGCTTGCGCGGCTTGGAGCGCCTCGGCATAGGGCTGGCCTTGCTCCATGTGCGTCAAAATATAATTCGTCGTGCCATTGATGATCCCCTGCACACGCGTCACGCCGGCTGTTGCGAGTTGTTCCAGGCCAAAGCGCAATACCGGTGTACCGCCCATGACTGTGCCTTCTGCGCCCAGCGTGACGCCTTTGGCCTGTGCCAACTGGCGGAGTTCTGGGTAATGCAGGGCGATCGGGCCTTTGTTCGCCGTGACCACATGTTTGCCCGCGTTGAGCGCGGCGCGGATATGGCTGGTGGCCGGCTCGCCGCTGTGCAAGTTGGTATAACTCAATTCGATGATAACCTCGGCGGACGAGTCGGCAATGGTGCGCAGGGCATCCCAACCGCGATGCGTGGCCGCGATTGAATCGAGTTTGCCAGTGGCGCTGATCGCTTCCAGCAACTCGGCGGGGTCGAGACCCGCTGGTTCATAAAGACTACCTTTGCTCGAACCACAGACCGCGACGATCTTAAATTCGACGCCGTAACGTTGCGCCAATTCGGCGCGTTGGTCGCGTAACACTTGCGCGAAGCCTTGGCCGACGTTGCCAAAGCCGATGAGAGCGAGGGGGTAGGTGAGCATAATCAGTAACCAGTGGTCAGTAGCCAGTAGTCAGAAGGGTTGCTTATATTTGGATCGCGCGTTGATGCGCTCGATTACAAGAAAGGTTGCAGGGCAGATTCACAACCCACCCTACTTTATAGGGTGAAACTGTGCACTATTTGCTCGTCGGCAAATACGACATTTTCGGCTCTTCAACGCCGAGCAACTCTGCGAGCGCGGCGCGTAACGCGATGCGGTCATCCCAGGCATATTCGGTGACGCCGAAACACATGGATTGCTCATGGCCTTTGCCGCAGGTGATCACGACATCGCCGGGTTGCGCTAGGCGCGTCGCCATACGGAGGGCCTCGCCCCGATCGGGCACGCGGAAAAAGGATTGGCCTTCCACGCCGCCTTTGGAGCGCGCGCCAAAAGCCATCATCTCTAAGATGCCATCGAGTGATTCTGTGCGTGGGTCTTCGGCAGTGAGCAGGCTCAGGTCGGCCAAAGCGGCGGAGGTCTCAGCCATGAGGCGACGTTTTTCAACATCGCGCAGGCCCGCCGAGCCAAAGACCGCGATCACGCGGCGTTCGCCCGCCAGTTGCCGGGCCGTTTCGAGCGCGCGGCGCAACGCATTGGGCGTGTGGGCAAAATCTACAATCGCCGTAAATGCTTGGCCGAGATCGATCCGCTCCATCCGTCCCGGCACGCCTTTGAGCGCGGCCAATCCCGCTTGCGCGGCTTCGGGTGCGATGCCCAATGCGCCAATAGTGGCGGCGAGGGCGGCGAGGCAGTTGGAAAGGTTGTAGGTGCCAATTAACGGTGTCGAGAATTGGAGCAGTGGAGAATTGGAGACTGAGAAATGAATGCCAGTTGGGAGATATTGGACGTGACGGGCGGTAAAATCGGCGACCTGGGTTTGGCTGTAGGTGAGGGCTTTGGCTTTGAGGACGCCGCGCAAATATTCGTAGGCGCTGTCATCCACATTGAGCACGCCCACTTTGGGCAAGCCTTTAGGGTGAGCGGTGGAGAGGCTTTCAAATAAGAGGCCTTTCGCGGCGCGATAGTTTTCGTAAGACTTATGATAATCCAAATGCTCGTGAGTGATGTTGGTGACAACGGCCACATCAAATTCACAACCGGTCACGCGCTGTTGAGCGAGGCCGTGCGAGGTGACTTCTAAAACACAGTGCGTGAGGCCAGCGGCGACCATCCGCGCTAAGTAACCTTGCACAGCGGGCGCGTCGGGCGTAGTGACATGAAAGCCTGTATCTAAAGCTTCATCGCCGATGACCGCGCTCACAGTAGAAATTAGACCAGCTTTGACCCCCGCCGCTGTCAGGATCGAATGAATGAGCGTTGAAGTCGTCGTCTTACCATCGGTGCCAGTTACACCGATCATGATCAATTGGCGGGCGGGGAAGCCATGCCAAGCGGCGGCCAGCCACGCGAGAGCGGCGCGTGAATCGGCCACGACGATTTGAGGGATGGGCAGATTCGGCTGAAGCGCTTCGACGACCACCGCCGCCGCGCCCTGCTCAATCGCTTTCGGGATAAATTGATGCCCATCGCTCGTATCGCCCCGCACCGCTACAAACAGCGCACCTGTCTTCACCTCACGCGAGTCAGAGGTGAGGCGGGTGAGGTCGGGATCAGTTGGGGGAAACTGGGTTGAGAAGGGGAGTGATGAGAGTAAAGCCGAGAGGCGCATAGCACTATTTTAACAAAAGGCCAGCAAGCTTGGGCGGAAAAGTCGCGATTAAACTAGCCGGTTGCGCGGGTGTTGCCGCGCGGTGCGCTCGTTGCCCCGCTTATAGTTGCCCGTTAGGCGTGCCATGAGTTGCTGACCCACTTCAAAATCTCCAGCTTCGACTTCGGCCAGGAACCTTTGCGCCTTTTGGCCGCGCAAAGTAGTGGCGTGCTTGCCATGATGCCGAATCTCTACCTCGCCGTTCGGGTGAGTTTGGTAAGTGAAACCGAGGTCGGTGAGCATGATTTTATTTTTAATTACTGGGAAATGAGGAGCCCGTAATAGCCACTGGCAACAATGGGCAAGTCGTCGGTGGCGCAGATTAAGGAGGAGGCTCTTTAGGGAGTTGACAACCCGAAGTGCAGAGTGCAAAAAATCTGTCTTTCACGCTTGGTTCAAAGGGCGTTGGTTGACCAACTTCATCACGATTGTTAAGGCCCAGAGTAACTTGCTCGCCAGCGTTAAAACTCTGGAGAGTTTCGCCAGAGGTTGTGTTCACCACAACACATGTGCCAAACAAACAGTAGGCAGTTGCTGAAAGATGTTGCTCAGCATTGAGCGTGGTTTCAAGACCGATGACGTTGGTGGGAGTCTCAGCCCGAACCGCAATCTGAGAAGTGCCGGTGATTTGGGCAAGCATGGTTAGGGGAGCATCACTCCCTGTTTTTTGTGCAATTAGAATTTGCCCTTGCGCCAAAACCACTTGAGGGGGGGCACTCAACGAAGCTTCTTTTGGCACAAAGCGTGCCTCCATTTTTGTGTTTTGGTTGAGGATTACTACCGCCTCATTATTAAAAACTAAGACGGCCTTACCTTTAGCCCGCGTCGTCACTAAGGTACCGCCAGGGCTCTCCCCCTGTGCGGGTTCAGCGCTTGTGCTAACCAATACGATAAAACGCCCATCCCCGAAATTGGGGGGTGCGGCGGGCTCTGGCAAAAGTTGGGCAACGACAACGGCCAGAGCCAACGCAACTAAGACGCCTACCGCAATACCCAACAACGGCCGCCGATCCTTTTTCAACCGCCCAGCGCCGGGCAGTTCCACTACGACTGCCGTGACGTTATCATCAGCATCGCGGCCCATAGCAAGGCTGATAAACACCCGCGCCGCCTCCAAAGGTGGATAACGCACAATTTCGGAGGCGATCTCGGCTTCTTTCAGCAATTCTTTCTGTTCAGCACGCGATCGGAATAGTCCAGCGGTGCCAAACAATAAGTGATCGCCTTCTTGTAACTCCCGAGTAGCAACCTCGGCTTTAATATCAGGTTGCAGACCTAAGAGCGCTGAGGTGTTTCGACCCAACCGCTCAATCTTGCCTTCTTTTTTCTCGCGCACCCAATACAGCTGGACGTTTCCAGCTTGGATCCAAGTTAAAGTTTTGGCGCTAATAACGGCTGCTGTTAACGCCACCGTAACCCCTGCGCCCTGCGTCAAGCGATAGACAGTACTGTTGGCTTCATCGAGTGCCATTTTTAACGCCCGGGCCGGGTCGCCGGAGGCATACTCCCGCACCACCTTAAAAGCCGTTTCCACTGCCAATTCAGCGGCCCGCTTCGTTTTCGGGCCAGTCCCTTCTCCATCAGCCACCACCACTAAGGCTACATCAGGGCGGATAAACTCGGCTCTAAATACATCTTCTTGCGGCGTGGTCTTGCTCACCGCGCCTAGCTCTTGATGCCCATGTAAAGTAAACGGGGTGGTGGGTTTAGCCATGAGAGGTATGAACGATAACCAGAATAAAGTTGCTACGCTGAAATCAACTCACGCTATTTTTGAAGGGTCAACCGATAAAGTGAGGTGTTCGCTGGAATCGCATAGGGGCGAATAAAATAAGTATCAGATAGTGTCACTGAATAGGTGATGATTAAGTCGCCATTATTATTCGGCTGGAAAGCATTGGCGGCCACCGAACGATCACTCCGATAAATGATCAGCTGGACTCCTTCCAAGTTAGTCACTGGGTGCAGGGTAGTAACGACGACTAAATCTTTGCTCAAATCAACCTTGTACAAATCAGGTGAGGCATCATTTCCATCAAACGCCCCTTCAATTTGGATCCCTTCTTTACATTCAGCCAACGTCAACGGTTGAGCCGACCCAAAAGAGTTGTTTGACTCTCTCTCCGCCAAACTGAGAAGTCGGCAAGGGGCAACAACTAAGGGCATATAAACTTTGCCGGAAAAAGGGATAACCGTTGCTGTGACAGTTGGAGTTAGGGTCACCGTCGGGGTAGTAGTTTGCGTTGGGGTGGGAGTTTGAGTAGAGGTGGAGGTCGAGGTGCTAGTATGCGTCGCGGTAGGGGTTGCCGTACTTGTAGAGGTAGAAGTTGAGGTGCTAGTGCGTGTCGCGGTAGGGGTGGTCGTCTGTGTTGGGGTTGGGGTCGCAGTAGCGGTAGCGGTGGGGGTAAGAGTAGGTGTGGCAGTAGGAGTTGGTTCGTCATCTATAATCGTCAATGTGACTGTATTGCTAAGGATCGTCACATTTGAGGGGTTAGGGTTAGCGAGTGATAATCGAACTGTTTCGGACGCCTCACTCATGAGATCATTTTGGATGGTAACGGTAAAAGTTGCAACCGTTATATTAGCGGTAAATGTGATGCGGCCAGAGGCCGTGATATAGTCTGCACCTGCGATCGCAGTATCATTGGCCGTTGAATAATCTACTGACACTAGGCTGGCAAGAGTATTGGTGCGGAGCACTGTAACAACCGCTTGAGATACATTTTCGTTTACAGAATAATTATTAGAGCTGAACTTAAGTGAACTAGCCGAAGGCTCCAAGAAACGTTCGGCTAGAACTGGCTCAGCCCCAGTGTGCGGCGCGCTGAATATGGCGGTAGTAGAAATAAGCCACGCAAGCATCGCAAGCCCCCCCAGCCAACCTAACCAACGAAAAAATTTAACCGTAAGTATGAGGTTGATCATTACTTTTCCTTCAAATCAAGGGTAAGAAGTTGGGGGTACTGTCGGTACCTCAGTCGGAAGAGGTGGTAGGGTTGGTATGTCGGTTGGGAATTCTGGCACTGTCGGCTGTGGGACAGGGGTGTTGGTAGGCGAAGGCTCAGGAGTGTTGCTGGGTGGAACAGGTGTGGCTTCAGGAGGTTGCTCATCAGTAGGTTCAGGCGCATTAGTAGGCTGAACATTAGTAGGCTGGGCAATCGGCGTAGACGTGGGAGGCGCTTGGGTCGCACCAGGCCGAACAATAATCGGTACGAGCGTTAGTGTTTCCGTTGCTAAGGGCGGCTCATCAGTCGAAGTTGGAGCCGGAGTGTTCGTGCGCGTCGGGGGCAAGAAGGTGCGTGATGGGGTCTGGGTTGGGGTTTCGGTTGGTAACACGCCTGTTGGGGTACTCGTCGGGGCTGGGATCAAACTCCTTAACAGGGCTGAATCAGATTGAGCCAGAAATTGATAAAACTCAACTTGATATCCACCTTGTTCCAGTTTTTCACCTTGACGATTAATTTGAATGCGTTCGCTTTCTTTGGCTGACAAGCGAGATGAATTGCCCTCCAATACTTCGCATAGAACTTTAAAACAATCTACGTTGAAAAACGTTTTAGTATCAAATCGCACACCCATGATTGTACCGGGTTGTACCGCTACTGCTTTGGCTTTACCACTTTGAGGAAAGGCTACTTCTACGCCTGTCCCTGATACGTCATTACCACTGTCGTCTTTAAGGATCACCAACATCACCCCGCGCCGTAATGTTATAAGCGCGGGTGTATTAACTTGGGCCAACTCGGTTAATTCGATTTCGGTTTCGGGGCCGATGACCAGTTGTGAAAAATCAGACATGAGCAAGACAACGTAACAGTTTGAACAGTCCTTAATTTGTAATCGAGAATTTTTGGCTAACACTGCTCCCAACTCGATTGTTTTGCCATTGACGGTAATACCTTGCTCGCCTGAAATAGCTAACACAAACGCCGATCCACCTTCAATGACATCAGGCCGCGGAAGCCTCTGCTCTGGACGTAGCAATTGCCATGCAAAGAATATTAGAGCGAGCGCCCCAATCGCCCCTGCGCCACCCAAAGCGGCTTTTCCCCACGACGGTAACCGTGGGATTTCAAAGCCGCCTCCCACGGCCAGCACAATAACGGAGACATTGTCATTGGTTTGGCGGTCGAGAGCCAAATTTAAGAGCGTTTGGGCCGCCTCGGTGGCCGAGCGACCACGCACAGTTTCCGCTAATTCGGCGGTCTCCACAAAGTGCCCACGTCCACCTGGGCGGGGTTTGATTAATCCGTCTGAACAAATAATAATTCGATCCCCAGCTTGGAGCTGATAGCCTTGATTATGTTGCGCCTCTTCTTCGCTTTCATTACCGCGCAAATATAGCCCACTATCTACTTGCAAATTTTCTGCATACCCCATAGACCGCGTGACTTCATCTTTGCGCGGATGACGCGCGGCTTCATCTGGGCGGAGTTTTTTATGCCGCACCATTTCATTGCCCCAATTATGGTCAAATGACACTTGAGTCACTTTTCCCCCCCGCACCAAATAGGCGCGGCTATCACCAGCATTCGCTAAGTATAAACGTCCGGCGTGAATAGCGACCAACACGGCTGTCGAACCCATTTCGCGTTTATGGTGCTCGGCCATCGCCTCATCATACACCGCCTGATTAGCCTGAACTAAAGCCTCCTGTAGTAATTGAGTTACATCGGCCTGCGGTGAACGTTTAAGATGATCAAAGGTAGCTTCGATAGTCATGGTGGCGGCGCGTTCACCCAAGTCGCCGCCCCCAATCCCATCCGCGACCATCGCGACGGTTAAGGTTTGCCCACTCACCGTCGTTAGGTGTTCGGCCTGGGCGCGATCCTCCAAAGCAGTGCGTTTTTGCGATTTGCCAATGTTCGGAGCTACATAGCCGATCCGGATCGGGAGTTGAGAGGAATGAGCGTTGCCGTTTGATTTTTTCATAGAGTTAACGCGAGTGCTAGGTCCACTTAAAAACCAAACCAGCCCTTCTTTTTTTCACGTTGTACCACACCCTGGGCGTTATACGCTTCACAAAACTGACGCATCTCTTTAGCATTGGGGCGATGGCGAGGTTGTTTGTTTAAGCATTGATCCAAAACAAATTCATTAACATCGGGGGGCAGTTGAGCATTGTAATCGTGTAAAGAGATGGGTCGTTCGCGGCGGATAGCGGTTGTCACTTGGCGGTCGTTGCCACCTTCAAACGGGGGCCGACCCGCTAACATGTTATACAAGATCACACCTAACGACCAAATATCGGCTTTGGATGGGTCAGCCACTGATTCGGGTGCGACCCGGCCTTCCACTACATCAAGGCGCTCAGGTGAAGTAAATTTAAGGGTAATGGCGTCATGGCGGACTCGGTTAATCTTAGCGGCAATTCCAAAATCTACCAACACTGGGTCGAATTCATCATGTATCCGCAAGGGGCGACGGAAGATCACATTTTCGGGCTTGAGGTCATTATGGGCGTAGCCTTGAGCATGTACATGTTGTACCGCCTGTGCCATTCGCCCCGCAATGGCGGCCGCTTCGGGGAGGCTTAATTTGCCGACGGTTTTAAGGTAGGCTTTAAGCGAGCCACCGGCTAAAAATTCAAGCACACAAAACCATGGCGCTCCTTCCAGTTCAATGGCTTTGGCCATAAAACTGACGCCGCGATCGCGCGTCATGGGGATAATCTTCACCACCCCCCGATGCTGTAGTTTGCGTAGGATCTCAGTTTCGGCCCGCAACGCCGTCTCAAAAAACGGATCGGTGCCGGTCCGGCTAATTTTAAGCGCGACATCGTCCGTTGGGTTGGGCGTCCGGCCTTCGGGCGTGGCGCGCACCACCCGTGCCATGCCCCCTCGTTCTTCGTTGAGCAATTCCTGCACAATGTACCGTGAAATTTTAATCCCTTTTTTTAGAGCGATCCCGGCACTCATCGTACTCGCCTCCAAATCCGACGCGCTTTTCCCAAGACTCGCGCGGGTCCAAAACCCAGTTCAGGAAGGGCGCGGTGGGCCACCCAAATTAAGGGGTCATTCGGCATTAGATATTTAAGTGTTCAATTCAACTCAGTTGGAGGATAGCTATGATCTTTTTTGCGGCTAACCCGAACAGTTTGCCCGTCCTCGCCATCCATGGAGTGGGCCACCCGAGGGCCACTGCGCGAGGTGGTCAATTGGAACCGGAGTTTGACCCCGCCCCGTTCAACTGGGCCAAGCTCAATTTCGTCCCCGTCATTTAAGGGACGTGGTTCTAGTTCGGGTAAACGCTCATCGTTGAGGAAGGTACCATTGGCACTCCCCTCGTCGCGGATCTTAAACACGCCTTCGTCCTCTTCGAGGATGGTGCAATGCAAACGACTAACGGCACTTTCTTCGCGATTGGCATGAAAGAGCAATTCTGCATTACGCCGCGAGCGGCCGATGGGGGTAGTGCCATAAATTTCAAAAGTGTTACGGCTACCATCTACACCTTCAATACCAATGAGATAGGCTTTCGCCGCAGAACCAGGTTTCGTGCGTTTCGTCACGCTGTCAATAAAATCTTGGGCGGCCTCTGTCACACGGGTATAACCACTGGACATATATTCTCGCACGACTGGCCGCCGCCAGACAATCACCAAAGCGATGACCGCCGGGATGGTAGCGAGCAAGGCCAGAAAGTATTCGTAACTATCGTTACAAAAAGTCTTGCCACCTTCTGAAACGCGACCCACTGCTTCGCACAGCACTCGATTGACGACTGGCGGAGGGGCTGACACAAAATCCACGATCACATCTACGGCTTCGCTCCGCCCAGTCAAGCCTAGTTCGTCTACGGCTTCGGCCACCAAACGCACTGGGTTTTCACCTGGCGCATCAAAGGGACGGAGGTCCCAAGTGAGCACCTGCTCAATCAGCTCTTGACCATTGGCTTCTATCTCGCCCGAGACTCCCTGATCTTCACCGTTTTCAATAAAAAACCGAGTTGAAACCAGATTGCGCGGATGACCATCGGGAAATTCCACTTGAATGGCAACCGATTGACTAGCAGGCTCCACCAAGCCCGAGTCTTGTCCAAATTCTGTTTGAGTACGTTGAATGGTCGCCCCACTCTCCAACCCAGTTACAATGAAGGTGACCAGCGGCGGCTCTAAGGCCTCAATGGGAAAAGTGCGTTTAACCGCGGGCACTTTGCTAACCGCTACACTGAGCGCGTGATCGCCCGGCGTGGCTACTTTGGAGCGATAGTTAAGCACATATTGTGCGCTTTGCTTCTCAATGGCGTCAAATTTGCGCCCCAGTGCTTCAGCATTACTAATGTTAATGAGATCGCCCGCCTTAGTGCCGGCGGCTAAGCTTTGCAACGAGCCATTCAAGTCTTGACCGCTAATGGTGATCGTATGGAGGGGGATCCGCACGCGTTGGGCAGCCGCAATCGTGTCTTTAAGCGGTTGTTGGTTTGAAACCCCGGCTGAGAAAATGACGACTGTTTTATATAGTCCTAGGTCATCCTTAGTTTGCAGGTCGCTTAACGAATCGCTGACGGCTTTTAACAACTCGGTGTTGTTTAAACCAACCGGTGCGTATTTGTCCGGTTGAATGGCCTTGAGTAAGGCCGTTTTATCAGTGGTAAAGGGGATGAGAATTCGGCGACCACCTCCATTAGCCACCACGATCTGGACTTGGTCTCCCTCCCCCATTTTGCCCTCAATCAACCCCTGCAGCACCGCCCGGACTTTATCAATCCGCGATTCAATGCCCAACTCGTCAATGATAATAACCCACTGCACTCCAACGGGCTGACTTTCTATCACCAGATCAACCAGGTCAGTGTCATCTTCCTTGACACTAAAATCAGCCGCGGTCAACCCTGGCACCACCGCCCCGTCTTGATTCACAACCAAGATATGTGCCGTCAGCTCCGGAAAATTATTGGTATCAATGTTAGTAATGAGCGCTTTGTCTGGCACGGCTTGAGAAAATACTGGGCGGACACCTTGGATCGCGTTAAAAAGCCAGCCTAAGGCTAAGAGGGTCCCCAACAGCAGACGAGTTTTATGAGGCATGACAATCTGTCTCCTTTTCATAACGCCTTGTTACTTCCAACCGGCGCAGAAAACTTTAAGCTTACATCCCCTAATTCAATGGTATCGCCCGACTGCAATGGGCGACGCCCATGCCGCGGCAATTCAACCCCATTGACGAGTACCCCATTCTCACCCCCCAAGTCTACGATCACAAAACCGTTGTCACGCCGCAAAATCTGGGCGTGCCGCCGATGAACGGAGCGTGAGGCGTCGAGCGTGCTCAGATCGACCTCGACCACACCGGTGCTTGCATGTGAACGCCCGATGAAAACATTGCTTTTGTTCAAAGGAAAAACTTGCCCGGTAGGAGCGACTAAACACGGGGCGCTCACCGTTGGCGTAGAATCGGCCATCTTGACGGCTAACACCAAAGAATCACCGGGCGTCATCCCCTGCTCAGCCAAACTGCGGGTTTCATCTAACGGGGTTTGAGATTCGGTCATGCCGCGCCACAAAGTGTAAGTGGCCTTGCTATCGAACTCTCCCCACCCTCCTTCTTGAAGGATGATAGGGATGAGTTGTTTAATTGGCAAGTTAAACAACAATTTGATTTCCCGTGTCTTTTTTAAATTACTATGTCGTACCGGCACTGGGGTCAGTTTCTCAGTGCCCTGATACGGGTCAAGTTCAGGCGGGGTCAACGGTGCCGTATGACCTGGGCCACGTATGCTCGGCGAAGGAGCGAGCGCTAGCTGGAGAGCCTCCGCCATCTCATGGGCCGAGTTATAACGCCGATCAGGCTCTTTTTCTAGCGCTTTGAGGACGATCTTTTCCAGTTTTTCTGGAATGGCTAGGTTATATTTACGTGGCGAGGGCGGCAACTCCAACATGATTTTATAAACGAGTGCCGAGAATGATTCGACTTCAAATGGAGTTACACCCGCCATCATTTCATAAAACACCATTCCTAACGAATAAATATCCGTTCGGGCATCAATCGAAGAGTTTTCGGCAAGTTGTTCAGGTGACATGTATTTGGGGGTGCCGGTTAAAGCATTGGTACGCGTCAGCGATGTGGCTCCACTGACCTTAGCCACGCCAAAATCCATCAATACTGGCGTGCCGGTGTCTTTTAACAACATGACATTGGCGGGTTTAATATCGCGGTGTACCATGCCTGCTCGATGGGCATAATGCGCCGCTTCACATAAGGTAGCAATAATCTGCGTGGCCTCGGATGGCGCTAGATAGGCATTTTGCTCACGTAACGTTTTAAGGCGTTGATCTAAAGTTTCCCCTTCTACATATTGCATCACCAAATACAATCGCCCCGCTTCTTCTAACAGGGTGTAAATTTGTACAATATTGGGATGTAGCAATTTGGCCATGGCACGCGCTTCGCGCCGAAACCGGTCTAAAAAGGCCTGTTCATTGGCATGTTCGGCGTGAATCGCTTTAATGGCTACCAACCGTTCTAGCCCTATGTCTTGGGCTAGATAAACTTCGGCCATGCCGCCTTGTCCAAGGCGCTTTTGGATCTCATATTGCCCAATACGGGTGTTGTTGGCTAATTGTTGTGCGGTCATATACCCACGCCTAACCCAAGTCAGCTGATCAAACTGAACGGGTGTGCTGCCAAACGTCCTTGGCAACCCAAGTTGATGTAACATCCACCCTAGATTAGGGTGGGGTCTGTTCTCCAAACCAAGCCCTTAACGATTTTAGAAGGTCAAATTTATCAATGCCTCGCCCCAAATATGAGCGAAACGGATTATATCTACATTCGATAAAAGTGGCAAACGCCTTTAGGGTCTAAGTGCTTTCAGCTTAGTGGTGGTTTTCTAATTTTCTGGCAAATGGCTCAAAACTGTCACCGGTTTTGGGGAAAAGCACCGAATTTGCGCTTGCCTTGCTAAACTGAAGTGCCTAAGGGGCAATCCCCCACACTTGCACTAACCCTTCACCTTTATTCAGCAGGTCTTTAGGATCGCTGTTTTCGCTAACCTGCCAAATCAAGCGCAAGCCATCGGGCGTGAAGGCCATGGATATCGCCGGGCCGAGCAAGTTGGGCAATTCACCCAGCTTGTGCCCATCGGCAACGGCCCACAATGTTCCATCTTCTCCAACGAGCACTTCCCCATTGGGGCTGATTAAAATATGTTTGGCTTGGCGCGTATTTTCAAATTTGGCGACTAATTGACCAGCTTGTAAATCCCAAATCTCACCCGTGGATGCCACCAAATGCACCCCATCAGCCGTCACTGCTAATTCGCCGATAGTCCGGCCTTGGCCTTCAAGCGTTTGGTCGAGTCGGCCGGTTAAGAGATTCCAGATTTCAATCTTATTTTTGTTGCTGAAGGCGATTTGGCGACCATTGGGTAAAAACACCAGCGCTGTTCGCGCGTTATAGGGGCCAAACCGGTGTACTGGCCGCGCATAGTCTAAGCCAAAAATTTGCACAAAGCCGCGCCCGCCACCATACTCCCAAAAGGCAAACAGCCGGCCATTCGGGCTGGTCGCCAAATAGCTGGTATCAGCAAACGCCTCACTTGAATAAGCGCCGAATTCGGTTTTATCCAGCATATTCAAATAGGTCACTCGCCCGAGGGGCTTGTTGGTGTCGGTCTTGCCATTCGGGTGCACGGCCATCACCACTCCACGGCTGACATACAGCCACTGCTCTGGGTGCCAGTCCTTTTTGAGTGTCTCCAGCGTTTTTCCAGAGGCGATGTCTAAAAAGTCAAAGCCCTGTTCTTTGCCTTCTAGGCCACGTGGCATTAATAATTGCGCGCCGTCGGAAGTTAAGATGAAGCGCCCCCGATAATCAGGTTGAGACGCCGCCACCAACTTGCCATCCGCCGCGTTCCACACCCGCGCTACGCCATCGGCGGTGAGCGAAAAAAACCGCACGCCATCGGCGCTCAAGGCTAAAGCGGGAATGGGATGGGCGCGATCTTTATAGTAAACATTTTCAACATACAGCCCTTCCATATTGCTAATCACCCCAATGCGGGCCGCCATAACCTGTGGGTCGCTTGGCTCAACGCCCCAAGCAATTAATCGGAGGGCGCCTTCAAAGCGAGTGCGATAAAAAACGGCTAGGCGACCATTTGGCAGGAAAGAATAACTGAGCGGGGTGATCGGGTCTACGTCTTGCCCAGCGCCAAAATACTCGGCCCCGGCCGCGGTGAAGGTGCGATAGATACCGCCAGTCAATAGCCGCTCAACCCGAAACTGTCCATTAAAATAGGCTAAGGCCTCCCCATCCGGTGACACCACGGCTGGCAAAGTCACCCCACCAATGTTGCCACGCACTAATTTGCCGGTCGTGAGATCCCAAATCGAAACGGTCGTGGCGCGCGTAGTGACTAAAATTTTACCGTCGGGCGTGAACGCTAAACCAACCACGTTTTTATAACGGCCCTTGCCATCGTCTAGAATTTGTGTCGCCCCTGTCTCCAAGTCCAACACCGCCACCCCGTCAGTTTTACCACTTTGTGTCACTTGACCGCCCAGCGCCAGTTTCTTGCCATCGGCACTAAAGGCAACTTGCGTAACGCCAGGATAGCCTAGGTCTTTTACGGTTTTGCCAGAGGTCACCTCAACCAAACGTAATCCGACTTGAGGGGTTATCACAATGGCTTGGCCGAGTGCATTCAACGCTAGTCCCGTTTCGCCCCACAGCACGCGCGCCACCTGCATCGTATCAGCTTCATAGAAAATGAGGTTATTAGCCGTATTGACGCCGAGATATTGATGGTCGGGGGACCAAAACGCAGACAGCACGCGGCGTTTGCCCCATTGGGCTTGTAAAGTGAGTTGCCCGATATTCGCGCTTTGAATGGTGTTAGGGGCAGGCGGTGGCAAGGCCGGCAGGGCAGCCAGCGGCACGATGCCATAACCAAAAATCTTCTCATCGGCAGTTTGCCAAAGGAGATATTGGCCATCGGGGGTAAAGGCCAGTTGAGTGGCGGGACTGCGCATGTCACGCAAGCGCCCGAGGCGTTGCCCATCGGTGGCACTCCACATCCAGCCATCATCTCCAACCAACAAACTGCCATCTGGGCTGACGGCCATGAGCATGGCTTGGCTCTCGAAAAAGACTTCTAACTTCCCGCTCGCTACATCCCAGACAGCGCCATTGGCGGCAATTAATTTCTTCCCATCGGCGGTGAAGGCTAGCCCGCGTGTGCGAGTGCGCCCAGTGAGAATTCGAGGTTGGCCTTTTTCTACTA
>Ga0315912_10000748_pt1 | contig 49570 bp, 66 predicted proteins | sample VfabasoilMG_FD_204469 | JGI IMG/M metagenome (GOLD analysis project Ga0315912, IMG submission 204469) | Garden soil microbial communities collected in Santa Monica, California, United States - V. faba soil | ecosystem: Environmental > Terrestrial > Soil > Garden | place: USA: California... | reverse complement strand
CCGTCTTCTTCTCGTCGCACCACGAGGGATTGATCGGTGAGATTGGCCACACGGTCGGCGACTGGTGGCATCTCGGCTGGCACTTCATCGCAAATCCGGTGTTCTACATCATGGCCGCCGGCGTGCTCTCTGCTTTCTTGCTCTACAGCTGGAAGCCGCACCTGCCCGATCTCATCGACGCGAAACTCAAGCCGCTGCGCGTGGTGCTCGAGAACAAGTACTGGTTCGACTGGTTCAACGAGAACGTCATCGCCCGCGGCAGCCGCCTGCTGGGCACGCTGTTCTGGAAGGTCGGCGACCAGGGAATCATCGACGGCGCCGTGGTCAACGGCTCGGCGAACACCATCGGATTCTTCGCCGGCATCGTGCGGCGCGTGCAAAGCGGCTTTCTGTATTCCTATGCGTTCTGGATGGTCATCGGCCTCGCGGTGATGCTGGGCTGGTTCCTGACGCGCACCTTGAACTAACAAGAACGAGATCACATGGGGTTTGGTTTGCTTTCGCTTCTGACCTGGCTGCCCATCGCGGGCGGTCTCGTCGTGCTGTTCCTCGGTGATCGCGGGATCAGGGTGGGCCGCTGGGTGGCGTTGGCCACCGCGGTCGTGGTCTTCGGCGCGTCGATCCCGCTGTGGACGGAGTTCAACCCGGCCAGCTTCGGCCTGCAGTTCCCCGAGCAGCTGCCGTGGATTCCGGCGCTGCACGCCACTTACTACCTGGGTGTCGACGGCATTTCGATGCCGCTCATCCTGCTGACGACGCTCATCACCATCCCGGTGATCGTCGCCGCGTGGACCGTGATCGACACGCGCCCGGCGCAGTACTACGCCGCCTTCCTCATCATGGAGGGCCTCATGGTGGGCGTGTTCAGCGCGGCGGACGCGCTGCTGTTCTATTTCTTCTGGGAAGCCATGCTCATCCCGATGTTCCTCATCATCGGCGTGTGGGGCGGTCCGCGGCGCGTGTACGCCACGCTCAAGTTCTTCCTGTACACCTTCCTCGGCAGCGTGTTCATGCTGGTCGCGCTGATCTACATGTACACCAAGACCAGCGACTACAGCATCGCCGCGTTCCACGGGTTGCCGCTCAACGCGACCGAACAGATGTGGATCTTCTTCGCCTTCCTGCTGGCCTTCGCCGTGAAGGTGCCGATGGTGCCGGTGCATACCTGGTTGCCGGACGCGCACGTCGAGGCGCCCACCGGCGGCTCCGTGGTGCTGGCGGCCATCATGCTGAAGATGGGTGGTTACGGCCTGCTGCGCTTCAGCCTGCCCATCACGCCGGATGCCTCGCGCGAGTTCGACTGGGTGCTCATCGGTCTTTCACTGATCGCGGTGGTCTACATCGGCTTCGTCGCCCTCGTGCAGACCGACATGAAGAAGCTGATCGCCTATTCGTCGATCGCGCACATGGGCTTCGTGACGCTGGGTGCCTTCCTCGTGTACGACATCCAGGCCGCGACCGGTTCCGTGGAAGGCGCGGGCATGGGTATCGACGGCGCCATGGTGCAGATGATTTCGCACGGCCTGATCTCGGGTGCGTTGTTCCTGTGCGTGGGCGTGATGTACGACCGCGTGCATTCGCGCGAGATCAGCGCCTATGGCGGCGTCATCAACACCATGCCGAAGTTCGGCGCGTTCATGGTGCTGTTCGCGTTGGCCAACTCCGGCTTGCCGGGCACCTCGGGCTTCGTCGGCGAGTTCCTCGTCATCATCGCCGCCTTCAAGGCCAACTTCTGGTACGCGCTGGCCGCGGGCATGACGTTGATCCTCGGCGCCGCCTACACGCTGTGGCTGGTGAAGCGGGTGATCTTCGGCGAGGTGGCCAATCACCACGTCGCGGAAATGAAGGATCTCAACGCGCGTGAATTCATCAATCTCGGCCTGCTCGCCGTGGCGGTGCTGGTCGTGGGCCTGTGGCCCGCGCCGCTGCTCGAAGTGATGCAGGTGACCGTGCGCCATCTCATCGAACAGATTTCCCTGAGCAAGCTGTTGCCATGACCCATACCGAATTCACCTGGGCCAGTCTCCAGCCGGCGCTTCCGGAGATCTATCTCACCGCGGCCATCTGCGTGCTGCTGCTCGCGGACGTGTTCTTCGGCGATCGCCGCCGCTGGCTCGCGCCCGCGCTGACGCTGCTGATTCTCGCCGGCGGTGTTTTCGTGACCGCGTTCTACGTCAATGCAGATGCGCGCGAGCTGCCATTCGCGGGTTACGTGAGTGATCCGCTGGCCGTGTTGCTCAAACTGTTCGGCTTCGTGTCCATGGCGGTGGCGCTGGTGTATTCGTGGGAATACCTCGAGCGGCGCGGCATGTTGCGCGGCGAGTATTTCGTGTTGTCGCTCACCTCGCTGCTGGGCATCTTCGTCATGGTGTCGGCGAACAGCCTGCTCACCGTGTACATCGGTGTCGAGCTCATGTCCCTGTCGCTGTACGCCATGGTGGCTTTCGATCGCGAATCCGGCAAAGCGGCCGAGTCGGCGATGAAGTATTTCGTGCTCGGCGCCATCGCCTCGGGCATGTTGCTGTATGGCATGTCGCTGATCTACGGCCTCAATGGCACGCTGGACCTCGACGTGCTGGCGGAAAAGGCCGCGGGTGCGCCCAGTCTTGGCATGATCCTCGGCCTGGTGTTCGTCGTGGTGGGCGTCGCGTTCAAGTTTGGCGCCGTGCCGTTTCACATGTGGGTGCCCGACGTGTATTCCGGCGCGCCTACCGCCGTGACGTTGTTCCTGTCGACGGTTCCGAAGATCGCGTCGTTTGCTTTCGCGTTCCGCCTGCTGGCCCACGGCCTGGGCAGCGTGGGTGAGGCCTGGCAGGACATGCTGGCGCCGCTGGCGGTGCTGTCGATGGTGTTCGGCAATGTCATCGCCATCGCGCAGAGCAGTCTCAAACGCATGCTGGCGTATTCCGCCATCGGCAACGTGGGCTTCATCCTGCTCGGTTTCGTGGCCGGCACCGACGCCGGATACGAAGCCGCGCTGTACTACACCATCGCCTACGTGATCATGACCCTGGGTTCCTTCGGCGTGCTCACGCTGGCCAGCCGGGCCGGCTTCGAAGCCGAGGACCTCGATCAGTTCAAGGGTCTGCACAAGCGCGATCCGCTGCTGGCGCTGTCGATGATGTTCCTGATGTTCTCGACCGCCGGCGTTCCGCCGTTCGTCGGCTTCTGGGCCAAGTTCAACATCTTCCAGGCGCTGTGGCTGACCCACCACTACTGGCTCATCGTGATCGCCGCCGCGATGTCGGTGATCGCCGTGTTCTATTACCTGCGCGTGGTCAAGATCATGTACTTCGATCCGCCGGGCGACTTGCCGGAAGGGCGGTCGGGCGGAGTTTCCGCGCGCGTGGTGCTGGCGCTCAACGCCGCGGCGGTATTTGCGCTCGGCGTGGCGCCGAATGCGCTGATCCAGGTCTGCGCACGCGTTATTGGTTGATTCGGGTAATTCGGGTTTGCAAAGCACGCGCGCTTCGCTGAGAATGCGCGCCCCCTCGACAGAGGGGATCGGTTGCGGGGTGGAGCAGTCTGGCAGCTCGTCGGGCTCATAACCCGAAGGTCGCAGGTTCAAATCCTGCCCCCGCTACCAATTGATATACCTGTGCCGGTGGCCAGGACTACTCGCACTGCTGCCAGCTCTGCGACCACGTGGTCTTCGGCCGGATAGCAGCGCACCTCGCCGATGATCTCGCGAAGCGCGGCGCGCGCAGCCGCCGGATCCTCGCTCATAAGCAATTCTGAGAGGTCGTTCACAGCCTCCCGCCACGCCGCGGCCGTCGGCCAGGGCAACCCCTCGACCGGCTTCGAGCGCCGCTGAGCGGCCCTCCTGCGGGCTGCATCGAGGGACGGGGCGGCCGCCTCCGGACTCAGGATGCCCTCGCGCACCAGACGCTCGAGCTCCCGGACGTCCCGATCGACCTCGCCCGGCCGCTGGGCCTCACGCTCGAGCTCGGCACGGGCCGCGCGCATCTCCCTCAGCCCAGCCGCCTCGGCCTCCGCAGACAGCAGCTCGGCCCTCGTACGGGCGAGGATCCGCGTCTCGGCCGTGAGCCTCGGTATGCCCTTGCGATTGGCGCAGGCATGGGGCCCGGCCGCGTGGTGGGTGCCGCAGACGTACCGGCGCTGGCTGCCTCCCACCACGATGAGCTTGCCGCCGCACAGGCCGCATACGAGCAACCCTGACAGGATGTAGCTGCCCCGATTGTTGTGCCCGGGGTGCTTCACGAAACGCGCCTGGACGCGCTGCCAGGTGACCTCATCGACGATGGGCTCGATCTCCCGGACCACCCACTCGGACCGCGGTCGCTCGATCCGCTGGCGCTTGCCGGTGTCCGGATCCTTGACCCACCGGGACCGATTCCAGATCTGCCGGCCCGCGTAGAGCTCGTTCTGCAAGAGGGTGTGCAAGGTCGATACCTGCCACGCGCCTCGAGGCCGGCTGCGCTCTTTCCACTGCGCGCCTGGTGAGGGGATCCCGCGGCCGTTCAGGTCGCTCGCGATCGCGCGCATCGACTCGCCGGCGGCGAAGCGCGTGAAGATCTCGCGCACCAAGTCGGCATTGTCGAAGGCCTTGCCACCAGTCGGGCGGCCGTCCCGCGCGCGCTGCTCGAGCGCGGAGCGCGTACGGTCGGCCACCATCATGCGGAACTCTTCGGACATGATTCCCGACAGGCCCGCCTGCATGCGCGCGGTCCGCGCCTCGGTATCGTAACCATCCTGGACGCCGAGCACGCGCACGCCGCGGAAGCGAAGACGCGAGAGCAGGGGAGCCAGGTCCTGCGATCGCGACAGGCGCGAAAGGTCCGTGATCACCAGCGCGTCACCGGATGTCAGGAGCGTGAGAGCGGCTTGCACGCCAGGTCGATTGCCGAGCGCGGCGCCGCTTATGCCGTGATCGCTGAACTCGCCGGCGACGCTCCAGCCGCGGCCGCGGATGTATTCCTGGCAGACGCGCAGCTGATCCTCGATCGAACTCTCGGACTGGCGATCTGTGCTAAAGCGCGCGTAAAGGATGCAGCGCATGTCAGCGCCGGCGCTTCGCCTTCGCTCGCAGCTTTGGCGCTGGCTTGTCGGCCGAATCACTTAGTGACGTGTGGCCTATGGATTTCGAGACACGATGGAATTTGATCGTGAGCCTTTCAGCGCCGGGTACGAACGTCGCGCCTATATCGCTCCACGACGTTGCCTCATGGAGATCGCGGCTGCGGCTGATCTCCACCAGGTCGATTTCGCCATTCTCGATGCGCGCCGCGAACGCCCTCAGGGCCTTGGCTGCCGCTTTGTTTCGGTCGGTCTCTGCGGTCAATTTCTTTGGCATGGCCAACTCCTACGCGGTTCGCGACATTACCGAGTCTTCGGCGCCGGCGGCAACTTCCGCTTCATCGCCGCTCGCGCGAGCAGGCGGATCAGCGCGAGCTGAGCGGGCGAGAGAGTCGCTGGTGGTCGCGGCCGGATGATGTGGTCGACCGGAGCTTTCATTCGTCGTCGCCTTCGAGCCAACCGATCTGCAGCGGCTTCTCGCACAACCACAGATGCCGCATGTTAGCGACGTTGACGATGTGCTGGTCTGGCGGGTAGACCTCAACGGCATACCAAGAGCCGAATCCAACCTCGCGTTTCACAGCCTGCAGCTCTTCCCACGCGAGCTGGTCGTCCCATCGTCCCTGTGCGTTCAGCGTCACTCGACACACCGTGAGGCGAAATCTGGCCGCGTCTGTTGGCGGGGCCTCGTACAGCTGTACAAGATACTTCTGGCTTTGCCAGCACCGGAGCGGCCGCGGCGCATTGCCACGCGGCGGCGGCCAATCTGATTGCGGTATCTCGGTCAGGTGGGCAGGCCGATTCGCTGCGAGTTCGCGCGACACCGCTTTCAATGCACGGCGCTCGGCGCGATTCATCGCTTCCTCGCTGCCCGCGGCCGCACGCGCGTGACCTCGACCTTTCGAACGGCGCCGAGACTCACATCGTCGTAGAGGACGCTCGGCGGTTTCGTGTTGATTCGATCGCAGAGTCGATCGAGCACGTCGTCGCGCGCCTCGAGCGATTGGGCCTCGACGTCGACACGGATGGTGGCGGTGTAGCGCTTCATGATTCAGCCGCCCACTCGCCGAACGTCTCGAAGATGGCGCGCGCCTCGCGCCTGGTCAGGCACACATTGTCTGGCACCGTGCCAGCGTTCTCCTGTGTAAGCTGGAGATGGCCTTCCTCCGTGAGACGGGCGTTGCAGCCGAATCCGCCGGCGGGCAGGCTCAGCTCGGGCGGCTTCGCAGCCTTCGGTCGGTGCGCGGCAACCTTGGCGCGTTTCTTCTTTTTCGACGGCGACCCCCCCCCATTGTCTTTTCGCGGCCGCCCATTCTTGCTGGACGATCTGCACTCCACGCAGACCTCGGAAGGCTTGCCGCCCCAGACGGACATCTGATCTTCCGGCTTTTCGACCTTGCACTTCTTGCACGTGATCACTGAGCAACCCTCCCGGGCGTGGTGGAAGAAAAACGCGGTGGCCGGTCCGATATCGAGGATCGAAGCCGACCACCGCGCCCCTGCGCACCGAGGGGGTGCTGCAGTCTTGAATCCGAAATAGCCGCGGGAATCGAGCGGCCCACCCGACTCCCGAAGCCAGGACGCGATCGACGTCCATCACGCGGGTGCGCTGCGTTTTGCGCGGTGAGGTTCCCAACCTCGATGCCCTGAGCGGCCGACATCGGTGGATTCATAACCCCGGCACCCTAGGTGTGAGCCGTTACGCTGCAGCGCGGTGGATGCGCTTCTGCACCCCGCGTGGCTGTTTGATCGCCTGGAAATGAACGCGCTCGCGCATCGCCTTGAAGGCGACGGCGCCGCGTGTGCGTCCCAGGCACATCGCTGCCTCGCGGGCAGACAAGCCTCGCCGTGCGCAGCTGCGCATCACCTGCAGATCCTTCGGCAACCAGCTGGTCCAGAGTCGTTTCTTGCTTGCCATGTGAACCTCTTCGTTGTGGTTAGAACTGGGCGGCTCAGGCCTTTTTCTTTCCGGCCGCCTTTTTGGCTTTGACCTTCTTCACCGGCGTGCACTCCTTACGGATTTTGTCGACGTCGACGCGTGCCCGTTTTGCAGCCTCGAGCAAGGCCTCCGGCCTGGAATTGCTGTAGGTGCTGGCGCGCAGCTCGCGCGCGTAGCGGCAGTCCTGAATCAGCAGGACGAGCTCGTGCTCCTTGAGGCCGTCGATCTTCTTCTCGAGCGCACGCATCGCATTCCAGGCCTCGCCCTTGTAGTCGGGCATCCATAGCCGGGTGAGTTCCTTGCGGCTTTCATCGCCAGCCTGGTCGACCAGCGTGCTGGCGACGAAGGCGAGATCCGAGCGGCCGAGCTTTTCCGGGAGCTTGGGACGCACAGCTTCGTACGTCGTCCGGCGGAACTTCGTCTCGGCCTTCGCCTTCTTCTGCGCCTCGTGATGGCTGGATCCGCCACCGCTCGACGAGCTCGCCCGCGACTCGAGCTTGATACCCTTGTCCTTGCAGGCCTTCGCGAAGTCGGTTTCCTTAATGACCTCGACGGCGCTGTTGTCCTTCGGCGAGATCACGATCGCCGGCGTCATGTGTTTGCCGATGATCTCCCGATAGGTGCGGTACTTCGGGTCGTCGTAGCACTTCTCATCAAGTGCCACATAGCCGCTGCTGTCCGAAGGCTGGTTCTTGTAGCTGTCCTTCGGAATGATCTTCTTCGCCGCATCGCCCTCGATGACGATCTGCCCGTTCGCACGCGCCGCCGCCGAGACGATGGCCGCGGCCGCAACGCACTTCTGCTGGAAGCACTTCGAGTCGGTGCACATCGCCTTTGGATTCTTGGATACGTCTCCAAAGAGATCCTCGGGCTGCCGCGACGTGTTCTTGGGGCACTTACCGCACGGGCCGGCGGCGGGCACCAGGTTTGCGTCCTCGGTCTTGAACGGGGCCGAGCTCAGCTGCAGGCGGTAGTTCTCGCGGATGTGAGACATCACCTGGCGAAAGCTCATCGCGGGGCGCCATTCGTTTTCCGCGGTGATCTCTTTGAGGCACTGCTTCTGCTGCTCTTCGTCCTTGATCGTGGCCAGCGCCAGGGCGCGTGACGCGTCGATTTTCCCATCGTAGAACGCGGCGCGGACCTGCTTGCAGCAGCCGGTGAGCTCCAGACGTTTGTAGATGTACGACGTGGACTTGCCGACACGATCGGCAATCTCTTCGATCGAGTGACCGCGGCCTTTCAGGTCCTCGTAGCCTTCCGCCTCGACCAGTGGGTGCAGGCCTTCGCGCTGCAGGTTCTCGATCAGCTGGACGTCGAGCGCCTGCTCATCATCCAGCTGGTGAAGCATTGCAGGCACGACTTCGAGGCCAACCTTGCGCGCGGCTATCACGCGACGCTCGCCGGCGACGACCTCGAACTCTGGATCGCCCTCGAGGTGGTTCAGAACCTTGCTGCGGAACGCTGGGCGCACCACGATCGGCTGGACGATGCCGTTCGCCTTGACACTCTCGATCAGCTCCTTGAGCTGCTCGGCGTTGAAGTGCTTGCGGCGTTCGGCTTGGGCGACTGAATTGGAGAACTTGATCAGCGTCGGATTGATGAGGCGAAACTCGCCCTTGCTGGTCTGGGTCACAGCGGATTCCTCGATTGGAGTGATGCCGGCCGATGCCAGCGATTGAAGAGGCGGCGCAGCACATACGAACGCAGGAGGCTGGCGCCGGTGTAGACGACCACCAGCAGCGCGTTGGTGCTGGCGGTGATATGAAAACCGAGCCGCGGAAAGATCGTGAAGTTCAGGATCGTGTTGAGCAGGATCCCGACCACGATGTTGGTGGCGGCTTCGATCATCGATTGCCGACGCGTCTGGGTCATGCGCGTTCGATCCGCCGCCAGTAAGCGCATGAGATGGCTAGAGTATTCATGCCTCTGGCCGGACTGGCGTTGAACAAAAGCGCAGCAAGCTTGGCTGACCAGCGCCAGCGGTATTGCGCCCAGATCCACATGGGTGGCTCAGCCAACCCCAGAGGCTGCAGGTGTGGCGCCCAACGGCTCTCGATGACGTCTTCGTATCGCTTCATGCAGCCGTGACCTCGTCTTCGAAGAGATCAGAAGCCGCCTTGCCTTCACGCCGCGACGCATAGGCGGTCTCGGCGTGATGCTGCCTGTCGTAATGCAGGTGGCAGCGCTGGCAGAGGAATCGAAGGTTCGCCTCGTCGCAGTTCTCGGGCACGTGGTCGAGGTGCGCGACCGTGCAGACGATCCGGATGATGCGCAGCAGTTCGATCGGCCCAGAGGCACCACACCAGGCAACCTTGCCGATGCTGTCGCGCGCGGCCGCGGGATCCTCGTGCGGCTGGAACAGCGGCACGAAGTTCCCATCCTTGGTGCGCCCGCCGATCGCCCAGTTCCGGACCTTGCAGAACTCGCGCAGTTCTTCGCCCGCTGCTGGATCCGCGCGCGGATCTCCGCCCAGTCGGACGGATAGCGGTCGAGGTTCTCGGGGCGGATCGGGCTCATGCCATCACCCGCGAGAGCCAGGGAAACCTGCGGTAGATGTCGAGACGCAGCTTGAAACTGCTCGCATGCGCGAAGTGACCCGAGTAGCTCGACCAGATCGAGCGCACCGCCTCCAGCGCCTTGCGGCTCTCCGTGATGTGGCCAGCGTGACAATGCGTGCGCTCCCAGGCGGCGAGCTTCGCGCGGCAATGGCCAATGACCCGCCGGCGAGTGACGACGTGAGAGGGGAAGAGCACGTAGCCGAGGAAGTCGATGCCGTCGGCGAGCGTCCTGAGCTTCACGTCGGCCTTGAGCTCAAGCCGCAGCTCTCGCTCGAGGAACGCGGCGATCGCCTCGTGCCAGACCTCCAGCTGCCGGCGGTCATGGTGCACCAGCACGAAGTCATCGACGTAGCGGACGTACCGCGCCGCTCGAAGCTCATGCTTCACGAATTGATCGAGCCGATCGAGATAGACGTTCGCGAAGAACTGGGATGAGAGATTGCCGATGGCAATGCCGCAGCCGGGCGGGGAGTTCTCCAACCGCTTGTGCGCCGGCACGGCCTCGCGCTCAGCTTGGTCGCAGGCCCACACGACGCCGGTCCGCTGGATCGGCCAGGTCAAAAGCGCATGCACCGCCTTCCTGACAGGGAGTGAGATGGCGGCGCGCTCCATGCGCGGCTTGAGAAGCGACCAGAGCGTTGGCCGATGGATGCTGGCGAAGAAGTTACGGATGTCGAGCTGCAGGTAGTAGCCACCACCCTGGCCGGACTCGACCTGGCGAATGAACTGCCGCAGGCGCGCGACGGCCGCGTGCGTTCCTTTGCCGACCCGGTTCGAATAGCTGTCGTGGATGAACTTCGGCTCGAACACCCGCTCGAGCTCGGGAACGATGAGATGGTGAACAACCCGGTCCGCGAAGCGCGGCGCGTGGATCTCGCGGGCCTTCGGCGCCAGGGCGATGAAGCACGTGGGCGCCATGGGGTACCAGTGCAGGCCGTTCAGGCGGCGCTGGATGTCCAGGAGCTCGTCGACCCACCGGGCCTCGAACAGCATCTGGTCCAGGCTCGGCTTCTTCCCGCGGCGCGCCTGGCGCCAGGCAGAGTAGAGGCTGCGTAACGAGACCGCACCGTGACACTCACCGGCGCGCACCGCACGGACGTGATTGTCGTAGCTCTGGTGATTCCGATTGGAATTGCCGTTGCTGAGGTTGACGTTCCACGCGTAGTCCGAGGGGGACGGCGCTATCCCGATCACTTCGGACCCTGCCGCACATCCGAGGTAGCGCGGCATCGTCATGGTGTTGCCCCAGCGCGTGAGGCGGATCGGGAACTCAGTATCGGGGCACGCTGCGCAGGCGGATGATCAGCCCGGGCATCCTGGCCCTTCGGTAGCAGTCGTTTCAGCCAGCCTCCACTCTGCCGGCCCACTTCGTCGACGAGGCGCACGATCGCCTCAAACTCACGGAAGCTACGGAAGGCGTCGACATCCTTGCCGAGCTGCAGATCCACCTTGAGAGCGTCCACCGCTTCGCACAGCTGGCGCACGCGATCGAGTCGACCGGCGGGATCCCGCCACGCGCGAAGCGCAACGAGCACGACCCCCTTCGCCGCGCTGCGAAGATCCACGCCGGTCGAGTACTTGTGCCGACGCGCCATGCGTGTGAAGGCCTGCTCGATGGCGGCCCTTGCGCGCTGCGCGTCTTTCACGATTTGCGGTAGTTCACACTTCACGGCTTCGCTCTTGGGTCAAAGTCCGATGGGCTGACCGGCGCGCACCGCACGGACGTGATAGGCGGAGCTCTGGAGATACCGATAGGAATAGCCGCCGCTGAGGTTGACGAACCACGCGTAGTCCGAGGGGGACGCGGCAGGCGTCGAGGTCCATTCCCACGCCGAGGTCTCCTTCGGGTCGAAGAACGTGACGTCCAGCGCCGGTTCAACGCGCTGGTAGTCGACGATCGACAACCGCTCCTGAATGGTGGGTGCGCGCGCAGGCGCGCCGCAGAGCGTCGCTTCGCCGGCGGCCTTCACGGCGTCTTTCCAGTTCCGTTCGCCGGCGAGCAACCGCCGGCCCCAGATGAGACCAGTCGTCGCGTCGTAGACGCCTTCCCAGTCGCTGGCGCTCGCTGGCAGCGCGCGGCCATCGCTCGCCACCTTGCAGAAGCGCACGGCGACGGCGGACTTCGGCGGAACCACCTTGGCGATCGACGCCGTACGCAGGCGCTCGACGAGCTCGGCCCGCAGGTTCTCATTCGCCGCCTGCAGGATCCCGGGCAGCTGGTCGATCAGGCCTTCGGCGGCGCCGCGCGCGTCGAACGTTTGCGCGATAGTGATGTTGATCGCCGGCGGCTGGGCAACCGACTCGAGGACGGCAGGCACCGCGACCTTCGCGCGCTTCGTGGACTTCTTCTTCATGTTAGCTCCGATGATTGGTGACGGACAATGGTCTATCTACTGACCGGCGCGCACCGCACGGACGTGATAGCCGAAGCCCTGGAGAAGCCGATAGGAATAGCCGTAGCTGAGGCTGACGCCCCACGCGCAGCCCGAGGGGGACGGCGCACCGTCTTCGTCTTCCTCGAGCTCGGCATCCGGCGTCGCCGTCCAGGTCCACTCCCAGCCCTCGGCATCCGGAAAGAAGTTCGGATCGAGCTTGCAGGCCGGGTTCGTGCGATCGGCGACCAGGAACAATTCCTCGACCGCCGGCAACCGCCACTTCCAGCCGTACGCCTGGTGCGCCTCGGCCGCGGCCGCCGCGTCCTTCCACTGCACGCTGGTGCCGGCGCGGTAGGCGGCCACGATCAGCGGCTCTTTCAGGAGCGGGTGATCGACGCGCACCGCGAGGTGCTTGTCGGGTCCGTCGTTCGGGTGGTCGGCCGGCAGATCAGTGCCGTCGGCCGCGAGCTTCGTGTACGTGGGCTTCATCGAAATCTCCCTTGGGTTATTTGCGCGGACCGCCCTTCCAGGGCAGCGGTCGCTGTGGTGTCGAGTACTGCGGCCGGTAGCGGTCGCACTTGAACGGATTCGAGCAGGGGTTCGCCGGCGGATACGGATAGGCCGGTGGCTTCACCGTCGGAGTGGCGGCGAGCTGCAGGGCGAGAATCCAGGTGATCATTGCGAGTTACCTCCATGTTGGGTCGCGCGTCGCTGCGCGCGTTTCGTCTCTGAGAGCTCAAGGATCTGGGTGCCGTCGGCGAGCTTCTCGACGGTCTCGAAGTACTGGTGGTCCGCCTTGCGCGCCGCCGACGCTTCCACCGTGCCGCTGGGGGAGATCTCGCCATCCTTCATCAGCCGGTAGATGGGCTGATCCCGATCGCCGAGGATGACCACGAGCTTGAAACCTTCCTCGTAGACCAGGCGGCGGATCTCCCGCACGCGGTTCACGTGGCGTGGCCACGGCTCACCGCTCTTCATGCGTGGCGCCAGCGGATGCATCAGCCGGCCTGCCTGGCGGTGAGCCTCAGAAGTGGGAGCGACTCTCCGCCTGGATGCGCCGGTGCATGCTGAGCGAGCAGCGCGGATCGTTCCACGGCGCCCCGAGCACCTGGCGACGCGACCTCCGCCTCGTAATCCATCTCAGGAAACGGGAAAGGATTGCCATCACGGATCTCCTGCTGGTCGAAGAAAGACTTGATTGGCACCAGGGGCGCGGCCGGCGTCGCATCACCTGCGTGAGGGAGATGCACGGCGGACTTGGTGGCGACCTCGGCCACGCCCCTGTTCAACGATTCGCAAAAACGGACCGCCCACTGGCGGTCCGAGGCCTCGCCCATGAAACGTCCCGCGCGGTCGTACACACCGAAGAACTCAGGCTTCGACTGCATGCGCGGCGCGCGATCGAATTCCTCGAGCCGCTGCATCACGTAGCCGGCAACCGGCGTGCCCCAGACGACGTTCACGTGGTAGGTGGTCATGCTTGCCCCTTTGCCGCCTTGATGGCGGCAACTACCTGCTCGCCGAGCAGCTCGATGAATAGTTCGGCATGGGCGAAGGTCTTCTTTCGCAGCGGATCAGCAAGGTACTGGCCAATTCCGCTTTCGAGGTTCGTCAGCGCCGCCACCAGCGCGTCGCGCTGCCGCTGAAATCGGATGTGCTCTTCGGTGCGGCCGCTGGCGATGTTGAGCGCGGCTTCCTCGCGACGTCTCAGCGCCACGTTCTCTTCGACCACCATGGCAAAGTCGTTGCAGGCGCGGACGACGAATTCCGCGAACGCTCGATCGTCGAATCTCGTGTAGATCACGAGCATGTGCATGGCGCCTTCCGCACCCTGGTCGACGATCTGCAGCTGGTGGTCGCCTGACTCTCGTCGATCGCGAATGCGCAACGGCAACAGGAGATCTGCCGGCGCCAGTCGATGAGACTTCTGGTCGGTCACGTCCGCTTCCTTGCCTTGTTCGTCTCAACCTGAATCGTGACCGTGCACGGGCGCACATCCTTGAACCTCGTGCGTGCGTCGGTCCTTGTGTCGAATAGCGTCACGCCGCGAAAAACACCGTAGGTGTCCCGATCGGTTAGGTGGGCAGGCTTTCCGCCCAAGAAACCGACGTGGGCCTTGAGTCTCGTGCGTGTCACGGCTGCACCTCTTCGGCGGAGACGCGCGGTGGTGCCTCGATCACGTCAAAGGCAAGACCCGATAGATCCATACCGACGTGAGGCGTCAGGTGTTCGTAGTCGCTGCCCGGCGTGACGTTGTTCCGGAAGAACACCGCGCGGACCGGATGCTCGGCCCTGAATGCAGCCCACTTCGTCGGTGCCGTGGTCGCGCTGTAGCCGATCGCGAACGCAATGCTGCAGATGATCAGCAGCACGAACGCGGCCTTGAGGTACATGTCGCGCACGCTGAACATCACTTCACCAGGCGCAGCGAACGGGCAACCCGCCCGCCGCGGCGGATCTGCTCATCGGTCCGTGCGTCGCGCTCGGCCACATACGCCTTGCGCGCCGCCTCCATCTCGGCGAGCACCTGCAGGGCGCCAGGCTCACCGCCGCAGGCCTTGCTGAGCTTCTGCCAGCGGTACGCGGCCTTCGTGAAGACCACGAGGTAGGCGATCACCGCGGCGAGGATCCACAGGAGGCACCAGGCGATGAACCGCAGATCCAGGACGTCGATCCGGATCTCGCCGGTGCCAGTGAACAGATTGGTGATGGCTTCCATCAGGCTTCTCCGGAAGTACAAAAGCCGAATAACTGACCGGCGCGCACCGCACGGACGTGATAGTCGCAGCCCTGGCGATGCCGACCGGAATTGCCGTAGCTGAGGCCGACGCTCCACGCGTCGTCCGAGGGGGACTCAGCGTCGACAGTGGATGTCCACTCCCAACCGCTGTCCGCGTTGAAGTACTCGATGGGAAGTGCCGGATACACGCGCGAGTGGTCGCAAATGCGGAAACGCTCCATGACCGTCGGCATGCGCCATCCGGTCACGCCGCAGATCTTCGCGGCCTCCGCAGCTTTCTTCGCCTTCGCCCAGGTGTGGGTTCCGTCCAGAACGCTGCGGGAGAAAACCAGGTCCTGCTCGCGGTCGTAGACGGCAACCCACTCGGTGGCGGAATCGGGAAGAAGGGCGCCCGCCGCACTCACCTTGGTGAAGCGTGCGACTGGCGCTATGGCAACCGTTCGGGCGGGAGTGATGGCTGTCGGCGCCAGAAGCCCGCTCAGCTGGGTCAGCGCCTTGGAGCTGAACGATTCGATGCGCACGCCGGCGCGCTTGGCAGGGCGGCTCACGCGGCCTCCTGCTGCTCGGCGCGGAACTGCAGGAGTCTCGCCTGGGCTTCGGTGAAGGCTTTGTCCGCGCGTACCTTGTCGACCCGGGCGTCCATCGCGTCCTGGACTAGCTGGAGTTCCAGCGCCTGGTCGGCTGATAGACCCTTCAAAGCATCGTCGAGCGACGCCGGCTGGCGGAACGCGTGATCGGGAGAGCTTGCTTCCATATTGGCCACCTTTTCCGAACCCGGAAAAAGTATAGCCAGCCTAACTTATGAAAACAATAGGCAGCCTAAACTATGTGAGTCAGATCACATCGGTGCGTTGCCGCATCAATCTTGGAAGGCGGTTACCTTGCCATCATCGGTGTAGATGAAGACGCCGGAAGGGAAGACGAACTGGATCGTTGTCCCGCGTGCCGTGACAGTCCGATTCGCGCGGGTCGGCTGGCCGAACGCACACAGCATGCCGCCTTCCGTCATGCCGATGAAGGCGCGCCTGGACGCAATATAAGAAATTTCGGCAGCTGGGAACGCGTTGCGCCTAACAAGCTCTTCGAGCGCTGCAGTGGTGGCGTGAACCCGGATCTCCGAGCACAACTGCGCTACGTTCATTGACGGGATAGATGCAACCTGCCTTTCCCGGCGGGCTTTGGCTGCAGCTGCTGCCTGGCGCTTCGCTTCCTTTGCCTCTGCAAGCTCGACCTCGGCGTCCAGATCATCTGCGGCGTCCTCAAAATCGCGTCGTAACTGTGCAGCGCGATCGCCGTCTTGCCAGTGCATCCACCAGTCCGCAGTGTCGTTGCGTGTTTCCTCGTAACTGTACGGCCAGGTCGGATCGCACGCTCGGATCCTGACCGGATTACCTGGGGCATTCGTCTCCGCCCACTTGCAGAGGAACTGAGCCCGCCGGAGTATGCGCTTGTCGTAGAAATCCAGCTGGGGTTGCTCGGCCATTACAGCCACTCCGGCAACCAGGGCAAGGGCGAGCAAAGCGATCCGTGCCGGCCGCACGATTATCCCTTGCGTTTCTTCATCGTCGCCGCGACGAGCGCCTTCAACGCGTCGATCTGGTCTTCATCGAAATTATCCGCCAGCGTCTTCACGAGCTCGGCCATCTCCGGCGACAACTCATTGGTCACCAGCGTTTTGTGCTCGAAGTCCGGCCAGACCTTGACCGGGGAAACCCCCATCCATTCCGCGAAGCGCATCTTCCACTTCGTGTTGAGCGGCTCGTGACCACGGTAATACTGAGACACCAGGCCCGGGGATGTTTTCCATTTCACCGCCAGATCCTTCAGCAACAGCTTTCCCAGGCCACGCGACTTGCGTTCAGCGTTGATCCGCGCGTGCTCATTCCTGAGCAGCTGTGCATTCTTGTCCGTCACTGTTGAAAACGGCCTCGCCATGTAATTGCGGCGCTCGAGCACGCTCCAGTCCTGCCCCCTCGACCGATCCGAGCTAGTTGAGCTGCCTATATTTTCGCTAAAGGTCACGACTGGGATTCCGCAATGTGTTTAGGTGACCTATTGCTTTATGTAATTCAGGTGACCTAAAGTTATAGGCAATGGACGCACTGAAGCGATGGCTCGAGGTGAACGCGGTGTCTCAAGAGGCATTCGCCAAGCGGGTGGGGGTTACCCCAGGCGCGGTCAGCCAGTGGCTGTCCGGCTCCATCGACCCGCGGCCAGCTCGCCTGAAAGTGATCAGCACCGTGACCGGTCTGTCGATAGACGTGCTGCTCGGCGCCGCCAAACCAACCGGCTCGATGAAGAAGTACGCCTAACAACAGCGAGGGGGTCTTGTGAGCACAAAGGGGTCTTGGCACGTCAAAGGATTGCTGTTCACCGAGGCGACCCAGGCCTGGATCGAGGCCGAGCGAATCAAGCATCCAAATCTCAGCGCTCAAGAAATCATCCGCAATCGGCTGCATGAAATGGCCATCAACGATATCCGTCATGCAACGGTACTCAGCGGGATCGCCGCGCAGAAAAAGATTCGCATTGACGAGGACGGAAACTGATGGAAGTCATGCCACATCAGTTACTTGCAACCACCGCGCTCCGTCGCGGTTTTTTTAACACTTCCTCGCGCGTAGGACATCGGGCAGCTGCCGACCGCCGCATTTCCAATGCGGGAGGGCTCTGATGCCACAGCGACGCCGCCTCACCGACAAACAGGAAGCTCAGGCGCTGGCCGAGTTCGAAGCAGACCCGCGCAGGGGAAAGATCAACCAACTGGCGGCCAAGTACGGCTTGTCCTGGCATTCGATGCAGGACTGCCTGAACCGTGCGCGCGCCCGTGGAACGCAATTGGAGGTTTCCCGTGAACCCTCCAATTCGGACCAGGGCGGGGAGGCTGCGTGAGCGACTCCAGCGGAAAGATCACGCCACCCATCGACCGGTTCGTGAAACAGGCCCGCCTGGAGCGACTGATCAAGGATGGCGAGTTCCAGAAAGCAACCCAGCTCGCACGAGAACTCGGTCTGCAGCTTCCCCGCGGCCAAGTCGTGGATCTGAGGGCGGCGAGGGCGAGGCCATGAAGATCATCGACTCGGCCTGGCCGAAGGTCGCCGAGCAGCTGCTCGAGGACGATCCGTCGCCCGAGGCGCTCGCGGCCGCGAAGCGGATCTTCTGCGTGGGCCTGCAGTTCGGCGCCATGCTCACACGCCACATGGCGGAAAACGCCAGGGCCGATCGCGCGCCGGACATGCTGACGACGTTCCTCGAGCAGCTGGACGACGAGCTGCGCGAGTACTTCGACGAGGATCAAACCGCCGTCGAGCTTCCGATGCCAACCACGCGGAGCGACCATTGAGCAACTTCGCGCAAGGCTGGGCCCAGCGCCAGCAGCTCGGCGACCCCACCGCGAAGGCGGTGCTGCAGGCGATGTGTCACCTCATGTCGGACGAGGTGCTGCTCGCATTTCCCAGCATCACCACGCTGGTCGAGCTCACCGAGTTCGATGACCGCGCGGTGCGCCGCGCGATGCAACGCATGGCCGAAAACGGGTGGCTGCTCGACACCGGAAAGCGAAAGAACAACGTCACGGTGTGGCGCATTCCGGCCTACGAACGCTGGCTAACTGCTCAGGTCGCAAGCAATCCCCAAATGGGGAGGGCTTTGGATCGTGACGCGCTGGCACGCGTGCAAGCTCATGTTTCTGCGGGAGAAAAACAGAAGGAGGAAGCCCTCCCCAAAGAGCCATCCCCAAATGGGGAGGGCTCAGACAAAGCCCTCCCCATTTCGCGCCAAGCCCTCCCCATTTGGTCCTCAAGCCCTCCCCAAATGGGGAGTCAATCTTCTCTTGAATCTCCTAGATCAGAAGACGCGCCTGCGCGCGCGAGCCCTGCGGGCGCGCGCAGCGCTCAGAAAAAACCGAAGACCGAACCCGAGCTGCCGCCGTACGACGAGCAGCAGAGCCGGACGTACTGGCGATCGCTGCTGGCCAACCAGGTCGTATGCGACTGCGCGTTGTTCGGCATACGTGGGGCGAAGCGCGGCGACACCTGGAACGACCTCGATCACCAGATGCGCGCGGTGATGCTGGGACACATCAACCGCCTCGTGGACTGGGCAATCGACCAGGAACGGCCGCCAGTGCCGCTGAAATCGAAAACGCTCATCGAGCACCACCTGCGCAGCGAGCTTGAGCTGGAGATGCGTGTGTACAAACCGGCGACCGTCGCCGAGCGCGCGTGTGCCGTCGCATGAAGCTCAAGACCACAGAGAGCAGGCGTCGCGCGAACAACCGCTGGCGAGCTCGTCATCCCGAGCAAAGGCGGGAAATCGAACGCTCGTATGTTCGCCGCCATCGCGAGAAGTACCGAGAGGCAAACAGGCGCTACCAGGAACGGAAGGCCTCAGAGAAGCCAAACTACTACCGCGATCGCAACGCCCAATTCGCCGCAGAGAATCCAAACTACCACCGAGAGTGGAGGAAGCGACGCAAGGTGCGCCTCGCGTGGCAGAAGTTCACCGCGACCTGCGCCGCCAACCGCCGGGCCCGGGAGGCGCGATGCGAGTGATGAGCGTCACCGAGCTGCCCGCACACATGCGCGACCAGGCCGAGCAGCAGCTGTGCACGTACGGCAAGACGGCCGCGACGTCGACGAAGCGCAACAAGTTCGGCAACGTGAAGGTGTGCCTCGAGGGCGAGGTCTTCGACTCCCAGCTCGAGTACGACTGCTTCTGCTGGCTCAAGCTGCGCGAGGCCGCCGCCGAGATCGCGTGGTTCCTGCGCCAGGTGCCGTTCCGCCTCGAAGGTGGCGTGGTGTATCGCGCCGACTTCGTCGTGGTGCTGACGAATGCGGAGATCCAGCGCACCAGCTTCGAAGACTTCCTGAGCTCGCGGGCAGTCGAGGTGTGGGACGCGAAGGGCAGGGACACCCAGGCGAGCATCAACAAGCGGAAACAAGTTCTCGCGCGCTACGGCGTGGAGGTGCGGCTATGGACAAAACAAGACGCGAAGGGCATTCGGTGAACCAGCCGAGAGAGTTTCCCGACCAGTCGCCCTATGAGTGGGATGACCCTTGGCGGCGACCAACAAGATTCGACGAATCGGCACGCAACGCCACGCAGTGGTTAGACGTTGCCGAGGCGCGCGAGAGGCAGGAAGGTCCAGGGGCCTACTGGCGCCGGCGCGCCATCGCGAACAACGAGGAAGCGACAGGCATCAGCACGACAGCCGCAGCCTGGCCAGCGCGAGCACCGGGAGACTTACTCGTGTACCCGGACGGCATCTGGGTGATCAGCGAAGGTGGCTACATCGAATACGCCGGCGCCGTTCGCACGCCGCCGATGCCGCGCTGGCGGAAGCTGGCCATCTGGTCAGCTGTCGCCGTCGGCCTAGCCTGCATCGCATACCTAGCCACGATGGCGATCACGGGTGGCGCATGACGCTGGTCTCGCATCTCTGCAACCGTTGCAGCGGTGATGAAAGCGAACCCCATTCCTTCGCATGCCCACTCTTTGGCCACGATCACCTGGTAGCGAGGCCGGCAGGCTTCGATATCGGGCGTCTCGCCGAGCTCGAGGACGCGGCAGGGAAGGTGCTGATATCCAAACTAGAAGCGATCGCAGCCAGAACCGAGGCCGCCCGCGACGCTGTTCGCGAGTTGCGCAGCACATCCGAAGCGCCCAAGCCAGCCTACGACCCGGTTTTCTTGGGGATGCTCTACACGGCCCGTGACGAGGCCACGAGCCCTATCCACGCGGCCAGCATCGATAGAGCGATCAAATACATCGAATCAATCTCAGGGGAGAGTAGATGAACGCAGTCGCAGACGATCCGATCGACCGGCTGCCGCGCAAGCTCGAGCGCCTGGTGCATGGCGCAGACCGCTCCGAGCTCGAGGACAGCCTGCAGGCGTGGGGGAAGTGGATCGAAGAGCACGCCGACTACGAGGGTTACCCGCAGGCCGATGCGATCAACTCATGGGTAGAGGGATTCGGCGGAGGGAAGAAAGGGCATCGCATCTTGTGCCTGGTCATGCCGATCCGCGTGCAGGCAACCCACCTGCGAGTCGTGACCACGCTCAACGAATCGGAGCGTGAAGCGATATGGATCCAGTACGTCACGGTGACCAAGGAAGACGGCACGATCTGGACCATGGAAGAGCGACTCGCAAAGGCAGGAATCCTGCGCAACGCGTTCGACCAGCGGCTGTACAAGGCACGCCGGCGCCTGTTGGGATTGGTCGATTGAGCGAGATGATATTGCGCCGAGGTAAGAAATGGCCTATACAGCGCGGCATGGTCCGATAGCTCGCTCAGAGCGTTCTGACCCGCGAACCCGCCCTCGAGGCGGGTTTTTCATGTTCGGATGATTCCCCTGTACGCGGCCCGCGAGACCCCCTCGGCGGGCCGTTTCATTTCCGGCCAGCTCACCTTTTGAGTCAGCGGTAACCCGCTGGCGCGGCAAATAGCCTTTCTCGGCAGCTGCGCGTGGCCGGAATCTTTCTCCCAGGAGTTTCGATTGCGTAAACCCGCTTCGTGGTGGACAGCGCTCGCGCTTCTCACCTCATCGGCCCTGGCCGCGCCCATCGTTCTCATCTGCGTCCCGGGTTCCGAGACGCCCGTGGTGGTGCCGACGCCGCCCGAAGAGCCGAACACCGCGCCCACCTGGTCGATCCCGGATCGCTCGATCCAGCGCACCTCGTCCTGCGCGCTCGACCTGACCACGGTCACCGATGACGCCGAGAACGACACGCTGACGTACACGCTGGTGTCGGGCTCGCTGCCCACCGGCTGCTCGCTCGCCGGATCCACGCTGACCGGCACGGCCACCACCAACGGCACGTTCAACTTCGTGCTGGGCGCGAACGACGGGAACAGCGTGACCCTGCGCGCGGCCTCGGCCACCACCGCGGCTCTGTCCTGGACATCGGCCGAGTTCACGCCGGCCCAGACCGGCATGTTCGATTTCGCCTTCTCGATCACGCCGGCCGGGAACAACATCGACCATGTCGTGGGCTTCGGCACGCAGGCCATCAGCGCCTACGCGCACACGCTGGTCGCGATCCGCCTCAACACGGCCGGCAACTTCGATGCTCGCAACAATGCGAGCTACACCGCGGTCAACACGATCCCGTACTCGTCGGGGGTCACGTACAACGTCACCGGCCGAATCAACGTCGAAGCCGGCACGGCCGATATCTCGATCAACGGCACCGTCCTGGCCGACGACTACGTGTTCCGCGGCGGCGCACTGCCGGCCGATCTCGACTTCTTCGGTGCGGTGGACGCCGCGACACCTGGCGTGGTGGGCACCGCCATTGGCGCGCTCACGCTCACCCAGCCGGTCATGGCACCGGTCACCTACACGGTGTTCGCGGAGACCGACAGCACGCCCCCGAGCGCCCCATCGGCGCCCACCGTCTCCGGCGTCACGCAGACCACCGTCACGCTGGACCTTCCGGCCTCGGGCGCCGGCGATCACAGCTACTACCGGGTCCAGCGATCGCCCTCGGGCTGCGGCGCGTACGCGCAGATCGCCGACAACGTCACCGAGGCCACCTACACCGACACCGGCCGCACCCAGAACACCGCGTACTGCTACCGCCTGGTCGACGTGGACACGGCGGGCAACGCGAGCACCGCCGGATCCGGTGTCACCGCCACGACGTCCGCGGTCGACGTCAACGCGCTGCTCTCGCTCGGCAATACCTCGGTCACCGAGGGCAACTCCGGCACGGCGAGCCTGAGTTTCACGCTGACGAGCTCCGCCTCGCAGGCATTCAACATCGTCTGCGCCTACCAGACGCTCGGCGGCACGGCCGAATCCTCCACCGACTTCGTGGCGGCGAGCGGTACGGTGCAGATCGACTCCGGCACCACCACCGAGCCGATCGCGATCACGGTGAACGGGGACGCCACCCAGGAGCCGGACGAGACGCTGACCCTGCGTGTCTACAACTGCGGCCAGAACGGCACCGCAGTCAACGCCACCGAGTTCACGGCCACCGGCACGATCACCAACGACGACGGTACGGCCAACATCGCGACGACCGCCCAGAGCTCGGTCACGCAGTACGGCATCACCTGGACGTTCAACACCACCTACCAGGTAGGCCAGTTCGTCAACGGCGACTACTTCGTTGTCAACCCGGGCGCCGGCGTCGTCGTGAATTCGGTGAGCCCGACGCCTATCACGGGCCGCCATGGCTCGATGCGCAACCCCGCGGTGCCGAGTAGCCAGGGCTTCGACGACCGCTCCTACAACTACAACGCGAGCCTGCGTGTCGCTTTCCCGGTCACGCTTTCCACCAATGACGCCCTGATCTCCACGATCTCGCAGCTCGATGATGGCCCGCAGTGGGACGGCGCCAACGACGACAGCAAGGTCAACCTCGCCACGGCTGCGATCCTCACCGTGCTCTCGAGCTCGCCGCCCGTCGGCACCTTCCGCCCCTCGTACGCGGATACCGCGAAGACGCTCTACAACGCGAGCAGCATCAACCAGGCCGTGCTGCCGCGCCTCTCGACGGCCGGCATGCCGAACCCGAACTCGAGCGGATTTGCGAACGCGCTGGAGCGCAACAAGCGGGCGATCGAGCGGCCCTGGCTGATGTTCGGCTCGAACTTCAACAGCCGCGGCATCCACCCCGCGCTCAACATGGACGGCTATCACCGCGAGGTGAGTGAGGTCCTGTCGGAGCTCTACACCTACCTCGCCAGCGACAAGACGATCGACGAGACGCTTCTGATCCGCGTCGTGCAGCTCGGCATCGATTTCTACCACGTCGGAACTCGTGGCAACGCGGACTCAAGCTTCTGGGTACCGCCGATCCTCATCGCCGGCAAGCTGACCAACAACTCGAACATGCTGAACCTGTTCACCACGGGTATCAGCAACCTGCGGTCGGTGCCGCGCGACTTCGCCGACTTCTACGTCTGGTCGGATCCGTGGCGTGGGCAGAACAACGTCGAGCCGGGCGGCCCCAATCCGAACCGCTGCGCGAATGTCAGCGTGCCGCTCGGCGAGACCTACAACGGCTACACGGTGTTCTTCCGCAACAACCTCGGCAACAACCGGGACTACGAGCACCTGACGCCATCGGAGCGCACCGCCTGCGGTATGCCGAGCAACAGCGACGAGTCGTATCGCAACGATCAGGACTCGCATCCGCACGTCGGTATGGTGTTCGCAGGCCTCGCCTTCGACCTGGTCGACGAGTGGGACCACTACGCGACGTTCGCGTACATCGATCGCTGGATGCAGGGTGAGAACCAGTCTTCCGAGGACGCGTTCATCGACGCGATGTACGAGGCGCACCGCGACAGCTTCCAGGAATTCGATTGGCTCGCGTCGACGGCCGCCAACGACGAGGACTTCGGCCAATGGGCCGCGGCGAACGATGACTGGTTCGACTACTACGTCGACCGGAAGGCCGCCAATGATCGTTAAGCTGCTGCGCAGCTTCCTTGTCTGCGCGCTGCTCGTCGCGGTGCCGGCGCACGCACTCGACGTCGTTGCCGGCACGCCGGCGAGCTCGATCAATGCGTTCTCGTGCAATTGGCCCGCGCACCAAGCCGACGACATCGGCCTCCTCGCGATCGAGAGCACGGAGTCGAACCACACCCTCGACACGGCGAACGGCTTCTCGGCCGTGGCCAGCGGTTCGGTGGCGGCGGGTGGAGCCACGTCCCTCACGCTGTACATGGCACGCGCCACGAGCGGTGCGATGTCGGCGCCGGTCATCACGGATCCGACCAATCACGGCTACTGCGTGATCATCGGCATTCGCGGCCTGAATCCCGCCACCGCGCTCGCGGACCTGGTCGACGCGATCGCCTCGTCCAACAAGACGGTCGCCAGCACGTCCGCGAGCGCGCCCACGGTCACCACGTCGTCGAACGGCAGCGTGGTCTTCAACATCATCACACGCGACGACGACACCGCCGGCGCGGGCTTCGCCGACTGGGCAAATGCGGATCTCACCAGTGCATCCGAGCTCTCGGACGACGGCACGACCTCGAGCAACGGTGGTGGCATCGGCATCTACTACGGCCTGCGCGTGACCGCGGGATCCGTTGCCGTCACTACCGCCACGGTCAACAACTCGGCCAATGCAGCGATCACGCTCGCGCTCGAAGTGCCGCCCGCTGGGCCGCAGTCGAATGCACCGCGCGCGCTCCACCACATGAGGCGGCAGACAGCGATGCACACGACGCCGGCCGCCAACGACGACATATTCCGATTGAGGGCCACTCGATGAAAAAGCTCTTCGTCACGGCGATTGCCGTTCTCATCGCAGCACCCTGCTGGGCGACCTGCGTTCTGCGCCAGTCGGATGCGGTCGAGGTGCCCATCGGGCAATTCGTCGATGCCACCGACGGTGTGACCGCGGAGACCGGTCTCACCATCAGCCAGGCCGACGTCCAGCTGAAGAAGTGCGCTGCCGCCGGCGACTGCGGCGCGATGGCGCAGAAGAACGACTCGGGTGCGTGCGCGCATGACGCGCTCGGCGTGTACGAGTGCGACCTCGACGCCACGGACACCAACACGGTGGGGATGCTGTTCATCTACGTGAACGAGTCCGGCGCGCTAACCGAGCGGCTCGTGTGCGAGGTGGTGGAAGAGGCCGTATACGACAAGGATTACGGCGCCTCGGCCACTGGCATCATCGGCAGCGCGCAGACCGGCGACAGCTTCTCTCGCTTGGGCGCGCCTGTCGGCGCCTCCATGTCCGCTGACGTTGCTGCGGTGAAAACGCAGACCGCGGCGATCGAGGCGGACACACAGGATATCCAGTCCAGGCTGCCCGCTGCGCTGGTGGGCGGCCGCATGCCGTCTGACGTGGGTTCGGTCAGCGGTGACTCGGCTGTTGCCGATCGCCTCGAGGCCCTCCTGGATCACACATGCGGCGCGTACGAGGAGTTCGGTATCGCTCGAGGTGGCTGCGCGGCGCAGGCCGCAACGTCTACCACGATCCAGCTGGACGCCTCCGCATCGTTTGCCAACGACTCGGTGGTGGGCATGCAGGTCCTGGCCTGCGGCTCGACGCAGGGTTACTGCCAGACGCGCGCGATCACCGACTACGTGTCTTCCACCGATACCGCGACGGTCTCGGATTGGAACGTCACACCTTCGGGAACGATCACGTACTGGCTCTTTGGTTCGGCGCCCATCGATGCAATCTCGGCGAACGTGGTATCGATCGAAGGCACCGATGCCACGGACTACCTCGACACCGAACTTCAGCCAGTCAACGACCTGCTCACCTACGTGGGTACGCCGGACGATTTCGGCTCGGGGGCCAGCCTCTCGGACAATCTGGCGGACATCGAAGCGCAGACCGACGACATCGGTGCCGCTGGTGCAGGGCTTACCGCTGCCGACAATGCGGTCGTCGCGCTGCTAGGAACGCCGGCTGGCGCGTCGCTTGCCGCTGACGTCGCCGCGGTAGAGTCCCAGACCGACGACATTGGCGTTGCTGGTGCAGGGCTCACGGCCGTGGACGACGCGACGCTCACCGCGATCGCCGCCCTGAATGACATCTCGATCGCCGACATCGAGGGCATCGTGATCGAGGACCAGTCCGGCAATCAGATCGACCTCAAATGCGCGCTCCGCGCGATCACGGCGTACGTGGGCGGCGACCTGTCGACCAGCAGCGGAACCTCAACATACGAAGACGCCACCGGCACGGATCCACTCATCGTCGCGGTGATCACCGGCACGGCCGGCAATCGCAACGGCACCATCAGCTGCGCAACGACACCTTGAGGTGACCCATGGGAGGCATGCAGCCGCCCGGGATGGATGCTCCCGGCATGCAGCCGCCGGGCATGCATGCCGGCGAGGGCTCGGAGAGCGCCGCGCAGACCGTCCCACAGCGGATGGTCTTCTTCGTCATTCAGGGAGAGTCCGCGCTCGCTCACTTCAAGGATGCGTACAAGCATCCGGACGAACAGCTGGCCATCGAACTCAACCTGTATGACCTGGTGGCCACCAAGTGGCGGCCCAACGAGTACTTCCAGGAGAGTGAGGCCGCCCGGCCACGAATCGCCAATGGGTTCGCCTACGTCGCAAGCACCGAAGGCGGCGCCGGCGGTGTTAGCGGGTCACGCGAGCCGTTCTGGCCAAAGGAGCTGAACGCAGAAGTCTCTGACGGGGCCCTGACCTGGCGCTGCATCGCGCCCGGCAGTCACGGCATCATCCCGATCTCGTCACCCGAGGCCGGTGAAGTGGCGCCGTCCGGCCTGACGATCGCGGATGTGTCCGTTTCTGAGAATCACAAGATTCTGCTGACGTACACAGCTGGTGAATCGGATGTCGACTACATCGTGCCTATCGCGGTGGTGATCGATGGCAAGACGCGGGTATTTCGACACAAGGTTCGCGTGAGGGCGCAGTAGCCGCCGATCTCGATGATCACTCCTCGTTTCAGCGTCAAGTACGACATCCAGGCCGCTCGCAAGTCGTTCGCCGGCGAGAAGAAGGAAGTTAACAAGGCGGCGGCACGTGCGCTGACCCGCACGACGACCAGCGCCAGAAAGACGGCTGATCAGACAATGCGTCAACGCATCACGCTCAAGAGTGGCGTGGTCAAGGATGCCTTCGAGATCATTTTTCCGTTCGGACACGCGTCGCTTGTCCGCGATCTGCAGGTGAGTGGCGATCCGATCCCACTTCGCGACTGGGCAGCGAGGCGTACTCAGCGCAAAGGCGTCACGTTCGCAGTGGTCAAGGGACAGCGGAAGGTGTATCAGCGCCGCGGCCGCAAGTCATTCATCGTCGAGCGGATCGGTGGGCATGTTTTCGTGCGGACAACAGCAGATCCGCCTGGTCCAGCGCGACCTAAAATTGCCAAGGTGTTCGGTCCGAGCCTCACGCAGCGCTTCCGAACACGCCAAGTGCAGGACGCAGTGATGGCCACGATTCGCACGCGGTGGCCGATCGAGTTTGAGCGCGAAATGAACTATCGAAGGTCCAAGGTCTGATGCGTGCTGGATCCGGCCACCTCGAGCTCGTCGGTCCGACCTGGTACTTGAGGCTCAGGCGCAAGGAACTCAACCGAGACACCGGTGAGATCTGCGCCAGGCAGCAGCGAGTGACCATTGGGGACAAAAGCAATCTGCGGAGTAAGTCTGCAGCGCGAGCCGCAGCCGATCGGTGGCTGGTTTCGCAGAATCCCGAGACTCTCGAGCCTGGCGTGCAGGTGACGGTGGGTGAGTACCTGGCGCACTTCACGGCGATGCACGTGGCACTGATGCGCCCGAGCTCGCAGCGCCGGTACAAATCGGTGATCGGTTTCCACCTGGCACGAGAATTCGAGGGCGAGCTGCTCGAGCGCGTCGACGTGAGGCGCATACAAGGCTATATCGCGCGCATCGCGCCGACGAAGGCACGTGAAACTATCCGCAGCATCCTGGCCATTCTGCTGCAGGCGCTCGCCCAGGCGAGGCGCGACGGCTTCTCAGTGCATCGCATTGACCGAAAGGCGATCAAGCTGCCCAAGGCCTCGGCCATTGGTCGTGACAAGCGGAACATCGGTGACCAGGAACTCAGGCTGCTGCTCGAAGGCAGCGAGGATCCGTGGCGCACGTTGTGGGCTGTCATGGGGTATGCAGGGCTGAGGTGTAGCGAGGCGCTCGGGCTCACCTGGGCGCACATCGACCTCGATGCCCTGGTGATCAAGGTCAGGCAATCGACAGTGCAGGGGAAGCTGCAGCTCCCGAAGACGGTTACGTCACGGGCGGATGTTCCCATCCTTCCCGAGCTGGCCGAGCTGCTCAAGGCGTACCAGCAGGGATGGCAGACCAACGATCAGGGGCTGCTGTTCGTGTCCCGCAATGGCAAGCCGTTATGGGCCAACAATGTCAGGACCAGGCAGCTCAGACCGACGCTGAAACGACTGGGCCTCAAGCACGCCGGGATGCACGCGTTCAGGCATGGATTGCCCGCCCGATTGAACGCGATAGGTGTCTCGCCAGGCGTCGTACAGAAGTGCATGCGCCACGCCTCGCTTGAGCAAACCGAGGCCTACCTGCATGTCGGCACGGCCGATGTACATGCAGCACTCGATGCGGCACGCACGAGATCGGTGCGTCCTGCAGAACTCAACGGGCCGTGACAGTTTGTGACAAGGCGCTCGTGCCGAGCCTTCAAACAAAGGCATGCGGAGAGCGAGTGTTACCACGCATTAGTTTCCATTCAAGCGAGGCCCCGGCTGAGCACGGGTCCCTCTGGCGCCTTGCGGGTGGGTGGCCAGCGGCTCGCAAAAAGTCGCTAGATATGGGGGCGCCTATGCGCCACCAGGCCTGACCCATGGGGATGCAGGCGAAGCTCTGGACGATTAGCGAGCTGTCGGTGGAGCTCGACGTCGACCGCCGGACCATGGCCAAGCGCCTCGAGGGCCTCGAGCCGGACGAAGAAGAGACCGACAAGGCTAATCGGCAGCACCGCAGATACCGCCTGGCGCGCGTGTTTGCACATCTGAGTGGCGCCGGCGTGCAGACGTTGAGCCTCGACGAGGAGCGAGCTCGGCTCGCCCATGAGCAGGCTGACCGCGCGGCGATGGAAAACGAGGTTCGCCGCGGCGAGCTGCTCGACCAGGCGCAGCTCGCGCCAGAACTGGAAAGGGCGCTCGTGACCTTCCGTCAAAAATTGCTGAGCACCGGCACGAAGCTCGGACCGCTCGTGAACCCGGACAAGCCGAATGCAGCCCGCGATCTCATCGACGCCGAACACGACCGCATCCTTACCGAGCTCGCGGAGCATTTCGACACGGCAGCATCAGCGCAACTTCGCGCTGATGATGCAGCGGCTCGCGAGGAGCATTAGGCCGCCACCGCGGCTCAAGGTCAGCCAGTGGGCGGACCTGTATCGACGGCTCTCACGAGAGACTTCGGCCGAGCCAGGTCAATGGGACACCACCCGTGTTCCGTGGGCGCGCGAGTGGATGGATGCGGCGAACGATCCCGACATCCGCGAAGGCTGGGTGATGAAGTCCGCGCAGGTCGCGTGGACCTCGTCGATTGAAAACATCATCGACTTCTTCGCGGTCGAAGATCCTGCGCCGCAGATGTTGGTGATGCCGACGCTGCAGGGCGCGGAGGACTTTTCAAAGACGCGTTTGGCGCCGATGGTGCGCGACACGCCGAAGCTGCGTGGTGCGTTCTCTGACGCGAAGACACGTGATAGCTCGAACACCCTTCTTCGCAAGAAGTACACGGGCGGTCACCTGATTCTCGCGGGGGCAAATTCTCCCGCGGGCTTGGCGATGCATCCGATTCGAGTGCTCCTGGCTGACGAGATAGATCGCTATCCACCAAGCGCTGGCACCGAGGGCAATCCGTTGAACCTCGCGATCAAGCGCACGCAGGCATTCTGGAATCGCAAGATCATGGGTGGCTCTACACCCACGATTAAAGGTGCGAGCGAGATCGAGGCCCGCTACGAGTCCTCGGACAAGCGGCAATGGTGGGTGCCGTGTCCGCACTGCGGTGAGCACCAGGTGCTCAAGTGGGCGCAGGTGAAGTTCGATCCCTTGGATCCGGACACCGCGCGCTACGGATGCGAGCACTGTGGCGTTCTTTGGACCGATGTCGAGCGGTGGGCAGCCACGGTGCTTGGGCAGTGGCGCGCCCAGAAACCCTTCAAGGGCGTCGCGGGCTGGCACATCAACGCGATCGCGTCGACGTTCGTGCGGCTTCCTGACCTGGTCCGCGAGTTTCTCGATGCGAAGGGCGACCCGGAGAAGCTGAAGACTTTCACGAACACGTCGCTGGCGGAGACTTGGGAAGAGACCGGCGGCCAAACGATAGAAGCGAAGGGGCTGCTAGAGCGCAAAGAGCAGTATTCCCCGAAGACGATTCCAGCCGGTGTGTTGATGCTCACGATCGGTGGCGACACGCAGGACGATCGTGTCGAGCTGCAGCTGATTGGCTGGGGTGCGGACGAAGAATGCTGGATCCTCGAGCAGCACGTGGTGCGCGGCGATCCGGACAGCATCGCGTTTTGGAACAAGGACGTCGACCCGTATCTACTGCAGCGGTACACCACCGAGGACGGGCGCGAGCTCGCCGTCGAAGCAGTCTGCATCGACTCGGGCGGTCATCACACGCAGCGTGTTTACGATTTCGTGGTGTCGCGCAAGCGGCGCCGCGTGTTCGCGATCAAGGGGCGCGGGGGACCTGGGATTCTTGCGTGGCCGAAGAAGGTGCGCCGCGGAGGCAAGTCCCGCGCGAGTGTGTACATCCTCGGTGTCGACACCATCAAGGGTGTTCTTTATGGCCGACTTCGCCACGTCCAGGAGCCCGGTCCTAGCTACATCCATTTCCCGGCGACCGCTGACGAAGAGTTCTGCAAACAGCTCACCAGCGAAAAGGCGTTCCCGAGAAAGCACAAGGGACGTCAGATTCTCGCCTGGGAGCCGAAGGCGCAGGGCATCAGACAGGAAGCGCAGGACTGCTGGATCTACGGGTACGCGGCCATGTTGGGCCGCGGCGGACCGAAGTGGCTGGAGCGACTCTCAAAGGGTAAGGCTCGGTCGAGCGCGGCGAGTCGTCAGCCCGTTGTCATCGACGATCACGAGCCGGTGACCGCAGCGCATGTGGCGGCAATACGCGAGGAAATGAGTTTGAGTCGTGCGCCGCAGCAGATAGCGCCGAAGCCTACCGCACCGCGTCCGCCGGGAAAATTCTCACGCAAAGGATGGTTTCGCCGATGAGTGGTATCACGCTCGCACAAGCCCAGCAGGTGCTCGATGCCCTGATCGAGGCGCAGATTGCGGACCCCTCGGGGTCGCTCGGTAGCGTCACGGTCAACGGCCGCACGGTCACGTACCGAAACGCTGAAGACGTGATCAAGCTCATCAACTACTGGCGCGGCATCGTCGCGGAGAAGTCTCGGCTCGCTGCCGGCGGCTCACGTCTCAGCATGAAGCGTGCGTCGTTCAGGGGCTGCTGATGAGCTGGCTCGACCGTTACGTCATCAGCAAGATATCGCCGAGGTGGGCGCTCGAGCGCATGCGCTACGAGCGCGGCGTGAAAGCCTTCTACGAAGCAGCTGATCCGAGCCGTTTGCACAAGTGGAGAAACGATCGACGCAGCGCGAACGCCCAGAACGAACGCGCCGCGCTGCCTATTCGTTCGCAGGCGCGTCACCTCGACGAGAATCACGATATCGCGTCTGGAATCCTCGACGTGCTCGTGGCCCGCACGGTAGGTGGAGGCATTCAGCCCGAGCCGCAGGTGCTGCTCGAGGATGGCAAACCCGCCGACGAGGTAAATCGGCAGCTGCTGGATCTGTTTGACGACTGGCGATTCCGCCCGGAAGTTACCTGGCAACACGACTACTACTCGCTGCAGCGGCTGGCAGCGCGTTCCTGGTTTCGCGATGGAGAAGTTTTCGCGCAGCTGATCATCGGCACAGCGCCTGGCCTCGATCACGGAACGCTCGTGCCGTTTTCCATTGAGGCGCTCGAGGCGGACTTCGTGCCGCTCGATCACTCCGAGCCGGCGAAGGGAATCATCCAGGGCATCGAGGTTACGCAGTGGGGGCGACCGAAGGCGTATCACGTCTACAAACAACACCCTGGTGACAACGGCATCGCGCTGACCACCGAGCGCAAGGTGATCACCGCGGACAAGATGCTGCACCTGGCGTTTCGCAAGAGGCTGCATCAGCTTCGCGGTGTCTCCGTGTTCGCCAATGTCTTGAATCGGCTCGACGATGTGAAAGAGATCGACGAGGCCGAGCGAGTAGCCGCCCGGGTGGCCGCTTCGATGGCGGCCGCGATCGTAAAGGGGCAGGGCCAGGACTATGAGCCAGCCGAAGAAACTGATGCCCAAGGGAAACCGATACCGCGCGAGATGGAATTTCAAGCGGGCCTCATCTTCGATGACCTGCAGCCTGGTGAGTCGATCCAGACGATCGACACCAAGCGTCCTAACAACGCACTGATTCCGTTCCGTGATTCGCAACTGCGAGCCGCGGCCTCGGGTACTGGTGCGTCGTTCTCATCGATTTCGAAGAACTACAACGGGACCTACTCGGCCCAGCGCCAGGAACTCGTCGAGCAGAACGAGATCTACCAGATGCTCGCCGGCCCGGTGATCTACCGGTTCTGTCAGCCGGTCTGGGACGCATTCGTCGACGCATCGCTCGCCGCCGGAGTGTTGAAGCTGTCACCAGGCGTCAACAAGCGAACGTTGTACGACTGCACGCACACCGGCCCGTCGATGCCATGGATCGATCCGGTGAAGGAGATCGAGGCCCAGGTGACCGCCATGAAGTGGGCCATCACTTCGCGCAGCAAGGTCATTCGTGCGCGCGGTGACAACCCAGATCAGGTCAACCGCGAGATCGTGCGCGACGAAGCCGAGCTCGAGCGGCTCGGCATCAAGCCGATTGGCGACGGAGGCACGCAGAAGTCTGCCACCGGCCCGCGCGAAGACGAACCGAACAATCCCCCGGGCAATCCGCCCGAGCAGGAGTAGATATGACGATCCAGATCAAGGCCGCGGGCAGCAAGCGCGCGGAGATCCTCATCCATGAGCCGATCGGTGAGAACTGGTACGGCGACGGACTGACGTCGCGACGGTTCGCGAAGGACCTGGCTGCGCTCGGCGAGGTCGACGAGATCCTCGTGCGCATCAACAGCCCTGGTGGCGCGGTGTTCGATTCGATCGCCATTTACAACGCGCTGAAGGGTCATGGCGCGAAGATCGAAGTGCTCGTCGAAGGCCTCGCAGCGTCAGGTGCCTCGATCATCGCGATGGCGGGATCCAACATCCAGATCGCCCTCGGCGCCATGTTCATGATCCACAACCCGTGGACTATTGCCATGGGTGAGGCCGACGACCTTCGCGAAGTCGCCGACATGCTCGACCAAGTGGCCGAGTCGATGATCGACATCTACCAGGCCCAGACCGGTATCGAGCGCAAGGAACTCAAGTCCATCCTCGACGCCGAGACGTGGTATGGCGCATCCGCTGCGGTCGAGAAGGGCTTCGCTGACGAAACGGTCGGCGAAGCAGCGGAGGATGACGAGAACAAGGCTGCATTCCGCGATCGCGTGAGCGCGCTCGGCCAGAAATTCCGGGTGGCAGCAGACAAACAGTCGCTGCGCATCGCCGCGAGCTTTATCAAGTCGGCATCCGCCGACGCAACCAGGAGCAATGAGATGAAACCAGAAGGTGCGTCGGCTTTGACCGCCGACGATGTAAAGAAGGCTGAAGCGGCCGCGGCCGCAGCGGCGCGGAAGGCGGAGGCCGATCGGCGAGGTGCGATCCGCACCGCCTTCGGCAAGTTCGCGGCCCTGCACCGGGACCTGCTCGACGCGTGCCTCGATGATCAGGAGTGCACGGCCGAAGTCGCGCAGCAGAAGCTGCTCGCGAAGCTCGGTGAAGGTGCCACGCCGGCCGCCGGCGCCGGCGCCATCGTCGTGACCCATGACGAGCGCGAGAAGTTTCTCGCCGGTGCGGAAAACGCGATTCTCGTACGCGCGGGTATCGCCAAGCCGGAGGCCGGCAACGAGTTCCGTGGCATGGGAATCGCCGATCTGGCGATCGCGGCCCTCCGCCGTGCCAACATCCCGGTCGCTGGTCTGACGCGTTCGCAGATCGCGTCGCGCGTGTTTGCCACGCACACGACGAGCGACTTCCCGAACCTGCTGTCGAACACCGCCGGCAAGGTTCTGCGAAAGGCCTACGGCGAATTCGCGCACAACTGGAAGCGTTGCTTTGCCAAGGGCAGCGTCTCCGACTTCAAGGTTCACCCGCGCATCCAGATCGGGTCGTTTGCCGCATTGGCGACGATTCCCGAAGGTGGTGAGTACACCTACGGCACCACGGCGGAAGAGTACGAGAACGCCTCTGCCGCGACCAAGGGCAAGGCGATTCAGTTCACCCGCCAGATGCTGATCAACGACGATCTGGGTGGCTTCCTCACCCGTGCCACGCAGATGGGCCGTGCCGCGGCGCGCACCGTGAATGCGGACGCGTTCACGTACTTGATCAGCGGATCCTCCGGCCACGGTCCCACGATGGCCGACACCGGTCAGATGTTCAACGCCACCGCCGTCACCACGGCCGGCGGGCACGCGAACCTGACGAGCTCGGGCACCGCGATCAGCGTGGCCTCCATCGGCGTGGGTCGGACCGCGATGCGCAAGCAGAAGGACAAGGCGCTGAATCAGACCCTCAACATCGAGCCGAAGGTGCTGCTCTGCTCCGTGCTCAAGGAGGACCTCGCGAATGAAATCGTGAAGTCGCGCACGAAGGACGGTCAGTCCAACAGCGCCATCATCAACGTCCACGAGAACCGCGTGGAGGTGGTGAGCGACCCGGTGATCGATGGGCTGAACTCCGCTCTGTCCTGGTATCTGTTGGCCAATCCGCTGGACGTGCCCGTCCTCGAAGTCGTGTTCCTCGACGGCGTGGAAGAGCCCTTCATCGATGAGCGCATCGAGTTCTCCACCGATGCTCTCGACCTGAAGGTGCGTCTCGACTACGGCGTCGCGAACGGCGATTGGCGCGGCGGCTACAAGAACGTCGGAGCCTGATCCGAGGCCTCTGCAGACGTCTGCAAAGACGGCCCGCTTCGGCGGGCCGTCTGTTTTCTGTTCCGAGTAAACCGCAATTCCGCGGACTCCCTGAAGGAGAGTGCAAATGACTACCAAGTTTGTCGCCCGTGGCGACGTGATCAATTTTGTCACCGCGGGCGCGGTCGCTTCCGGCGCTGTCGTGGTGATGGGCCACACGCTGGGTGTGGCGCTTGCGGCCGCCACGGCTTCCGGTCAGACCATCCCGGTCGCGATCGAGGGCGTGTTCACCGTGCCGAAGGTCTCGGCCGCTGTCTTCGCCCAGGGCGAAAAGCTGATCTTCGACGTCTCCGCCGCCTCGGGTGCCGGTGAGTTCGACGACAGTTCAGCAACTCCGGCGACCGGTGATATCACCGGCGGCGCGATCGCGATGGTGGCTGGTGCCAACACCGAGACCACGTGCGTCGTGAAGCTCACCCCGGGCAACGCGACGAAGACCTGATCGAACTGAGAAGAGCGGGGCGGGCAACTGCCCCGACTTTCCATGCACCCCAGATCCTCACGCATCTCCGACGTAACGCACCTCACCATGCTCAAGGCATGCGGTGCCTTGGAGTTTTCCACCGAACGCGGCCCGATCTGGGCTGTCTTCGATGAAGAATTCCAGCTCAACCTGGTGAGCCCCGAAGTCGAGGGCACGGCGCCCGCGCTTACCTGCAGGTCCTGCGACGTCACCGAGCTGCAGATCGGCAAGGACACGCTGATCGAGCGCGAAGGATTCAAGCGCAAGGTGATGCGCGTCATTCCGGACGGCGCCGGGGAAACCGTGCTGCTGCTCAAGCAATGACACACCGCGCCGAACAGATCATCGACCAGGTGGTCGAACTCGTCCCCAGCACGGCGTTCGCGGTTTTCAAACATCGCCGCAACTCGCTCTCGGAAGATGCGCAGGAGCTGCCGGCGATCTCCGTGGACGTCGGCGAAGACACGCCGCTTGATGACGATGGCGCATCCAACATCGCGTTCTACGACTCGCTGCTGGCCATCGAGATCACTGCTTTCGCCCGGGAGCCGGTAGAGCCGGACCTCGTGAAGCGGCTGATGGAAATCCGGGCGACAGTTCATCGGGCGCTGATGGCCGATCGGTCCCTCGCCCTCGAATTCGTCATCGACACGCGTTACGGCGGAGCCGGCGCCACAGAGATTGAGAGCGCCGGCGACATGCTCGCCGGCCGATACACGAGCCGCTGGTTCGTCCACTACCGCATGAATATCACCGACCCGGAATAGGAGCTCGACAATGGGCGGCCTCAGAAAATCGAACGACGTACTTCTCTTCAAGACCGAGACGACCTACGGAACGGACCCGACGCCGACGGCTGGCTCGAACGCCATCCTGGTGCGCGACGTGCAGCTCTCGAGCGAAGGCCTTCGCATGAACGATCGCGCCGCGATTCGCGGCAGCATCGGCCAGCTGCAGAAGGTCTACGGCGGCATGCTCAAACGCATCACCTTCGAATGCGAGGTGAAGGGCAGCGGCGCCGCTGGAACCGCGCCGGAGATCGGCCCGCTGCTCAAGGCCTGCGGCATGGACGAAACCGTCGTGGCGTCGACGTCGGTGACCTATCAGCCGCATTCGACCACGCACGAATCAGGCACGATCTACTGGTTCGAGGGCGGTCGCAAGCGACACATTCTCCGTGGCTGCCGCGGCACCTGGACGTTTGTAGAGGATGCGGGAGGAATTCCACTGCTGCGGTTCGAGTTCGTTGGACACTACGACGAAACGACCGATCAGTCGCAGCCGACGCCGACCTACAACTCGCAGGTTCCGCGCGCGGTAGTGGGCAGCGCGATCTCTTTGAATGGCGTGACCGCCATCGTGGCTCGGAGCTTCCAGTTTTCGCTTAACAACGTGATCGCAATGCCGCCCTCGATTGGTGCGGCTGACGGGTACGGCGAAATCATACTCACGGGCCGTGACGTCACCGGTGAGATCGTGATCGAGTCCGAATTGGATTCCGTCATCGATGTCGACACGCTCCTTTCCGGAGGCACAAGGTTTGCCTTCGATTCTGGAGTCGTGGGTAGCGTCGCTGGAAACCGGCTGCGCCTCACCACGCCTTCGGGTTCCACCTACTGCACGGACACGGATCCGCAGGAGGCGGACGGTCTGCGTCTGCGTCGCGTTCCCTTGGCCGTCGACGATTCCACCAGCGACCAGGAAGTCAGCCTGATCTTCACCTAAGCCATGAAAATTCTGCACCCGTTCTGGTTCAAGCCGACCTACCAGCTCGAAGGAAAGCCGGAGGTCGAATTCCAACTGAGGCCGCTCGATCAGCGCACCTACATGTTCATGCGTGACGAGATCATCCAGGTGCGGCGGAAATTCCGCATGGGCGTTGATGGCGTTCTGGAGGCCTTCGACTACTCAGTGCTCGACTGGAAAGGACTCGACGTGCCGTTTTCCGCGGCCGCCAAACGCGAGGCGCGCACCGTCACGAACGAAGACTGGGCCGAATGGCAGCAGGCGATCGCAATGGAGCTCTTCCGTCGCGCGCAGCTGGGAGAGCCGGAAGCAAAAAACTCCTAATCGCCGTTCACGTCGCAGTGGATCCGCCCTGGGCTCCCTGCGGCAAGTGCGCCTGTGTGGACGGCGAGATGCCATTCGAGAAGTGGACGATAGGCGATGACTTCCGGAGTCGCACGTGTCCACGACGGCTTCTCACAAGCGATTCCCTCATGTGGATGCAGCTCCACTCGGCGTGGACCGACGGGCACCTGCTCGTCGCCGGCGGCGTGCTGGATCAGCCAGCGATCTACCTGGCGGCGATGACACGCATTACCAGCCTGTACGGAGAGGCAAGAGAAACGACCAATGGTGGCAAAGGCTAAAGTTCGGATCGAAGGCGAGGATGCAACCGCAGCCGCCTGGAACTCGGCGCTGGCGCGGGGCAAGAAAGCAGCCGATCAGACGGCAGGCGCCTGGCGCGCGGCTCTGGGCGGAATCAGCGTCGCCAGCATCGTCGGTTTGGCTCGCCGTCAGATTGAGCTGGGCGATGCGTTGGCCAACGGCGCGAAGTACGCAGGCATGGCCGGGAAGGAATTTTCCTCCCTGGCTTATGCGGCCAAGCTCGCCGACGTCGAAGTACAAGATCTGTCGACGGCCATTAAGAAGATGCAGGTCACGATCTCGCAGGCCGCATCGGGAAGCAAGGCCCAGGTCGAGACGCTCGACGCGATCGGCCTGTCCGCGAAGCGCCTCAAGAGCCTGGATCCCGGCGAGCAGATTGAGATCATCGCTGAACATGTTCGCGCGCTAGGGGCCGAAGAAGACCGGACCCGGGCACTGCAGGAGATCTTCGGGAAGTCCGGCGCACAGCTGAAGCCTCTTTTCGAGGAAGGTGCTGAGGGTATCCGTCGTGCCCGCGAAGAGGCCGAGCAGCTCGGCTTGGCATTCAGCGACGAGCAGCTGCAGGCCCTGGCCAAGGCCGACGACTCGATCAAGCGCCTCACCGCATCGTGGGATGGTTTCGCCGCGGTGCTCGTCTCGAAGGTGGCGCCAAGCCTGTCCTGGACGTTCGACCGTCTCGCCGGCGCTCCGATAGAGCTACACGAACGAATAGCAGATCTCGAGGAGCAGCTCGCCAGCGCGAGGGGCACGCGGGGCATGAGCGCGGAAACCCAACGGGCCGCGATTCGTGCCCAGCTTGAGCAGCTTCGCGCCGCGGGAGTGGCGCAGTCCTCGCGCGAGATGGGCATCGGCGGTAGTGGCTCAGGACCGACAGTTCCCGGATTCGGCAGCTCCGGTGATGCGAAGGCTCTCGAGCAGCGTCAAAAGGACTTCGACGCGCTTGTGGAAGCAATGGGTAGAGCCAGCCTCGCTGCGCGTGAGATGGACAACGAACTCAACCAGGCCCTTGATGATCACTCTGAGCGGCTGGCTGAGAACGTAGAGGATCATTTCGACCACGTCGGCGACGAGCTCGAGGCGCTCGCAATCGACCAAGCGGATGTACTCAGCGAAACCGGCGAGATCTGGAAGGACACCTGGCTTAGCGCCTGGGACGACATGATCAACACCGGCAAGGTGAGCTGGGATGAATTGCTGAAGTACATGCTGGCTCAACTCGCGCGGCGCGGCATGTCGAACCTCTTCGATAGTCTCATCGGTGCTGCCAGCGGGAGCGGTGGTTTCTGGGGATCTCTGTTCTCGGGAATGTTCGGCGGAAAGCGTGACAGCGGGGGCCGGGGAAGCCCCGGCCAGGTGTATGCAATCGGTACGGGCGCGCAACCCGAGCTGTTCGTCCCCGACAGTGCTGGAAGCTTCTATCCACGCGGCAGCGGTGGTGGCCTCAGCGTCGCTATCCACCAGACCGTCATCAATCAGAACCCGACTGCCGACTTCGTAAAGGAGTTTCCGAAGGTGCTGAAGCGGTCGAACGACGCGCTCAAGGCGGACATCATCGACGGCATCCAGCGTGGCAGGTACGCGATCTAATGGACGTATACCTGCCGCCGTCGATCCCGATCCGCAGTATTCGCTGGGGCACGATTCCGGCGGCCGCGGCCACGGCCAACGTATACACGGGCAAGACGAAGGCTCGCGCCCTCGGTGGCGACCGGCTGTCCTGCACAATTGACTTCTCGATCACGACCGACCAGCTCCGCGCGCAGCTGCTGGCGTTCATCGCTGAGCTTCGCGGGCCGATCAACACGGCGCTCATTGGTGATCCGGGCTACACACCTCGAGGCGGGTACGCGACTGCGGAACTCCTGAGCAACGCCGACTTCTCGAACGGAACCTCCGGATATGCTGCTGGCAGCGAGGCCTCGATCAGCGTGACGGACGCAGTGCTGCGCGTGCTGCGTACTTCGAACCCGGGCTCGCTCGGCGTGAACCACTTCGCCACGTGCACGATCGGAACCACCGTGCAGTGGCAGCTGTACGCCTGGCGAATGCACGCGCGCCGTGTTCGCGGCACCGCGAACCTCAATCCGAGCGTGACGGGCAACGCGCACGCCTTGCAGCTGTTTCCGAACAGCTATCTCAATGGGCCCGGCTACCGGATCTCATTGGTCTCGGCGACTGGCACGAGCGGGATCACTGGCTATTTCGACAACATCCAGCCTGGCGAGTCAATGGCGGGTGAATTCTTCGAAGTCGACTTCGGCTCGTTCGCGCCGTGTGCCGTGGCGGATGCTGGAGTGAACCTCCTGCTGCGGTCGGACGAATTTGAAAACGTCGCCGCTTGGGGGGCCACGGCGAGCGACGGAATCGCTTCGGTTTCCGCGAACGCGGTGGTCGCGCCGGATGGCACCACCACGGCTGACTCGCTGGTCGAGGACACGAACAACGGCAACCACGTGCGTGACCAGGCGGTCGCGGTGAGCTCGGCCGCGAACGATTTTGCCTTCGCCGTGGCAGTGAAAGCCGGTACTCGTGGCTTCGTGAACGTGGTGATGAATCACGCGAGCGGTAGCTGTGGGACTTTTTTCAACCTCTCCAACGGCGCGGTCGGATCCAGTCCCACCGGCACCGGCTGGTCAAACCAGCGGGCCTTCGTCAAGGATCTTGGAAACGGCTGGTGGTACTTCTGCATCGTGGCGCGCAAGACTTCCGCGGACACGATCATCAGCCCGGCTATCTACATCGCGAACTCGATCTCGAACAACAGCTACACCGGCAACGGATCGACCATTCACGTGTGGCGCGCCACGATGGCGCCGTCACCGGTTCCCATCCGCCTGGCCCGAACGACGTCCGCCGCGTCGCCCACTGGCAGTGCTCAGAAGGGCACCGAGATCCGTCTCAAGGGGCTCCCGGTGAGCACGCAGAACATCCGTCGTGTGAACGATTGGCTGGAATTCTGCGCGGCTGGCCAGGTGTACCGCAGACAACTGGTCTCGCCGCTTGACTCGGATGCGGCCGGACTGGCGACGGCGTTCCTGAGCCAGCCGGTTACTTCGGACATGGCGGACCTGTCGCCGGTCATGTTGCACAACCCTCTGGCGCGCATGCGCTGCGTCAGCGATATCCCATCCTGGCTCACCGAGCCGGGCAAATTCTCCACCGCCACACTCGAGTTCGAAGAGTCACCGAACGAATGAGCTGGTTCGAGCATTCCACCAATGAAACGGAAGCGGGGAAGAGCCGCTACATGCCTTTCATCGCGGTGGACTTCGATTTTCTGAGCCAACACACGCGCGTCTGGTCTGGTATTGGCACCATCACGATCAACGGCGCCGAGTACACCGGCGTGGGTGACCTCGGCGAGATCAACTCCCCGCCAGAGCACACTCGCCTGGTCCCCGAGTCGAAGCATTACGCGTTGAGCGGAGTGGATCTCATCGATCCATCCAGAATCAGCGAATCGGACATCGACAATTCCTTCGGCCGCGCGGTGACCGAATACCTTGGCTTTGTGGATCCGAACACCTGGCAGATGGTCGCGGAGCCGGAGATCAATTGGGAAGGTCGCATGGGTGTCATGCGGCGCATCGAGGGTCCAGAGCCAAAGGTCACCCAGTCTGCTGAGCACCGCCTGGCCATCATGAATGCGCCGGACGGTTACCGGTACACGCACGAGCACGCGCAGGAGTTCTTCAGTGGCGAGCTCGGGTTCCGCGAAGTGCCGGGTATCGAGACCAAGGAAGTCCTTTGGGGTGGCCAGCGCGTGCTGCCTGGCCAGCAAGGCGCCATCAACGGCGTCACGGGCGACAGCGGTGGGGCTGCCTGGGACAACCGGAGGCAGCGACATTGACGGCGCGTGTCCTCGCGTACACCGCGGTCATCGATGCTTGGCGAGCGCGGCCGCTGGTCTACGGATCCGGCGACTGCTGTCAGTTCGTGGCCGAGATGATCGTCGCGTTACGCGGCGAGGATCTCCGTCACCTGTTTCCGGCGTACTCAAGCCAGGCCGAGGCCGAGGACATCATCGCGGCACATGGCGGACTGGTCGGGCTCGTGAGTCATGCGCTGGGCGAGCCGTCGCACCCCTCGCGCGCGATCGCCGGTGATGCCGTCGTGTACCAGGAAGAGGACGGACGCGAGGTCGCCGGCGTTTGCATCGGCGCGCGAATCGCGGCGCCGGGGCCCGCCGGCCTCGTATTCCCTTCGATGAGTCGCGCCATCGCGAGCTGGCGCCTCTAATGGGCGCAGGTTTTGCTGCCGGCCTGAAGGTGGTCGGCGCCTTCCTCGTTGCGAAAGGCACCGTGGCGCAGCTGGTGCGCATGGTGTTGGTCAACGTGATTCTTGGTGCGCTCGCGCGCTCGCGCGCTCGCCGCTCCGCCGGCACGCCACCACCAGTCAATGTCACGATCCGCAACACGATCGAGAACCGTCGCCTGGTTTTCGGACGCACCCGGTGCGGTGGAGCCATAGTCTTCTTCGGAGCGTCGGGAGAGGACAACGAATACCTTCACTACGTGGTGGTGTTCGCTGGTCACCAGTGCAACGCCATCCGAGACGTGTGGATCGACAAGATCCGAGTGCTCGAGGACCAAATCGACGGTGGCGGAGCGGTGACCTCAGGCCCGCTCGCGGGCGTGTGCTGGATCACCAAGTACCTCGGGACACAGGCCCAGACGGCGGACAGTGCCCTTGTTGCTGCGTTCCCCGGCACCTGGTCGTCATCGCACCGGCTGCGTGGTGTGACCTACATTCACGTGAAGATGCTGCGGGACCAGGACAAGTGGCCGCAGGGGGCGCCGCAGAACATCACGGCCATCATTGAAGGCGCGCTTTGCTACGACCCGCGGAAGGACTCGACCAACGGCGGCAGCGGCAGCCACCGTCGCGACAATCCGAGCACCTGGGAATTCACGCGCAACCCGGCGTTGCATGCCCGCCATTACATCTCCGGTGGCTCGGTGGTCAACGATCAAGCGACCAGGCTGATTCGCTATGGCTTCCGCGAGGCGGATTCGCGCATCGACGATCCGTACTTCGCGGCCGCGGCCAACGTCAACGACACGCAGCTCACCGGCGCGTACGTCACGCCTGACGGCGACCAGGTCACCTGGAACAACGATCTCGAGGTGAGCACGGGGGAGACCCGCAGGGAGATCCTCGAGGCCATTCTGCAGTCGATGGCGGGGCACGCGGTGTACCCGCACGGAAAGTGGCGGGTGTACGCCGGCGGCTACGACACGCCGCTGCACACCATCACCCAGGACGATCTCTACACGCTCGAGGAAGCGCCGATCGAGATCCAGGACACGACCGACGACCAAGATCGATACAACGCTGTCGCCGGCGTCTTCATTGACGAGGCCAACGACTACATTCAGCAGACGACTCCATTTCGCACCTACTCCACCTACCAGGACCAGGATGGCGGGGAGTTCATTCCGAAGGAGATCGTGCTGCGCGGGTGTGTGGACAAGTACCGAGCCCAACGTCTCTGTGAGATCGAGCTGCGCAAGTCTCGGCAAATGCGGATCATCAACATCCGCGGCGCCCTCAATCTCCTGAAGATCGCGCCCGGCGAGACGTTCCAGCTGAGCCATACAACTTTCGGCTGGACCAACCGCGTATTCCGCAACATCGAGCGGCAGCTCGAGTTCACGGCCGAGGCGGGCCGCGTGGTGTGCACCGCGAAATCTGACGCGGCGAGCGTGTACGTTCCGATCGAGACGGCCGACTACATCACGCCCAACACGGTGGCCACGATCCGCCAGGTGGAGCGGCCCGCCGCGCCGTCGGCGCCGGTGACGGTGCCGCAGACCGACGCGGTGCTCTTCCGCTGGACGCGGTCCTCGACGCAAGGCGTTCTCTACGAAGTCGAGGCCTCGACCAACTCGGATATGTCCGGCGCCACCACGGTCTACGATGGCACGGACAACCAGGCTTATATTGATCGCACGTCGACCACGACTTACTACTTTCGGGTGCGCTCGAAAAAGCACGGCGAGTACTCGGATTGGGTGCCCTCGGGCGGTGGCGTCGCGGGCGCCGCCCTCGGAGTATCGGCCACGCTCACCGCGAGCGCATCGCCGGGCAGCGCCTCGAGCTCGGGCACCGGCGCGAGCCAGACCACGGGGAGCGTCACCGTCACGCCGAATGGCGGCACTTCGCCATACACCTACGCGTGGACTTGGGCGAGCGGCGGATCCGGCATCACGATTACGAGCCCAACCGCGGCGGCCACGACGTTCAGCGCGACAACCCTCGCGGATCCGGAGTCACGCTCCGGTGTGGCGCGTTGCACGGTCACGGACAGCGCCGCGCAGACGTACATCGTCGACGTGCCGGTGTCGATCGTGCGGACGCCTTCGTTCACCGCCACGGCCGCGGGCACGTCGCCGATCGTCAAGACGGCCAACGCGACCACGATCACCAGCAACAACATCACCGCCACGCCGAGCGGTGGCACCGCGCCGTACACCTACGCCTGGTCGATCGTGGCCGAGGACGATCCGGACGGCACGCCGACGCTGCTCAATGGCACGTCGCAGAGCTGCCAGGTGCGAACCTCGCAGGACCCATCGGATCAGATCTACATCTCGGTGACGGTGCAGTGCGTGGTGACGGACAACATTAGCCGCACCGCGACCACCAACACGGTCACCGTTAGCCACGGCCACAACGACGGCAGCTGAGGGAGTGCGCATGCGGCGATCCGATCGAATCCAGACTCTGCAGACCGATCCCATCCTGCTGTCGCGATTCAAGAGCGCGATCGAGAAGCGAGCGCTCCAGATCGCCACGTCGAAGGAGAGCCAGGACGAGCCGGAGATCGCGTGGGCGAAGCGCGCCTTTCTCAACATCGATGTGGATCTGTCGCTGAAATACGCGGCGCTGGCGCTGCGGATTGCCCTGCACGAAAACGAGAAGCTTCGCGCCCAGCTCGAGGACGACGATGGCCCGAAGGGGCTTCCGGACTCTGACATCGAAGAGATCGTGGGGATGTGCGTCGAAAGATTTGTCGAGCTCGGCATCTAGCCTTTACTCGCCTGGGAGGGCGATCCATGAAAAGACTCGTGCTGGCGGCTGCGCTGCTGGCGGGCCTCGCCGCGCCCGCGTTCTCCTGCGACATCACCGCCGGGCCTGGCGCGTCGTTCAGGATGGGCGAGGGCAAGTCCGGCGGCGTGGCCACGGTGGGCTGCGTCTTCGACGACAGCTGGGAGCTGCGCGCCTACTACTTCGGTGAGCAGGAGATCTACGACGGCACCGTGACGATCGATCCTTACCTCGGGATCTCGATCAGCAAGCTGTGGATCTTCCGCGAAGGCAAGCGGTTCCAGCCCATCCTCGGGATGGGCCTCATGTTCAAGGAGGCCCAGCGCTGCCACTTCGATGGCGACCTCGACTGCAACCGCATCACACCGTTGCCGTTCTGCTTCCTGCCCATGATGGGATTCAAGTGGGGCGACGTGCTGATCACGGCCAACCACTGCAGCAACGCGAGTCTCGATCATGGGCCGGAGAAGAAGAACCTCGGGCAGGACTTCCTCCGCGCCGAGATCTGGTTCTGATATGAGCGACACACTCGTTGGAGGAATCATGGGAGAGATCAAGCGTCATCCATACACGAGCTGCGCTGCGCTGGCGTGTCTCGGCTTCTGCATGGTGGCGATCCCCTTGCTCTACACGCAGAAGGCCGACGCCGGCGACGTCCAGCAGGTCACGTCGACCCTGAGTAAGGACATGGCGGATCTGCGCGGCACGGTGCTCAGGGAGTCGGCGCAGAGTGAGCTCAACAGCGTGAGGCGCGAACTGTTCGACATCAACATGCGCATCAAGGCGCTCGAGGATCAGGACCTGGCCGTCGAGCTGCTGCTCTATCAGCGACGCGATGACCTGCTGGCCCAGCAGCGCTTCCTCGAGGCAAAGCTGGCAGGGCTGGTGCCGAAGCAATGAGCGTCGACGCCATCATCAATCGCGTGCTCGACGTCGAGGGCGATGAGTACACGAACGATCCGGCCGACTCCGGCGGCCCAACCAGGTGGGGCATAACGCTCGACACGCTGACCGAGTACCGGCAGAAGCCGTGCACGCCGGCGGACGTCGAAAAGCTCACTCGCGCCGAGGCCTTCAACTGCTACGACTGGCTCTTCGTCCAGCGGCCCGGCTTCTCGAGGATCCTGCAGATCTCGCGCGCAATCGCTGAAGAGCTCATCGACACCGGGGTCAACTGCGGCCCCAACGTCGCGATCGGCATGCTGCAGCGCTGCCTCAACGCGTTCAATCAGAACGGCAGCAAGTATCCCGACGTCGACGTGGACTACCGCATGGGCCCCGCCACCGAGCGGGCGCTGCAGGCCTTCCTCGCCTGGCGCGGCACCGAGGGGGCGATCGTCCTGTACAAGGCGCTCAACTGCCTGCAGGGCGAACGGTACATCCACCTCGCCGAGACCCGTCCAAAGGACGAGAGATTCGTTTACGGCTGGCTGCGCGAGCGTGTCGGCCTTTCACCGGAGGCAGCATGACACCCAAGTTCAAACTCATTTGCCAATTAGTCGTTTCGATCATCGTGATCCTCGGCTTCTTCGGCTTCGTGTTCGCATTGTTCTTCTTCGCGCGATCCATCGATCCGAGCGTGAAGGAATCGCTCACGCAGATCTCCGGCGCGTTGATCGCTGCCTTCGGTGGTGTCGTCGGCTTCTGGCTCGGCACGTCGCTCTCGAGCGCGGGCAAGGATCACACGATTTCTCAACTGACCACAGGAAAGGCCCCATGAAACGGTCCAGAATCTTCGTTTCCATTCTCGCCGCCGCGGCCGCGGCGCTCACCGCCGGCAGCCTCACCGGATGCGCCAGCACCAGCGGCACGCTCGAGACGCACGGCGCCGCCGCTCAGCTGATCGTGAAGTACGCGGCCATGAAGTACGTCGAGCAGGCCTCGCTCAGCGAACGAGGTGAGCGCGCGCGCCGCGTGATGGACGTGGCCAAGCTCGTCGCCGAAACCGCGAAGGGCGAGCCGATCACGCTGCAGCGCCTGGCGTCGATCGCCGCCGAGCAGCTGCCCGCGGATCTCCCGCCATCCGATCGCACGCTCGCGCTGGCGCTGATCTCCGTGGCGCAAACCGAGCTGCAGAAGCGCACCGGGGTGGGCGGTCTCGAGTCGGACACCTTGCTCAAGCTCGCCGAGGTCTTGGGCTGGATCGCGGACGCCGCGGCCCTCTACGCGGCGCCGGTCTGACAACGCGCATACAGTAATTCGCGGCCGCCGGCACTGAATGGACGATGCCGCCGGTCGCGGATGAAACTGGGCGCGTGCCCGGCTTCATCCGCTTCACCGCTGAGGACTACCTGACTGCCGCGATGGCGTGCCGCAGGGAAGCGGAGTACTGCCGCAAGGAAGCCGAGCGGCATGAGAGCCCCACCGTGGTGAAGCTCTTCAACGACGCGCGGCAGCGCAATCTCAGGCTGGCGGAGAAGTGCGAGCTCGCCGCCCGCGTTTTGTAGACGTCTGCAATCTCAGGAACGCGGCGCCGGCGAGCGCGGCGATCGCCAACCCTAACGCACTAGGCTCTGGCACCGGGACCTGGCGCCAGGTGCCCGCCTCACGGTTCATCACGCATGCGCTTTCGGTGGGCTCCCAATTGCCGCAGGCCGGGAAGTTGCGGCCGTCTCCACGGTCGGTCACCCAAAGCTCTTCGAAGTCCTGCAGCAGGACGATGTCCCACGCCGTGAGCTCGCCATGGCCATCGGTCGTGAACCTGAAAAGTGCGGACACATCCCATGTCGCCAAGGTCTCGGTCCTGAGGCCGTCGAAGAACAAGTAATCGAGAAGCGGGCCGCAGTCTTCCGTGCATTCCTTGTCCGCGCCGAGCTCGAAGGTGCCGTTACGGTGATCGCCGCCAGGCACGAGGCTAGTGTCTAACAAGAAGAAGCCGGACATATGGTTCTGCGTCCGATCGACCCACGGATTCTCGCCCACAGTGGGATCGGATGGGTCGGCGACGTAGTCGTACTCCGCGCCGGTGTATTCGTATTTGACGATCGCCGCGTTGGCCGAAGCTGCGGCCGCCAGCAGCGCGATGAAGGTGAGTGCACGCATGTCCGCCCCCTGTTGTTCTTAAGGGGCGGACCAAGCACCAACCGTGCCATTTGTTGAATATCAGAGTGTTAGGCACCCCGCTGCAGCGCAGGGTGTAAAAGGCACCGACGCGGATATCTCTGCATTCCCGCCAGATTCACAGCACCACCAGGTGCTGCCCGCCACCCACAATCGCTACATGCGATCCCGCCAACCCATCGACCTCCTGATCGAGATTCTGACCGCCTGCTCGGCCGTCAGGCCCGCTTCCTCATATAAAAGGAGCCCGGCTTGTGGTGCGCCTGCACGTAGGGCGCCACGGCCGAAAGCCCGCCCTTCGAGTGCATCCAATTGTTTGCGAGCAGGATCTCGAACCGGTCGTTCCCGGTGAGGAAGGCCTCCAGGATGTACTGCTCGTTCCAGAACCTGAGCTCGTCGACGATCCACCGGCGCGGGTAGTTCCTCGGCGTGAAGATGTCGTGCACGTGCACGACCACGCCGGGCTTCAACCGCGGCAGGATCTGCAGGTACTCCCGCGTCACATCGCCATGCGGGCGGATGATGTGCGTCGAGTCGATGAACAGGATGTCGCCGGCGCCGAGCTCGTTGAAGAGCTTCAAGTCCATGTCCTCGACGCGCTGGCGCACGAGGTCGATCCCCATGCGGCGCAGGCCTCGATCCTCGTATGGCTCGATGCAGGTATGGCGGCTGGAGACGCCATCCTTGCGGTTCTTCTCGCAGGCCTGGTAGGCGAGCTTCGTCGACCAGCCCGAGCCGATTTCGATGATCCGCTTCGGCTTCAACGCGCGCACGACCTGGTAGAGCACCTCGGCATCGCCGGGCCCGAACTGGTCGTTGGCACCGCCGAAATGGAAGTAGTCCGTCGACGTGCCGCCCGTGCGGATGTTCATCTCGCGCAGCTCGTGGGCGTAGACCAGGCGCTCGAGGAAGGCGCGCTGGCCGGCTTCGTTGAGGTCGATGCCGGGGAGATCCCGCTCGGTCTCATCGTCGTACTTCTCGAAGCTGATCTGGGGATCGTAGTAGTGATTCCGGATCGGGATGCTGCCGGCGTTCACCATCGCGTCGCGGGTCTGCGGGAGGTTCCCGAGCCCGGCACGCCGGAACAATCCAAGGATCTTGGCCAGCGGCCACGCCGCCAGGGCGGTAAAGGGGTCAATCAGTCGGAACGTCAGCGCCTTCGCTTCCATGATTCGCCTCAGTGGCCGCATTGTTGTTGCGGTCACCGGCGCCAGCGGGCCTTGTGCTGGTCGGTATATCTATTCGAAGCGGGCCCCCGCTACCAATTGATATACCTGTGCCGGTGGCCAGGACTACTCGCACTGCTGCCAGCTCTGCGACCACGTGGTCTTCGGCCGGATAGCAGCGCACCTCGCCGATGATCTCGCGAAGCGCGGCG
>Ga0315912_10000747_pt1 | contig 49848 bp, 60 predicted proteins | sample VfabasoilMG_FD_204469 | JGI IMG/M metagenome (GOLD analysis project Ga0315912, IMG submission 204469) | Garden soil microbial communities collected in Santa Monica, California, United States - V. faba soil | ecosystem: Environmental > Terrestrial > Soil > Garden | place: USA: California... | reverse complement strand
CGAGGTCCTCACCGGCAAGCTGTACCAGGCCGCCGGCATCGAGGTCCCCGAGCTGCAGCTGGTCGACATGGGGAAGAACAAGACAGGCGTGGCCTCGAAGATCGTCCCAGGGCTGCGCCAGGACGCCGCCGCGCTGCGCGCCGGCAAGGTGCCTGGGGCTGTCGACGGCTTCGCGATCGACGCCTGGCTGGCGAATTGGGACGTCGCCGGCGCCAGCTTCGACAACCTCCTCATCCGGGAAGGTCGGGCGTTCCGGGTGGACACCGGCGGAGGCCTGCGCTACCGGGCCCAGGGCAGCCTCAAGGGCGCGCAGTGGGGCCCGAGCGTCCAGGAGCTCGAGAGCATGCGCAATGCCTCCAACAACCCGCAGACGGCCGCCGTCTTCAAGCGGATCACCCCGGCCCAGCTCGAGGCCTCCGCCGCGCGCCTGCAGGCCCTGGACGATGAGGAGATCCGCCGCCTGGTCAAGCAGCACGGGCCCCTGGACGCGCGCGAGAATGAGGCCCTGGCCGATACCCTGATCGCACGGAAGCAGGACATCCTGAAGCGCGTGAAGCCGAGCGAGGCGCCAGTGCCGGCGCCGGCGGACTCAGCTGCGCGGATCACCGCGGCCGAGCACAAGCTGATCCGGGAGAGCCGGCTCAACGGGTACATGATCCCGAGCGACAAGGGCGAGATCGAGGACCACAGCGTGCTTGTCTGGCTCGAGAAGGCCTCGGACGGCAGCGCGCGCACAGTCGGACAGTTCAAGGTCACCGGCGAGGCCTCCGGGAAGCTGGGCAGGATCCTGCAGGCCTCCGGCGCCAACGTGAAATTCGACGATGCCGGCGTGCATGACAAGATCGTCGAGGCGATCAAGGGCCTGGCAACGCTCGCGGGCAAAGGCGAGAAGATCCGCGACAAGGACCTCGAGCGCGTGGTGTCGGCGCGCGCGGCACTGACGAAGATCAACAAAGGCATGGTCGCGGAAAAATCGGCCTACGCCGCGAAGTTCTTCGACCACTACGATCCCTGGCTGAAGGCGCTCGAGGCGGCGATCAAGGGCAATGTCGGCAAGGTCGCGACGTGGAAGGCGCCCAGCGGAGATTTGCTCAAGCGCTACACGCCACCGCCGCCAAAGCCGCAGCCTGGTGCGATCGCATTCCAGCGGCGCGACGGCGCCTTCGAGCGAAAGCGAATCGAGCGCGGCTTCGCCACCGAGACGAAGGAAACCAACTACTCCACCGGCTACTTCTACGAAACCGAGATCAACGGCGCGCGCGTCCGGTACTGGCCGGATGCATCGGACATTCCCTTCGCGCTGCGCAACCAGGTGCAGATCCAGGTCGCCGGCGGCGAGGTGACCGACGCGCGCAAGCTCTTCGACGCGATCGGCTCGATCGGCGTGAACGCGCAGCGCGCCGCCACGCTCGATCGGGAGGAGCTGTACCTGCGGCAGATCGCCTACCACCGGCGCGACGGGTTCGCCGACTTCCTGGAAGCCGCCGCCGGCAAGGCAGCACAGCAGGAGCGCGTCGACGCGATGAAAGCCTGGCTCACCGAGAAGACGGGCGTGGATATCGAGAACTCGCCGGCGTACAAGCCGGACGGCATCTACCAGGCCTTCGGCCAGGGGCGCCGGCATCTTTTCCGGCCGGATCTGCAGGGCAAGGAGTGGGAGCGCTTCCAGAAAGACTACGTGCTGCACCACCGGATCACGCAGGGCAGCATGATCACCTCGATCGAGTCGATCCTGAACTCGGGCGGGCAGCTCGCGCCGACGGTCGACAAGCTGCGCCGCGGCCTGCCGCTCGGCGGCATGTCGCCGACCGCGGATCTCGACACCGGCGGCGCGAGCTACCTCTTCACCAGGCTGCGCGGCCGCAAGAGCGCCGGCGGCGAGCCCGGGTTCGTGTGGAAGCCGCGGCTGGTGGCGCGTCTGGACGCGATCAGCTACGACGGCGACAACTTCGGCCGCGTCACCGAAGGCCATGTCATGCGCCACCGGAAGACCGGCATCGAGGAATGGCGCGCGGCCGTGCGGTCGCGTTCGAACGAAACGATCCTCAAGAACGGCCTCTCAATCTTCGACGACCTCGAGCATATAATCGTCGACTCCGGCGACTATCAGCGGCTGCTCGAGGTATTCAAAAAGCACGGCTACACCTCGTGGCCGGACGGCCGCAAGCTCGAGGACGTGATCAAAATCCGTGGATCTGTGTGATGCCCCGAATCTAGGCATTCCGATCGTCATTGAGACTGACGAGGGCGGTGCGCGCCCGGTTGCGGAACTCTTTCGCCTTGGCAATGGGATGATCTTTGCCGATCTCGGGTGGCCGACCGCGACGTCGAATCCCTTCCACTACGTCAAGGGCTTCGCCCACGAAACGGAGGACGGGTGGGCGATCGGAAATTCGAAGGTCAGGATTGCGTTCGAGGGAGAGCAATTGTTCGCCGACTACAACGCATGGCTCCAATGGCGGGCGAGCGAGGAAGGCAAGCCGTTCGATCGTCAGGCCTGCTGGCGCGAGATCCTGTCGCTGGACCTCACCGGCTTCGCCGAGTAGGACATTTTTCCCCCCTAGTTTCGTCTTGACGTAATCCGGAATCTCCGGTCTGCGTGGGCGTCTGTGCGCTCGCATACCGACTTCGGGAGTCAAGATGAAACTGCACATCAAAAACACGGTCACCGGCGTCTGGGACGCACTTGTCAAAGGCGTTCTGACGAAGGCGGCGTCGATCAGCATCTGCTTCGCGAGCGACCAGCTCGGCGCCGCGGCGAAGGCGGCCTCGCTTCCGGTCACGATGGCCACCGACCAGCCCGCGATCGCGGTCAAGAAGATCGGCGAGTACGAGACGGTCGCGGCCGGCCAGACCGACCAGGTGCTGGGCGCGACCGGCGCTGCCGGCGACTACCTGGACCGCCTGATCATCGTCCCCGCGACCACGTCGCCGGGCGTAATCCAGATCAAGGACGGCGGCGGATCCGCGATCACGATCTTCACCGGGGGCGCGAGCTCCGTGGGCAACCTGACCGCGTTCACGATCGAGCTCGGCCTGGTCAGCCTCGCCGGCGCATGGAAGGTCACCACCGGCGCCAACGTCTCGGCGCTGGCCTGCGGCGACTTCACCTGATCCTGATGCGCCGCACGCACCTCGCCCTGGCTGTCTGCACCGCCATGGCCGCTACCGCGGCCCTGGCGGAGGCGCCGCGGCGCATCCAGCTGGAAGCACCGCCCCCGGACGGGGTGCGGAGGTTTGTCTCTGAACTGAAGAATCTGTCCGTGGAAGCGGGCAGTCAGACGTGGGAAACGATTACCCGGACGGGGAAATTCTGGGACCCGCGGTACGGCAACTTCGAGATCACGCAGCACATGCTGCTCCAGATCGTCGAGAACTTCGAAAAGAAGGCGTATGGCCAGGACATCTTCATCGACGTCGCGCACAAGCCGGATGACGGCGCTGCGGCGAAGGTGGTGAAGCTCCAGGTGAAAGACGGCAAGCTGAGGGCGCTCCTGGAGTGGACGCCCTTCGGCGCGGATGCGGTGGTGAACCGTGGCTTTCGGTACTTCTCCGCCGACTATCACGAGAATTTCCAGGACAACGAACACCGACAGAAGCACGGCACCACGCTCCTCGGCGCCGGGCTGACCAATCGACCCGTTATCAAGGGGCTCGATCCGGTGGATCCGTCCCGCATCAAGCTGGCGCAGTCCGACGACGCGCCGCCCACGCTGATCCACCCGGATCTGCAATCCCATCTACTTCAAGAGGTACATGCCATGTGGAAAGAACTGATCGCGCGTCTCGTGAAGACGCTCTCCGACACCCATAAGTTGAGCGAAGCGAACGTCAAGCTGCTCAGCGCCCAGGCCGAGACGGCACTGGCCAAGATCACCGACAAGGCGGTCGCAGAAGGCGTCATCGCCGGCTTCGAAGGCGCCGGCAAGCAGCTCGCCGAGGCGCTCGTCGCCAACCCGAACGGGCCGATCGTGCTGAACCTCAGCATGGGCACCGCTGGCCTGGACGAGGCCGGCGTCAAGAAGCTCCTGGAGGCCACCGAAAAGGCCCGGGGCGAAGCGGCAAAGCAACTCGCCGAAACGACCACGGCGCGGCGCAAGCTGCTCGCCGACACGATCAACGCCGTCACCGGCATCCCCGAAGAGGACCGCAAGGAGCTGATCCTCGCGGTCGAGGACCTGGTCACCGCCGACACGACCGAAGACGTCGTCAAGCGCCTGGCCGCGACGCAGATCGCGTCGGGCAACAAGCTCGTGGCCGCGCGCCAGCTGGCCGGCCTGGGCTACCACGTCGAGGGATCGCCGATCATCACCGTCGAAGCCTCGAACGAGATCAAGGCGCTGCAGGAGCAGGTCGACAAGCGGCTCTACACCAGGATGTCGCCCGAGAAGCGCTATCGCCTCTCCGAGGGCCGTGAGATCGGCGTCAACAAGGCGCTGGTGGAAGAGGCCCTGGCGCAGTTCGACAAGGCGAACGCCCACCGGCTGCACAGGGAGTACCAGGCGATGAAGCTCTCCGGCGGCGACGGCGTCGTCGCCGATGTCGCGATTCCGGCGAGTTTCGAGCGCACGGTGCTGCGCGAGTCGCTGTATCAACTCACCGGCCTGCCGCTGTGCGATGTCGGCACGCACATCTTCGCCGCGGTGATGCAGATCCCGTACAGCTACCGCGACACGACCGCTGCCGGACGCTCAGGCACGCGCAAGTACCAGGGGCAGGCGATCTCGCGCGCTGGCGTGATCCAGACGTCGGAAGACGCCCGGCCGATCCCGCAGAAGATCGCCTTCGAGGTGTCGGATGAACTCCGCTACCTGGTCGGCAACGGGCAGCTGAACTTCGACATCGTCGCCGAGAACGCGGCCAACGCGGTCCGGATCATCGGCGAGGACACCGAGCAGGTGATCTACAACGAGCACCTGAACGCCTCCGACGAATACGCCGCGACCGCGGTGGTCGCCGAGGACCTCGAGCCGCAGTCGAACGGCACCAACAAGGTGTTCGTGCTCGCGCAGTGGCCGGTGGTCACGCCGCGCAAGGTCTACGACCTGGCTGGCTCGCAAGTCGGGTCGACGGTGAACCCGATCACGGTGACCTACAACTCGGTGGCGCGCGAGGAATACGACGGCACCGGCTCGCAGGCCTCCGGCACCTACTACGTCCTCGACAAGAACCTGGGCGAGATCTACCTCGTGAACCAGGCGGGCGCGATCCAGACGCCGGCGGACGGCACGGCCTACACGATCAGCTACAGCTACACCACCAACGTCAAGAAGTTCGACATGGACGAGGGCGAGCTGGAGACGGATCAGAAGTGGGACACCTTCCTCAACAACTTCGGCCAGCGCCGGACGGTGGTGGAGGACCGGCAGCACGTGGCCTCCCTCGCGACGATGTCGGGCGTGGTGCGCGACCTGATCGCCCAGGCCCGTCAGTTCGGCGCGAACTTCAAGCGCACCGGGACGGATCTCGGGGCGGACGGCAACGTCGGCCGCATCAAGGACGTCCCGACGTACCGCTCCTTCGCGCCGGGCCTGCAGGCCGGCGACAAGCGGATCGTCATCGGCGAACGCGGCACGGTCCGCTTCCGCATGATGAAGGGCTGGATGCTGAACCAGCTCGAGAACCAGAAGGACAGCAACGGGCGCTTCACGGGCAAGAAGGAAGCCTACGGCGACCAGTTCATCGTGGTCCACACGCCGACGCAGCTGAAGGCGGGCTTGACCTCGATGGTCCTCTACAGCGCCGCTGCACGGATCGCCCGGCCGGCGCCGTAAGGCGTCCCTGGGGAGTGACGAGAGGGCGCCCGGGCGGCCGCAAAAGCCGCCCGGGCGATTTTCAACCGTAACGAGGTCCGCATGGAAAAAAGCCGCGATCACAAGCCGATCACGATCAACAACGAGAACGGGAAGACGCCGATCTCCGTGGGCGCCAACTACGTCATGCCCGGCGAGTCGCGCACCTTCAACTGGCACGATGTGCCGGCCTACCTGCGCCCCGAGGAGCCGGTCGAGATCCTGGTGGCGGCAGACCCCGCGACCGAGCGCCGCGCCTTCCTGGCGGCCCTCCTGGCGCTGCCGCAGGAAGAGATGGCGGTCAAGCTGCCGTACCCGTCCACCGACGACCTGAACCTCATCGAGGAGCTGGAATCGGCCGCAGCGAAGCCTCGCAAGGACCTCCTCGGGGTGATCGCTGCCGAGAAGATCCGGCGGGCCGGCCTGTCGGAGGAGGAATTGGCATCGGAAAAGGCGGCTGCCGAAGCGCTCGCCCGCGATTGGGCGGCTCGAGAGGCGAAGGCCAACGCCGGAGCAGCTGGCAACGACACGCAGGCCGGCGCGGCTCCCAGCGACACGCAGGCCGGCGCGGTCGGCAACGACACGCTCGCCGGGGCCGGCACCGACGACACCCTGGACGGCGCGACCGGCAACGACACCCTGGACGGGGCCGGGAGCAACGACACGCTGGAAGGCGGTGGCGGCAACGATACGGAAGCCGACGCTGCGAAGCGCACGGCCGAGCTGGCCGAGATCCTGAAGAAGAAGGTGGGCGACGTCCGGGAGCATTTCAGCACGCTCTCGGACGCCGACCTCACCCAGCTCGAGGAGCTCGAGAAGAAACGCGACCCGGTCCTGGGCTTCGGCGGGCCGCGCAAGAGCCTGCTCGCGGCGATCGCCGAGGAGCTCAAGCAGCGTTCCGGAGGCGCGCAGTAGCGCCGGCCCATGGCAGCGGGGGACATGAGCCAGGCCGAGCTGGTTGCGGACCTGAAGGCCTCCCTGCAGGACTCCAGCCAATTCTTCACGGCCGCCTCCGATGCGGACTACAAGCGCCACCTCAACGCCGCGGCGCTGGATTTCGGCCGCAAGCGCGGGCGCACCCTGGTCGGATCCCTCACCCTGGTCGCGGACCAGGCCGGCTATGACGCGCCGGCCAGCTACGTCGCTTTCAAGTCCAGCCTTTGGGGCGTCGCCCCGATCGCTTCGCCGAAGCCCTGGGAACCGACATATCCCGGGCGTCTTCCGGCCGTTCGCCTCGTCGAAGAGAGTGGGGTTCGGAAGCTCCACCTGGATCCTCCGCCGACTGCGGCGCAGATCTCGGCGCTCGGATCCGAGTACCGCTTCTACTACTTCGCCGGCCACGTGGTCGACACCACGGCTGCAAACACCACGATCCTCGCCGCCGAACGAGGCCTGCTGCTCCTCCGCGGCCAGGCCGAGGCCATGAGGGAGCTCATGTTCCGCGGCATCGCCAAGCCTGTGCAGCTGCGCGACGGCCTCACCAGCATGCCGCGCAACGGCATGCCGTCGCACGTTTACGAAAAGCTGATCGAAGAGTTCAACGCCGCATGATTGAGCAGAAGATCACCGTCAACAGCGACCAGGCGGCCGCGGCCTTCGCGAAGGCGCCCGAGGTAATGACGCGCCACGTCGACGCGCACCTGCACCGCGGGGCGGAGGAAGTCGCGCGCGAAGAGAAGTTGATTCTCGCCGAGAACAAGTCGATGGCACGGAGCATCCTGGCGAACTCGATCCGCGCCCTGCACATGGGCCCGATGCACTGGCAGGTCCGCACCGGCACCGACTACGCGCGCATGGTTGAGGAAGGCACGGGCCCGGTGGCCGGCCGGCCGTCCTACATGCCGAACCCGGTGAAGTTGATGGACTACGTGAAGCAGCGCGCGCGCATCACGTTCAAGAGCGCGAAGGCTGGCAGCCCGGCTCGGCGCTCGCTGATGCGCCAGATCCGCGATCGCGCCTGGGGGCTGGCGATCTGGATCCGGAAGCACGGTACGAAACCGCACCCTTTCGCGGCGCCTGCCCTGGAACGCAAGCGCTCGCGTCTTTTCGACCTGGTGCATGCCGGCGCGGCCGCCGGCGTCGCCGAAGTCTTCGGAGTCAAGGCATGAGCGACCTCGGCACCCGCATGGCGGCGATCGCCGCGGCGCTCGCCTCGGCGTACCCGACGCGCAAGGTGCGCCGCAGCCTGGTCGACTTCAACCTGCTCCCGAAGGCGGACCTGCTCGCCGGCGTCTACACGATCTACTCAGGCGGCGAAGGCGACTTCACCAACGTCTCGCAGTACGTCGCGCAGGACGGACGGCAGCACATCAAGCTGGTCGGCCAGATCCAGCTGCCCGAGAACAAGGACAAGGCCGCCGCCGGCGTCGCGATCGAGGAGGCGGAGTTCACCATGATCGAGGAGATCAAGGCGTTCCTCCGCGCACTGCCCGAATCCCTGTGCCTGCTCGAGCTCGTGAGCTGGACGCAAAGCCAGCAGCTCGAGGAACCCTACGGCTGGATCCTGGCCGACCTGGCGTATATCCCGTGAACCGCGCGATCAAGCACATCATCATCCACTGCGCGGCGACGCCGAACTTCCAGCATGTCACGCGGGAAGACATCGACCGCATGCACGGCGATCGCGGCTTCAATCGCAGCGACTACTGGCGGGAGCGCTTCAATCCGACGCTGAAGCACATCGGCTACCACCACGTGATCCACCTGGACGGGGTCACGGTCACCGGCCGCCACGAAGACGAGATCGGCGCGCACGTGCAGGGCCAGAACGCGAGCTCGATCGGGATCTGCATGATCGGCACCGACCGCTTCTCGAAGGAGCAATGGACCAGCCTGGCCGGTCTGGTCGACCTGCTGGCGGCGCGCTATCCGTCCGCCGACATTCTCGGGCACCGTGACTACTCGCCTGACCTGAACGGCGACGGCGTGATCGACCGAACCGAGTGGATCAAGATCTGTCCGGGCTTCGACGTGAAGGCCTGGCGCGCCGCCGGCATGCAGCCCTTCCACGGCGAGCCGCCGATCCGGAGGCCCGTATGAGGATCCTGGTCCTCGCCGCCGCGATCGCCCTGGCCATGCCGGCGCCGGCGGCCGCCCAGGCGAAGGAGCGGCAGCCGCAACCCAAGGCGATGTCGATCTCCGATTGCCAGGCGTTCACCACGCTCGCGCTCCTCACCGCTTCTCTCGTCAAGCAGAAGGTGTCGCGCAAGCAGATCGAGGGAGCCCTGCAGGACGTCTTCACGTATCAGACCGACGAGGCGACGCGCCTGGGCAGGCTGATCCTCGACGCCGCGATCCGCGAGATCGCCAGAGGCACCAGGCCGCAGGCCTTCGCCGCGGCGCTCGCCACCGCCTGCGTGCGCGACGAAGGCGATATGAGCACCGTTCTCGGAAAGGAATCCTGAGATGCGGCGCGAACGCGGCTACTCGGCCCTCGAGATCATCGGGATGCTCGTCGCGGCCGCGCTCCTGGTCACGGCGATCGCTGGCGTGGTCTACGCCGTCACCAGCTACATCGAGCAGCGCGATGCCGCGATCAAGAAGTCTGGCAAGGACGAATGCGATGCCGCCTACAAGGCGCGCGACAACGAAGCGCTCGCCGCCGCGCGCGCCGAGATCATCCGACTGAACAAGGCCTACCGGGATCTCGAGCAGGCCTCGGCGAAGCGGATCAACGACCTGGCAGATGAACTGAAAAAGGAGAGAGCCCGTGACAAAGATGCTGGCGATCGCTTGCTTGGTGATCTCGATTCTGGCGCTCTCGTCCTGCGCGAAGGAGTCATTCAAACTGTCGCCTGCCCCAGCGCAGTCGGGACAGCAGGTGCCGGGCCCGCGGCTGCAGCCGGTGCCGGCGGAAGTGGCGGCCGAACCTGTTACCGACTTGCTCCAGGAGTTGAAAAATCTCTTGTGGGAATCGCCGTCAAAGGCAACGCCTACGGGAAGCGCCTCACCACCTGCCTCGCGATAGCCGAGGAGGACCGCAAGACCATCAACGCGGGGATTCCATGAACTCCATTTCCTGGTCGATCACGCTGTTCGTAGTCCACCTGTTCGCCCTTGCCGGCGTCGTCGCGCTTTACCGGCGCGCGCCGTGCTGGATGCAGAAGCTCTCTGTGTTCGGTCTGATCCTGGCCATGTCGATCGCCAGCGCCGCCTACGCCGTCGCCCTGGTCGGCCGGATCTGGCCGGAGCTCGGGCTGTGGGGCGCCTGGGAGATCTTCGCGATCGGGCTGCTCCTCGAGCACCTGGCGGTCCTGCTCATGATCTTCCGACTGGTCTATCAAACCGTCTTATGGCCGACTTCATTGCATCGCTCCCCCAGCTCGCGGGTGTGATTGAGAAAGGCGGCGTCATTGGCCTGCTCATCATCATCACCGCGGTCCTCGGGCACGAGGTCTGGCGCCTGCGCAAGGATCTGTCGAAACAGTACGCGCTGCGCGACAAGTACCGGCTTGGCTTCACGCTGTGCAAGGCAGAGCTCGATCGCCAGAACATCAAGATCGACCTCTCGGAGATGAACGCGGTGCTCAAAGACAACCTGGAGGCAGCCTGATGGACACGAAAAAGAAAGCCGCCGCGGCCGCGCCGCAGCCCTCGCGCGTCGCCTACCACCAGGGACCGCCAGAGGTTCACTTCGCCGGCAGGGTGTGGCGCCAGGGCGACTCGCAGCCGGTCACGGACGCCGAGTGGGCCGCCATGCAGAAGCGCGCCGACTTCGGCCATTTCGATTTCAAACCCACCCCGCAGGCTTCGCCGGCGGCCGATTTTTCCAAGGAGTAGACCATGACCGCCCCCGCCCGCAACGCGCTCGGCAAGCTGATCGGCCAGAGCGAAGTCACCTTCCGCACCGCCCCCACGCCCGGCGCCACCGTGCTGCCTTTCACGAGCTTCGGCGTAGAGCGCAAGGCCAACCGGCAGGAGAACAACACGATCAACCAGTCCGCGCTGCGCGAGAAGACGGACCAGGGCGACCCGACAGTCGACGGGCCGATCTCGTCGATCTTCGACCTGCGCACCATCGGCTTCTGGCTGAAGAACGCGCTGGGCGCAGCGACGGTCGGCAAGGCGGTCACGGTGCAGCCTACCAACGTCACCGGCGTCACCATCCACTACGCGTCCTCGGATGCGACGACCGGCAACGGCACGCTCACCTTCGCGAGCGCGGGAAGCACGCTCGCCTGGGCGGTGGCAAGCGGATCCGCCGGCACGCCGGTCGACGTCAGCGGCGGCGGGGTCTTCACTCTGGAATCGAACGGCGGCGGCAAGAGCATCACAGTCACCGTGATCCCGGCGCTGCTTCCGGGTGGCAACCAGAACGATGCCAACATCGCCGTGTCCGGCAGCCTGAAGGCGCACGTTTTCCCGATCAACACCACGCTGCGGCCGAGCGCGCTCCTCGAGATGCAGCACTCGGACATCTCGAAGTACTACCGCTATCTCGGCTGCAAGGTGAACAACATCGGCGGCGACATCCTGGGCAACGAGCAGAACATCTCCCTGGACATCGTCGCCGGCTACGAAGTAGACCCCGTGCCGTCTTCCGCCTTCGACGGCAGTGCGACGGCCTATACCGCAGTTCGCGCCTGCAGCGGCAAGGGAGGAATCTCGGACGGCACCACCGGCCTCGGAACTGTCATCGCCGGCAACTGGAGGTTCGGCAACAACCTCGATCCTCTGATGACGGGCGACGAGTTGGAGGGGCCGGGGTTCATCGACAACGGCGAGCTCACCATGGGCGGCGAGATCACGTCGCTCTTCAACGGCGGCGACGCCTACGCCCTGGCGCGCGCCGGCACCAGCACCCGGCTGCGCCTCGTGTCTGCGGCCGTCAATGGATCGAACACGTTCAAGCTCACGCAGGACTACTGGAACGTCGAGCTCGTGGAGAAGGCGCCGGCAAAGGAAGGCCGCTCCGGCTTGCGCGCAACGACCACCTGGCGCGCGCACCGCTCGGCCTACAGCCCGATCATCGTCCTGGTCAACGACGTCACGGCGTACTGACATGGCGAAATTCAAGCTCTCCATCAAGCCACTGAAGGAGGCGCTCGAGCGCACGCACCCGAACAGCGGCGCCAAGTTCACGATCGCGCCGCTCGCAGGCGAGCGGGACCAGGAGCTCACGCGGGAATGCTCCGATATGTACGGCAACGTCAACGCCGTGCTCTTCGCCCGGCTGGTGGCCAAGGAGTGCATCAAGGGCTGGTCCGGTGTCGGCGAAGGCGACGTCGAGACGGTCTGCAACGAAACGACTGTCGACGAATTCGCGCGCAACCACTGCAGCACGATCATGCCGTGGATCATCCGTGAGGCGCGCTCGATCGAGCACTATCGCGAACAGGAGCTCGACGCAGCAAAAAAAGACTGAAAGCCCGGGCGAGCTGGGAACGCCTCCTCGGGTGGGAGTACATCGAAAGCGTTAGGAAGGCCGGCAAGACGGTGGATCCGGCCGACTGGCCGCCGCAGCTTGATTGGGAAGAGCCCGTATGGACCTTGTTCGTTCGCACCTCGACGCAGTGGCGCCATTCATTCGGTGGCCGCGCCGGCCTGGATCTTGGGCCGCTGCTCGCGATCGCGCGCGAGCGGGGCTGGGACACCGAACGCACGCTGATCCTGATCGGCGCGATCGAGGAGACGTGGCTGGAGATCGACGGCGATGAGCGACAAAGACATTCGAATTGACATCAAGGGCCGGATCGACGGCCCGGGCGGGTTCAAGCAGGCCGCCGGCGACGCCAAGGACGAGATCAAGGATCTCAACCAGCTCGCCGCGGAGGCCGCCAAGGGGCAGCAGCTCATGGCGGTGGCGATGGGCGGCGTGGCCCTGGCGGCCGCGGCCGCCGGCACCGCCGTCGCCGGGTATGCGGCGATCCAGGTGATGGCCGCGAAGGCCTACCTCGAAGCGGCGGACAACCTCGGCACCTTGGCCGAGCGCTACGACATGACCACCGAGCAGATGTCGGTCATGCGGCTCGAGGCCGAGCTTGGCAACACCACGATCGAGAAGGTGGCGCAGGGGTACCAGCAGCTGTCGATCAAGATGCTCGCGGCGAACTCCGGCAGCCGGGAGGCGATCGCGCTCTTCAAGGCGCTGGGGGTCGAGTATCAGGACGGCACTGGCAAGCTGCGCGCCGTCGACGACGTGATGAACGATCTGCACGATCGTTTCGCCGGCATGGAGCGCGGCGCCGGCCGTGCCGCCACGGCCGCCAAGGTGTTCGGCAAGGGCCTGGCCGACGACCTGCTTCCCTGGCTCACGCAGTCCAGCACCGAGATCCAGAAGGTGCGCAACGAGGCCGAGAGGCTTGGCCTGAAGATCTCCACCGAAACCTCCCAGCTGGCGAAGCAGTTCAACGACGACATCAAGGTCCTGTCGCTGAGCGCCCAGGGGCTGGGCCAGGCCCTCGCGGTCGGCGTGGTCGAAAACCTCGCGCGCGTCACCGAGCGCATGCGCGCGGCGCGCAACGAAGGCGGGCTGCTGCATACCGTGCTCGAGGGGCTGCGTCAGGCCGGACTGGAACTCGCCGGCGTCGGCAGCGACAAGCAGGAGCTCGACAACGTGAACCTGCAGCTCAAGCGCCGGCAGGAGCGCATGGGCGTCCTGCAGCGCAAGCTCGAAGGCGGGCAGAACGTGAGGGGCGATATCCGCTCCCTGCAGGGCGAGATTGATATGTTCGAGCGCGAGCGCAACCGGCTGGCCGCGAACCTCGCGATCAACAACCCGACCGGCTACAGCGAGGTGCCGAGCGGATCCGGCAGGACCGCGGCGCCGGACTCGATCGTCAAGGACGCCAAGGAGAAGAAGGGCCGCGGCCCGTCTGACACCGGCGAGTCGCTCGTCATCCAGCTGCAGAACCAGCTGGATGCACTCAAGCACGAGGCGACGACCTACGACAAGGTGCAGCGCCAGATCACCGATGGCACCAAGACGTACTCGGAAGAGAACAAGGAAAAGGCGCTGTCCCTGGCCAAAGCAGTCGACGCGCAGAAGGCGCTCAACGACGAGTCGACCCGCGCGCTGCACATCCAGAAGCTGCAGGAAGAGCAGCAGCAGGCCCTCGAGAAGGCCGCCACCGATCACCACAAGGCGCTCGAGCGCGAGGCTCAGGCGATGCGTGAGTCGCTGGATCCCTGGGAGGCCTACCTCAGCACGCTCAAGCGCCTGGTCGAGATGCGGGAGGCCGGCGTGCTGTCGGCCGACGAGTTTGCCGCGGCCGAGGTCCGAGCCCTGGACAAGGTCGAGGATAGCTACAAGAAGCTCGCCGGCGCCGGCACCGAGGCCTTCGACGGGCTCAAGAACGCGATCGAGGGCTGGGGGCGCGACACGAGCCGGACGCTCGCGAAAGCCGCTCTCGACGGCAAAGTCAGTTTCGAGTCGCTCGGCGCCGCGGCCCGCAGCTTCGTGGAGGAGCTCGTCGCGATCCAGATCAAGAAGCGCCTCATGGATCCGTGGCTGAGCGCCGGCACCAAGGCGCTCGACGGGATCCTGGGCGGCGGCAGCCCGGATGTCATTCCTGGAGGCGTCAGCTCGGTCCCCTACCATTCCGGCCGCGGTCCCGGTGAGTTCGGCGTCCCGCGCTATGTGCACCCGGCCTACTACGAGCGCGCGCCTCGCTTCCACAGCGGAATCGGGCCCGGCGAAATGCCGGCGATCATCCGGCAGGACGAAAGCGTGCTCACGCCCGGGCAGATGCGGGCGCTCGGCAGCCGCGCGCCGAGCGTCACGATCCAGGTGATCAACCAGTCGAGCATGCCGGTACAAGCCGAGCAGCGCGCGCCGAAGTTCGACGGTGAGGGGTACGTGATCGGCGTGGTCCTGCGTGACCTGCAGCGCGGCGGGCCGATCCGCGACGCGATGAAACAGGCCTCGGGCCCGGTGAGCTGATGGCATTCCCGGCCGCGCTGGTCCTGCTCTTCGACGGCTTCCAGGAGAACGTGTCGCCGGCGGTGCGCCGCACCGAGATGGAGGATCTCTTCGTCAAGCAGACGAAGACCGCGTCGAAGGTCCTGGTCAAGCGGCCGGTGCAGTACCTGATCACGTCCAAGGCCGACAAGGACGCGTTCATGACCTGGTTCAACGACACCATCAACCGCGGCGCCGACTGGTTCGACTGGACCGATCCCTACGACAGCGTGGAGAAGTCGGCGCGCATCGTGGGCGGCCAGATCAGCCTGCGGCCGAAACGGAAGGGGCTCGATCGGTGGGTGCTCGGGTGCGAGATCGAAACCTATGTCTAAGGCCTACACCAACCACTTCAAGGAACGGACCGGGTCGACCTCGGGCGAGGAGCCGGTCTACCTGCTTGAGATCCTGCACGCGCAGCTCGAGGTGCCGATCCGCGTGGTGCGCGACGTCGAAAACATCATTTCCAACGGCGAAACCTATCTCGCGTTCGCCTTCGAGATCGCGCTGCCAGACGACATCGAAAACCAGATGCCGCGCGCGCCGGTGCGCATGGACAACGTCGGCGGCGAGCTCACGGCCTGGCTCGAGGCCTCGCAGGGCGGGCGCGGCTCGCAGGTTCGAATCATGCAGGTGATGCGCGATACGCCTGACGTCCTGGAGTTCGACGCCACGCTGGATCTCCTCAACGTGCGGCGCGACGGCGCCTTCGTCTACGGCGAGCTCGGCTACGAGGACACGCTCTCCCTGCCTGCGCTGGCGGTCACGCAGCGTCCCGACGTCCAGCCGGGGATCTTCTGATGCAGCACTGGAGCGAGCGCTATGTCGGTCGGCCGTTCGTCGAGGTGGAGTTCGACTGCGGCGAGCTCGCGCGCATGGTCCAGCGCGAGGTGTTCGGCCGCGAGGTCGCGATTCCCAGCGAGCGCTGGTACGCAGGCAAGGAAGGCGCTGCGCGTCTGCGCGCCATGGCGGCGCAGGTGGAAGATGGGCTGAAGTGCCTGGCGCAGCCTGTCGCGGATCCGCGGGAGGGCGATCTGGTGATGATGTATAGCGGCTCCCGGGTGATGCACGCCGGCATCTACTGCGTGATGGTCGCCGAGGCCTGGGTGCTGCACGCCGCCGAGCGCATGGGCCAGGTGGTGGTTACGCGGCTGCGAGATCTCGCCGGCCAAGGTTACCGCGTCGAAGGCTTCTACCGATGGACCTGAGCGACTCCTCCCGGATCCTGGTCCCGGGGCGCGATCCGGTGCTGGCGTACTCGCCGCACCCGCTCGATCCCGCGCGCGATCGCGAGCTTATCTACGCCTTGTTCACCCCCGGCGAGACGATCGCGCAGTACCTCGAGCGCAGCGGCATTGCCAGGAAGATCGGCCGGCGCCCGGTGCTGTGCACGATTGACGGCCACCGCGTGCCGCGCGAGCTCTGGCCGCACGTCCGGCCCAAGCACGGCACCCTCGTCAATCTCACAGTGCTGGTGCGCGGTGGCGGTGGCGGAAAGAAAAATCCGATCGCGACGGTGCTGCAGATCGGCCTGATGTTCGTCGCTCCAGCGCTGGGTGCCCTGGCTGCAGGTGCCCTGGGAATCGCAGGCACCACGATCCTCGGCATATCGGCCGCGACGATTCTCGGCGGCGTGATCAGCTTCGCCGGTGGCCTGGTGATCAATTCGCTCTTCCCGCCGCCCAAGCCGAACATCTCCCAGGCGCAGGGGCGCCTCGCCGGCCCGGCGGAATCGCCGACCTACGCGCTCACGGGTGGCTCGAACCGGATGCGGCCCTTCGAGCCGCTGATGAAGATCTGCGGCAAGCATCGCGTTTTCCCGGATCTCGGCGGACGCCCGTTCACCGAATTCCAGGGGGAGGACCAGTACCTCTACATGGTCTTCGACTTCGGCTACAACGACGTCATCCTTTCCGAATTCAAGATCGGCGCGACGTCGATCTCCAAGTACCAGGGCGTGACCCTGCAGGAGTCCGGCGAGGACGGCAAGATCACGCTGGTCCACGGCAACGTAGACAGCCAGCAGGGTGCCGCGCTCACTGCGGCCGCGGGCTGGATCCAGCGCACCTCGAGCCCCAATGCCACGGCCCTCGCGATCGAGATTGTCGGCCAGCAGTACGGCATCAGCACCACGGACGGCTCGATCGTCGAGATCTCGCGCAACATCGAGGCCGAGTACCGGCTCGTGGGCAGCGCGCCCTGGCTTCCCTTCTGGGCCGGCTCGAGCCAGATCACGATCTCCAACGGCCGGCGCGCGCCGGTGCGCAAGATGTACAAGATCACGGTCACGGAGGGCCAGTACGAGATCCGGGTCCGGCGCACCAGCGCGGACGAAACGCTCGACACTGAAGTCTCGGACCTCAGCTGGTCGCAGCTCCGGACGTACCAGCCAGACACCGCGGACTACACGGGCCGCAAGCGCGTCGGGCTCAAGATCAAGGCCTCCGGGCAGATCAACGGCGTGGTCGATCAGTTCAGCGCCATGGCCTCGGGGCGCTGCGAAACCTGGAACGGGTCCTCCTGGGTGGTCGCGGAGACGTCGAACCCGGCCTGGTGGGTGCTCGACGCCGCGCGCGGCAAGCGTGTCGGCTCGCGCCGGGTATGGGGCGGCATGATCCCGGACGAGCGGATCGGCCTTGAGAACCTGAAACTCTTCGGCGCCTGGTGCACCGCCAAGAGCCTTACGTTCGACGCCGTCTTTGACCAGCAGATCTCGGTGTTCGAGATGCTGAACGCGATCGCGCTGTGCGGCCGCGGCACGGTGTCACGTGGCAGTGGAAGGCTCGAGGTGGTCTGGGACGCGCCCGACCAGCCTGTGGTGGGCGTCTTCTCCATGTCGAACATCAAGCGCGACACCTTCGAGATCGTGTATCAGACCGGGGACCTGGCCGACGAGATCGTGCTCTCGTTCATCAACGTCGACCTCGACTGGCAGCGCGATACGGTGCGCCAGCTCGTCGGCGGCGCGACCGAGCCGGTGCGCAGCCGATCGGTGGAACTCTTCGGCTGCGTGAGAAAGGCGATGGCCGGAAAGGCCGTGAACCTCTACGCCGCGCAGCAGGTCCTGCGCGCGAAAACCTACAAGTGGCAGACCGATTGGGAGGGCATGCCGGCGCAGCGCGGCAACGTGGCCAAGCTCGCGCATGACCTGGCGAGCGCGGACTACTCCGGCCGGCTGATCGAGGGCTCGAGCAGCACCGTGCTCAAGCTCTCGCGCAAGGTGCCGCTCGCGGCCGCCGGCAGCTTCGTCACGATCGTCAGGCCAGACCAGCACTTCGCCACCTACGACGTTGTCGCCGGCTTCGGCGATACCGACGAGCTGACCCTGACCGAAGCGCTCGACTTCGATCCTGGCGCCGATCCGGAGCATCCCGTCTACGACTACAAGTGGCTCTTCGGGCACGCCAGCACGCCCGGCAAGAAGGTGAAGATCGCCGGCTGGAAGCCTGTGTCGCACGATACGGTCGAGATCACCGCGGTCGACGAGCTGCCCGAGTTCTACGCCTCGGAGGACGCGCCTTACCAGTACACCGCGCCCACGCAGGTCTTCGGTTCGGTGGAGATCTCGAACCTCGAGCTCACCGAGGACGGCGTGCGCGCCGGCACGGGGTACCTGGTCAAGTGCACGGCAAGCTGGGACACGGGCGGCGACTACGCCTCGGCCGAGGTCCGAGTGTCGATCAACGGCGGGCCGCTGGAACCGAGAGGGGAAACGCGCGGCCGCAGCTTCACGTTCACCGCGCCCGACTTGGCGGCGGTGGTGGTCGAAGTCACCGCCTGGTCCAGCCTGAAGCGGCTCGGCCAGTTCGAGGTTGTCACTGCCTCTAGGACGCTCAACTTCGCGGCCGCGGCGCGGCCGGATCCGGTGCTGATCTTCACGGTCGACGGCGATCTCCTCAAATGGGTATTCGCAAACGCGGTGGATGTCATCGGCTACCGCATCCGCTTCCACTATGGCGATCGCAGGACCTGGGAGGACGCGGCGCCGCTGCATGATGGTCTGCTGACGGCCTCTCCCTGGCGGCCGGAGTCCCGGCCCTCGGGCCCGCTCACGTTCATGATCAAGCCGGTCGACGCGGCCTACCTGGAATCAACGGACGCGGCAGTGATCGTCACCGACCTGGGCGACGCCGCGATCGCGAACGTGCTCGAGGAGTTCGACCTGCAGGCCGAGGGCTTCCCGGGCACGATCGAGGGCGGCGCCGTCGCCGGTGGCGACCTGGTGGCGGACGAGACGGACGGCCTCTACCGGCCCTCGGACAGCGCGCCGTTCTACGCCACGAGCGACGGCGACACGTTCTACCACGGCACCGATTACACCGAGATGGTCTACACCACCGGCGAAATCGTGCCGTCGGAGCCGCTCTCCGGATCCACGCTGACGATCGTCTCCGCGATCGAGGGTTCGCCCGTCTACATCGAATATCGCCAGTCGGGCCCGGCGCCGATGTTTTCCGACGACGACAGCGACGCGTTCTACTCCGACGACGACGAAGCCCCGTTCTATTCGCCGGCACCAGGCTGGTCTGTGTGGCCGGGCTCGATCGTGGTCACGCATCAGCCCTACGAGTTCCGCTTCATCACCGGCCAGGGCCAGGTCCAGGGTGCGATCACGGAGCTGAAGCTCGTGGTCGATGCACCGGACATCGTGGAGGAGCTCGACGACATCGAGATCGACGCGGCCGGCACGCGTCTGCCGATCACGAAGACCTTCAACGTGATCAAGAACGTGCAGCTCACCCTGCAGGCGGACGGCGGCGATGCGGTCGGCGTCCTTATCCTGGACAAGGACACCGAGTTTGGCCCGCTCACGCGCTGCATTGACGGCGCGAGCAGCTTCGTCGACGGCCTCGTCGACGCCCGAATCAAAGGCTACTAAGGAGAAAGAGAATGGCCACCGCATTTCCCGATGAAGACGATCTCGACGGCGAATCGCCGGGTTTCAACCAGGGCATGTTCAAGCAGGCGCTGCGCGACTTTCGCGCGGCTGCAGTGGGCCTGCTCGGCGCCACGGGCGCGAGGGACGCCGCCTTCGCGGCTTTCGGGATCCTGGATCCCAAGGGGTTCTACAACCTGAAGCCCACGTTCGCCGTGAACGCCGGCGCGCTCACCATGACCCTCAAGGACAAGGCGGGCGACGACTTGAGCGCCGACAACCAGGCGTTCGTATCGCAACGCTCCTCGTCCCTCGACGACGCAGGCTTCAATCTGCGCAAGCTCGCGGCCAACGTGGCGCTGGCGGTGAGCTCTGGCGCGACGCTCGGACACAGCGACGGGGTTGCGGGCCTTCTCTATTGGTACCTGCTCGAGAAGGATGCGAGCACGCCAAAGGTAGCGGTGGCGGGCTCCTACATGGGCCGCACCGGGCTCTTCTCCACCACCGCCATGAGCAACACCGCGGATTCTTCGACGGTGATGTACGCCGACGAGATCCTCTCCAACAAGCCCGGCCGGCTGATCGCCGTAACGCTGGACACGCAGACCACTGCGGGCACATGGGCCGCGCTACCCACCGAGAGCCACCAGGGCGAAGAGAGCAAGACGATCGAGCAGTCGATCCTCGCCCAGCTCGTAAACCAGACGGTGATCGTGCCGGTGCCGCAATCGGTGCGCAGCTGCGCGCTGGATTCGAACGGCTACAGCGCGCTCCTCGCCGCGGGCGCCGCCCTGAACTTCAACGTCGACGCGAGCCCGACCGCCGCCGTGCTGGATTTCGCCGCCGGTACCATCGACTACTCGGCAACCATCAGCGCCGACGCGAGCAATCAGGGATCCTTGGTCGCGAGCAACACGAACTACATCTACGCCGACTACGTCAGCACCACCTCGGTCACCTGGGCAAATTGCCTGATCCCTCCTCAGTACGGATACGCGTTCGACCGCACCCAGGCCGCGCTGCTGAACTTCGAGGGCGCGGATGCCAGCACCACGATGATCGACGATTTCGGGAACACATGGACGGCCGTGGGGAACGCTCAGATCGACACGGCGCAGTTCAAGTTCGGCACCTCGTCTCTGCTCCTCGATGGCACCGGCGACTACCTCACGAACTCGGAGATCGTCTCGCTCGGAGATGGATCCTGGGAGATCTCCTGCTGGGTCCGCTGGAACACGCTGCCCACCGCGGGGAACTCGCAGGCGATCTTCGCGTTCAGCAACTCCAGCGCTTTCGGCGCGCAGGTCGCGATCAACAACAACGCCGGCACGCTGCGCCTACTGACCTACCTGTCCAGCAACGGCTCGTCGCACGATCTCGTGAACGGCGGCGCCGGATCCTCGACATCCTGGTCCACCGGCGTCTGGTACAAGATCCGCATGGTGTTCGACGCGCTGGGGGGCACGTACCGTGTCTACCTGTCGAACAACGGCGCGGCGGAAACCCAGGACTACACGCTCTCGTCGTCGACGCGGATCTGCGGCGGCCTGGCGCCTCGGATCGGCGCCGTGGTGTCCAGCAATCACTTGAACGGCTGGATCGACGGCTTCCGCTTCATCCGTGCCGCCACGGTCACAGGGACGGAAACGCCGGCCGCTGCGGCCTTCACGGTGGCCAGCCAGCCCGTGCACTTCTACGCAATCCCGGCGAAGACGATGTACGAGGTCACCGCGGCGAGCGCGTCGGCCGGCACGAACCCGACCCTGACGGCGCGTAACCGGCTGTTCGTGGGAGAGCAGGACACCAACGGCAGCGCGGTCACGGCGACGCGCAGCTACGCGGTGCGGGGACAGGCGATCGTCACGCAGGAAACCATCGCGACCGGCACCGGCTACTCCCTGACGCACAACTTGGGCGTGAAGCCCGCACGCGTCCGCCCGTGGCTCGAATGCAAGTCGCCGGACAACTCGTTCCGGCCCGGTGATCGCATCTATGACTCCATCAATACAAATGGCGTGACGAACGGCGTCTACACGACTAGCGACCGAAACATCCTGCGCGCCCTGGTCGGCACCACCGGTATCGGCGGCGTGCCAGACAGGACAACACCCGTCAACGCCGTCACCCTCACGGCGGCGAAGTGGCGGTACGGCTGCAGCCTGGAAAGGGGATGGTGATGCGCTCCTTCTGGATCCGGCCGGACGGCAGCTACTACGAAGGTAATCGCGAGCATCCCCTCGATATCGAGGTCCCGCAGCGGCCGTCGCTACTGCACGAGTGGAACGGCGAGGCGTGGGTGCAGAACGCCGCCGGCGCGCGCGCCGAGGCCTGGGAGAAGATCAAGGCCGAGCGCGAGCGCCGCACGCTGCAGGGCGGGTACCAGGCCGCCGGCAAGTGGTTCCACTCCGACGCCATTTCGCGCGTGCAGCAGATCGGCCTGGTGCTCCTGGGGAACAACATCCCGGCGAACACGCACTGGAAGACGATGGACGGCACCTTCATCCTCATGACGCCGCAGCTCGCGCAGCAGATCTTCGGCGCGGCCGCGGCGAGCGACATCGCGATCTTTGCCGCGGCCGAGGCGCACAAGGCGGCGATGGAAGAGGCCGAGGATCCGGCGTCCTACGACTTCAGCGGCGGCTGGCCGGCGGTGTTCGGCGAGTGATGTACGAAGATCTCCGCCGGCTGGTCCTCGACGGCGATCTGATCGCCGTCCGCTCCAAGCACAGCGGCTGGCCCGGGCTGATCCGATGGGCCACGAGATCGCAGTACACGCACTGCGCGATTGCGCTCTGGCTCGATGAGGGCCTGTGGGTGGCGGAGATGGACGGCGCGAAGAACGTACTCATTCCGCTCAGCCAGTACCAGCTGACGCCGTTCGACGTCTTCAGCTGCCCGGTGGACCGCAAGCAGGTGCGCGACGACATCCTGGTGACGCTGCGCGGAAAGATCAGCTACGACTGGCTGGACATCTGGCGCCTGGCGATCAACATCCTCTTCGGCGTTCCGCTGCCGACCGTAGACGATTCGAAGCTCGTCTGCAGCTCCTGGGCGGCCTACATCTGGCTGAGGTGCGGGTGGAAGCCGGCCGGGCGGCTGCCGTCGATCGCCACGCCGGCCGAGGTGGTGGCCGCGCTCGGCGGCGAGCCGATCTGCAGCAACGAGCCCTAGCGGAAGGTCACGCAGCGCGGCGCTTCGCCGCAATCGCGCGCGCTTCCTGGTTCGTCAGAGCCCACACCACGCACTTGCATTTCTCGTCGCATGGCGGCATCTGGCTGCGCCAGCTGCGGTGCTCGTGTCCCATGAGGAGGCCGTTACGGCTGCAGCGCGCCTTCGGAGTCGCGACGAGCAGCCACCAGGGCCGCTGCGGCAGCAGCGCGCGCAGGCGATCGACGATCACCTTCTGCCCGGGAGTCCATTGCTCGGGGCGCATCGGTGCTGCTCAGGAGCAGTCGAAATTCCCTGACGCCCACCGCTTCCATTGCCCGCGCATCTTTCCGGGCGGGCCGAAGGTGGGCTTGTCGTAAATGTGCTGGACGGCCAGCGTGATCACCGACCGCGCATCGTCTTTCTTCTGCAGCTCGACTTTGCCAGCGACAAAGTCGGTGCGGCCGCTCATCGGGAACCCTTGAGCGAGGTAGACGGTGAGGCGACCTTCGCCGAGGTCGGTGTAGAGATCGCCCTCGGCGACAAATCCAGGGCAGGTCTGGAACGCCTGGCGCAGATTGCGGAAGCCGGCTTGGTACCCGATCGGCAGCTCCGCGGTTTCCCAGGCGAAGTCTTCCTTCGGGATCTGGCCGGCCGGAGTGGCGCAGGCGGTGAGTAGCAGCAGGAGGACGCTGCCGATCGCGCGGCTCATTTGAATAGCGAGATCAGCGCGAGCTGCTTTTCTGGCGTCATGCGATTGAAGATCGCGAGCATCGAGCGGGCGGATTCCGTGAGCGCAGTGTAATCCGCTCCAGGCTGCTGCGCTTCTCGGCCTCGTCGCGGCGGGTGGCGGCTCGCCTCGAGGCGGGTTAGGCACTCCGAATTGAAGCTGCGCCCGTTTAGATTGGACTCTCGCTGCAGGTATTCTCGGAGCTCCGTGGGCAATCGCAGCAGAAACTTCGCGGCCTCACGTCCTACTCTGGAAGACTTTCTGGTTTCAGCTGGCACCTGAACCCCCTGTAATCCCCCGAGATCACGTTTCAATGGTCCCTAAGTCCTGTTTTTATTGTGATATCACAGTCTATTGCAGCGTGATTTGACAGGCGAGATATCACGGTAATATCATGCGGCCTTCTGATATCACCGAAGGCCGCCAGTGGAACGCGTCGCAACTCGCAAAGACCCAAAGGTTCTCCTGCGGCTGCCGGAGCAGCTCCTCAAGCGCCTGAGCGCCGCCGCGACAAAAAGCGGTCGCAGCCGAAATAGCGAAACAATCCTCCGCCTCGTAAAGAGCCTCGACGCTGAGCCGGTCCTCACACCGGCCACCAAGGCTGCGTCGCAATGAGCCAGAGCATGCGCCGTCCCTCTGCTCACGCAAAGTTAGCCGATCGCTTTTCCTCACACATGCAGGCATCGGCCGATGCGCGCGCGGCCGCGCGGGCTATCTGCGACGCATTCGAGGGGGGGATCCCCAAGGTCGCTGAACTGATCGGGACGTCGGCAGGGGTCCTCTACAACAAGCTGGCCGAGGGCGACGGCACCCCGCACCACAAGCTGACCGTGCAGGACATGCAGCTGATCTTCCTTGCGACCGGCCGCATCGAACACCTGCAAGCCCAGGCGCGCGGCATGAACTGCGTGGCCTTCCCGGTTCCCGATTTCAGCAAATGCTCCGACGAAGCGCTGCTCGAGCTCTTGGCGAAGGTGCACGAGGAGGGCGGCAGCTACCACCACCTCCTGCGCCATTGCCTGCAGGACGGCCGGATCGACCGCGGAGAGCTCGGCGAACTGAACAAGCAGGTATTCGAATGGGTCGGCGCGATCGTCGAGGCGCATGCGCGCGTTAAGGGGTTGGCGCGTGGCTGACGCCAAGACGATCGCGCAGCGGCTGCCGCTGCAGGTTACCGAGCAGCTGCCCGCCGGCAAGGTGCCCGGCGGCTTTGCCCGGGACTTCTGCCAGATCTTCCGGCCCGAAATCGAATCGCGCTTCCTTACCACGCCGGCAGCCACGCCGGCGAAGGCCTCCGAGTGAAGCCGCTGCCGCATCAGCTGCTGTGGGAAGTGCGGCAGGTCTGCAAGGACCACCCGACGCTCTACTACATCGACGTCCAGGACGAGAAGCGCGATCGCAAGACGGGCAACAAGACGCTTGTTCCGGCCTACGTGCTCTACAGGCGCGACGGCCACAGCCGACGCGGCATGCGGATCTGCAAGACGCGCAGCGAGAAGACGCTGCTGGCGAAGGTGCGCACGGCGGCGGGGCTGGACGCACAAGGAAACAAACCGGCAGGCGGCAATGAAGCGCGCCGGTGAATGGCTGATCGGGGGCGCGATCGCGCTCGCCGTCATGGGGCTGCAGGGGTATCTCGCAATCCGCGACGAACTTGTCTCGCAGCCGGTGGAAGCAACGGGGGAAAAGAAGCATGGACAACGTGTTCAGGAAATACTGGACGGATGCGGAAGAGGCAAGGCTCTTCCGAACCATCCGCTCCCGGTCGAGTCCTGCCGCGCGCCGCGATGCCGCGTGGCTATTGTTGCTCGTCAAGACGGGCTTCCGGATCGGGGAGTTCTCGCGCTTCACGCGCGCTGACGCGATCGCCGCGCTCAAGCAGCGCTGGCTGTTCGTGCCTGGGGAGATCCGCAAGCAGCCGGCCAAGGGCCAGGCGCTCGATCACCAGGTGCCGGTGACGCAGCCGGTGGAAGCGGCGCTCAAGGACCTGCTGCGCATCGGCGAGCTCGCCGGCTACAAGGATCCGGAGGGCCCGCTGGTGGTATCCCGCGAAGGCAACGCGCTCGCGATCCGCAGCTACCAGGCGCGCATCAAGTACTGGTGCAGGGAGGCTGGCGTGCGGGACGGATCGCCGCACTACGCCAGGCACACCCGGGCGATGCGCATCTACCGGAATTCGAAGTCGGCCGATCCGCTCGGCGTGGTCCAGGCCGCACTCGGACAGAAGGATCGCAAGTCGACGGCGGTATATGCCGGCGTGACCAAGGAAGACCTCGAGCGCGAGCTCACCGAGCTCGACGGCGGCGGGCGGGTGCGGAAGAAAGATCTGCGGAAGGCCTTCGACGAGCGGGGGCAGGCGTGAACGGCGAAGAATTCGTCGACGTCTGGCAGCAGCCGCTGCGCACCTACACGGAAGAGCTCGAGCGCCTGAAATTCTGGAACCGCTCGGAGTTCTCCGGCCGAAACAGTTTCTTCCACGCCGAGGCGGCCCTCGAGCTTCACGTTGTTCGCCTGCGGGTGGACATCGCCAGGTATTGCGCCCCGTGGTTCGACAACTCGGCGTTTGACGTTTTCGGCAGCGCCAAGATCGGGATTGAGAAGGATGTCGATCGCGTAGGCATGCAGCCGAATCTGTGCGAGCGGATGGCATGAATCCGCACACCAGGAACCTCCTCAAGATGTTCGGCGACGTCAGCTACAGCCGCCACACCTGGGACGTCTTCCGGGACTTCCTCGAGCTCGCGGCGATCAGCTTCGCCGTGGTCGACCTGGCGCAGCGCGAGAAGCGCGAGGCCCGGTACCTGCAGGTGATCAAGGGCTACGAGCCGGACGAGGCCGCGAAGTTCCCGCGGATCCTGGGCGAGCTGGTCCTGGCGATGGAGCTCGAGCCGGCCGACGTCCTCGGCCAGGTCTACATGGAGCTCGGCCTCGGCAGCAAGTGGCACGGCCAATTCTTCACGCCCGACTGCATCTGCGACCTCATGGCGGCGATGGTGTTCGACAAGAAGCAGACGCGCGCGGCGATCGCCGATCGCGGCTTCATCACGCTGCAGGAGCCGGCAGTCGGCGGCGGGGCGATGGTGATTGGATTCTGCAAAGCGATGAAGGCCGCAGGCTTCAACTATCAGCGCCAGCTGCATGTCACCGCCGTCGACGTCGACGAGAAGGCCGTGCACATGGCCTACCTGCAGCTGAGCCTGCTCCACGTGCCGGCGGTGATCGTGGTCGGAAACACGCTCACGCTCGAGCAGCGCGCGGTTTGGTACACGCCGGCGCATATCTTCGGAGGCTGGAACTTCAAGCTGCGGACGCGGCCGCTGCAGATGGCGGCGCCGGCGACGCGCGAGAAGGTCGCCGCATGATCTTCGTCGAGGCCAGCAACAGCACCGCCGAGCCGCACTTCACGCTGCAGTTCGACAACGAGGATCACCCGGGCGAGGCCTTCCCGCGCTCTGAGCTGCTCGATGCGAACCAGCGCGATCCGTCGATCTGCAACTGGCTCAAGACCGCCGCGCCGGGCGCAAGCGAGCGATTCGGCGGCCGGGACTTCGGCTGCACGATCCGGAGGGTTTCGTGAAAGCCGCCGCGGTGGAAGTCACCTTTGTCCTGCCGCTCGCGCTGCGCGGTGCCGGCGGCCGCACGGTGCTCGGCTTCGCCGCTGGCCGAAAGTACCTTCACGCCGTCGCTATGGGCGAACCGATTTCGATCGTGAAGATCCCGATCGCGAACGGGCCCGCTCTGCGGCCGGTCTTCTTGAAGAGCAAGCCGTATCCGATCCGCCGCGCTGCGCGCCGGTACCTGAAATCCGAGATCTCGAAAACCGATCGCGCGGCAAAGGTGCTGCGGGCGCTCGCCCGCGGCCAGACGGAGTTCCGTCCATGAGGGATCGACTGATGCGAGTGAATCCGTTCGAGCGTTTCATCCCTGTCAATGCGGGGAGCGAGGCCGAGAGATTGCGCGGAAACCGTGACCAGCGGGAACCGAGGCCTCGCTCCCCGCTCCAGCTCGAGGGATTGCTGCAGGCGGCGATCGCCGTCTTCACGCTCACGGGCCTTTACCTCTACAGCGACGACGATCCCTCGATGCGATTCCTGGGCGCGTGCGTATCGCTCGCTGCGCAGCCGTTCTGGCTGATCGACGCCTGGCGTTCCCGCAAGGGCGGTGTGCTGCTGGTGGCTCTGGCCTTCACGGTGCTTTGGATTCGCGCGATCTACATAGGGTGGTGACCATGACGACCGACAAGAAAACCGATATCGCCGAGCCGACGCCGGCATGGATCGAGGACCAGTGCCAGCAATTCGAGGCCACGCTGACCGGCTTCACGCACGCGATGCGCCAGCGATTCCGCGAGAAGGCCGCACAGGGCCGCGGCCGCTGGCTGCGGCCTGAGTACATGCCGAACCTGTACCAGGCAATGCTCGCGCACGCGGCCGCCATGCCGCTCGCCGCCGGCGCCGAGGCCGACTGCGGCAACTTCCTCGCCTTCCTCTGGCGGCACAACACCGCGCACCCCGAGCTCGCGGTGCGTCCGGATCCGGGCCCGCGGATGCTCTCCGGGTACGGGCTGCCGGCGGATCTCGAGCTCGTGAGGCTGGTGCTTGAGTTCATCAGGCGGGAGAGCCTGCCCGAATTCTCGAAGGACGGCGGCTGGCTCGCCAGCCTGACGCCCGAGAAGGTGATCGACGACATCAACCGGAGGGCTGCTGAATGACACATCAGATCGCGTACTGCGCCAAGCGCACCAACAATGACGACGCACGAGTCACGGTGCGGGTTACGGATGAAGGCGGCCAGCTCGTGAGCGAGGAGGAACTCGCCCCGCGCCTGGATCTGCGCAATCACTCGCCGACAGGCTTCGAGTGGGGCTACGGGGGCAGCGGTCCGGCGCAGCTGGCGCTCGCGATCTGCGCCCACGCCACCGGAGACGACGAGCGGGCGCTGTCCGTCTACCAGCGGTTCAAGGACCGCTTCGTCGCGAGCAGGCACTCGGATGACTGGTCAATCTCGCGCGACGTCGCCCTGGCAGAGATCAAGGAAATCGAGCGGGTCATGGCCGAGGCGGCATGACCAAGCACATCGACCTCGGCACCAGCGCCGAGTGGGGCAGGAAGCCGGTGCAGATGGACGTCGAACGGCTGCTCACCACGCGGCTCCTGGTCCAGGCGAACAGCGGCGGCGGGAAATCCTACGCGCTGCGCCGGCTGCTCGAGCAGCTCTTCGGCCTGGTCCCGCTGGTGGTGATCGACCTGGACGGCGAATTCTTCACCCTGCGCGAGAAGTTCCCCTTCGTGCTGGCCAGCGCCGGCGCCGGCGGCGACTGCAAGGTCGACGTGCGCAGCGCGCCTCTCCTGGCGAGGCGGATCCTCGAGCATGGGTTCTCGGTGATCATCGACCTGTCGGAAATGAAGAAACACGATCGCGCGAAGTTCGTGCGCTCGTTCCTCGAGGCGCTGATGGAGGCGCCGCGATCGCTGTGGCGGCCGCTGTTCGTCTGCATCGACGAGGCGCACCAGTTCTGCCCGGAGAAGGACCAGGCCGAGAGCGCGGCCGCGGTGATCGACCTGATGACACGCGGCAGGAAGCGCGGATTCTGCGGGGCGCTCGCAACGCAGCGGATCTCGAAGCTCTCCAAGGACGCCGCGGCCGAGTGCAACAACAAGCTGATCGGCCGATCGGCGCTCGACGTCGACATGAAGCGCGCGGCCGACGAGCTCGGCTTCAATACCCGAGAGCAGCAGCATTCGCTGCGGTCCCTCGACGAGGGCGGCTTCTATGCGTTCGGGCCAGCGATCTCCAAGCAGGTGACGCTGATCAAGATGGGTGCGGTCCAGACCACGCACCTCGAGCCCGGGCACGGCGGCAAGGTGAGCCAGTCGCCGCCGCCGGCGAAGCTCAAGGCGATCCTGGACAAGCTCTCCGACCTGCCGGCCCAGGCTGAGGCGGAAGAAGGCGAGCTCGCCCGGCTGCGTCGGGAGAACGCAGATCTGCGTCGAACCAACGCAGATCTGGGCGCAAAACACCCAGATGGCGGGCACTCCGAGGCGGTCCTGGACCAAGAGCGACGCGTCGGTTACCGCGAGGGCTACCAGGCCTGCTCCGACGCCGTCAAGCCGCACCTGGACAGGCTGCTCGCCGGGATCGACACCGCGATCGAGACGGCAGTGGCGGGGCCCGTAGCTGCGTTCCGGAGCTCCTGGCTGAATGCAGTCAAGCCCGGCACCGTGTCCGTCCCTGTCCGTTTTTTACGTACAAGGACGGACAGCGGCGGCCCGGCCGCGCCAAGGCCGCCAGCGCCGCGCGTGGCCGCCCGGCCGGCGTCCGGTGACCCCCGCGTTTCGGGCTCCATGCAGCGCATCCTGGACGCCCTGGCCTGGCTGGCCACGATCCGGCCGACCGACCCGGCCGACAAGACCCAGGTGGCCCTCCTGGCCGACCAGAGCCCGTCCAGTTCGGGGTACCAGAACAACCTCGGGGCGCTGCGCTCCCTGAGCCTGATCGACTATCCGCGCCCCGGGATGGTCCACCTGACCGAAGCCGGCCACGCTGCCGCCCAGGCCCCCGAGCGGCCCCCGAGCACCGAGGACCTGCACCGAGCCCTCGAGACGAAGCTGCCCCGTCCGTTGTGGCTGATCTTGAGGGCGCTGATCCAGATCTACCCGGACAGCATCAGCAAGGAGGACCTAGCGGATGCGGGCGACGTCTCGCCCACGAGCTCGGGCTATCAGAACAACCTCGGCCGGCTGCGCTCGCTCGGCTTCATCGACTACCCAAAACCCGGCCACGTGATCGCGCGGCCGGAACTCTTCCTGGAGAAAACGCAATGAGCCATGCAGACAAAACTATCGTCCACCTCACGGACAACGGGCCGACGCGCATGACTCCGCTCGGCAAAGCGGTGAAGTGCGCGTTCATTTCGCAGGTGGTACGAAAGCTGAAGGAATCCGGCAAGGTGAAGGTCGAAGGCAACCGCAACGGGATCGTCTATCTGCCCGGGCAGGACATCACGAAGCTGCAGGCCGACAGCGCACCCGTGGCCAGAAAGGCGAAGAAGGCGAAGGGCGGCAAGGCGAAGCGGTCGCCGGCCAAACGGCTCAAGGCTGACACGGTTGAAGATTTCATCGCCGCATTCACCGCGGACGCGCGCCTGGTCCTGATCGACGGTGAGCAGCGGACAGTGTTCACGCCTGCGAAGACCGAGAAGATCGCCACCCTGCTGTTCGCGCATTTCAACGAGTGACTGGCAAGCCGATAACCCCTTCGCAGATGCGCGCGATCGCGCGCGTCTTCACCGGAACGCCGAAGAACACGGCGCGTCTGGCGGCGCTCTACGCAGTCAAGCCGGAGACGATCGTGAAGGCGGCTCGCCGAGCCGGCAATCGAAAGGCCGCGCTGCGCTTTGTCCGCTGGAAGCCGGCGGAGATTGAGATCCTCCGCGCGCGGTACCCGAACGAGCGGACTGAGCAGCTGGCAAAGGATCTTGGGCGCGACGTCGAGTGCGTGATTGGCCAGGCCAGCCGCCTCGGGGTCAAGAAAACAAAGCAGTTCCTTTCCGCAAAGATGAAGGGCGGCAACGCCGGCGGCTTCAGGAAGGGGCAGATCCCGCAGAACAAGGGCAAGAAGATGCCGCCAGGGTGGGCGCCCGGTCGCATGCGCGAGACGCAGTTCAAGAAGGGCGAGCGCAGCGGCAAGGCAGCGGAACACTACGCGCCGGTCGGCACCGAGCGGGATATCGAGGGCGTGCTCTACGTCAAGGTGGCCGACGTTCCGAACGTCGCCTACACCGTGAACTGGATAGCCGTTCACGACCTCGTCTGGATGCGTGCGAACGGACCGATCCCGAAGAAACATTTCGTGGAGTTCATCGACCGCAACAAGCGCAATTTCGACCTGGCCAACCTGCGTCTGTGCTCATTCGCCGAGAACCTCAGCCGCAACCGGCTGCACCAGTGGCCGAAGGATCTGCAGGTGGCGATCGTGCTGAAGAACAAGATCCTGCGGAATGTCAAAGAGCGGAGGGCATTGGGATGAAAAACAAAATCGAGGACCTGCGCAACCACCTGTTCGCGACGCTCGAGGCGCTGCAGGACAAGGACGATCCGATGCCGATCGACCGGGCAAAGGCGATCGCGGAGGTCGGGAGCGTGCTCGTGGAGTCGGCGAAGGTCGAGGTCGCGTTCATCAAGGCCACCGGCGGCACGATCCCTGGCACTGGGTTCATTCCGGAGAAGGACGTCACGCCGCCGGCGCTGCCGGCCGGAGCGCCTGGCGTTCCGCGGCTGGTCAGTCCGATGTCGAGGAAACCCTGATGTTCGAAATCGTGGAGGATAAAGTGGAAGATAAAAAGCCGGAATCGTTGTGGGCGATCGTTGAGATCTTCGGGCACCAGCGCATCGCCGGGAAATTGTCAGAGCATTCCTTAGGCGGCTGCCAGTTCGTGCGTGTCGACGTGCCGCCAATTCCCCAGGGCGACGGCAAGCCGGAAATTCCAGCGGTGACGAAGCTCTACGGCAACGGCGCGATCTACGCGATCAGCTTCGTCGACGAGGCGACGGCGCTGCTCACGGCGGCGAGCCTCAAGGTTCAGCCGGTGGCCGTTTGGGATCTGCGCGAAGGCCTGCATGCGCTCGGCGCTGATCGCGTTAAGCAGCTCGGCCTCGCGATGCCAGCGGCGGCAGAGTGAACCGCAACGCCAACATCGTCGCTGTCGTTGGCACGGTCGCCATGACAGCGGCGCTCGCCTTGATCGACGCGGCGGGCTACTGGTTCGTCGTCGAATGGATCGGCGGATTCTTCGTCGCCGCGGCGCTGCTGTCTCCCTTTGACTTCCTGCGGAGTCCGCATGGCTGAGTACAGTCCGATCGAATGGACCGACGCCAGCTGGCCGATCGTGGCCGGCTGCGAGTTCGCGAGCCCCGAGTGCACCAACTGCTACGCGCTGCTGGACTCCTGGCGCATGGCGCATAACCCGAACCCGAAGATTCACCGGGCGTTTTTCGGCACGGTCGACAAGACCGAGAAGGGGCACCTGGTCTGGAGCGGGATCGTGCGCACGCTCCCGCTGCGGCTGAGCTGGCCCCTCAAGTGGAAGCGCGCACGCCGGATCTTCGTCTGCAACCTGGCCGACCTGTTCCACCCGAAGGTGCCGTTCGAGTTCATCGCCGCGGCCTGGTGCGTGATGATGATCGGCCGGCAGCACACCTTCCAGGTCCTGACGAAGCACCCGGAGAGGATGCAGGCCTTCCTGACCTGGCTGGACGACAAGACAGCAGAGGTCTGGAACAAGGGGCAGGATCAGCGCAGCTTCGGCGAGATCCGGGTGGAGCTCCTCCTCGAGTACGCGCGCTACGCCATGCCGGCCGAGCCGCGGCTGCTAGGCAAGTTTCCCGCACCGGAGTGGCCGCTACCGAACGTGCACCTGGGCGTGACCGCGGGCGACCAGAAGCGTGCGGACGAGCGGATCCCGATCCTGATGGTCACGCTGGCCGCCAAGCGCTTCCTGAGCTACGAGCCGGCGATCGGTGCCGTGGACCTGCGCAACCTGCGCGGAGGCCAATACGACGCGCTGACGGGCTCCAGGAAGGCCTCGGACGGGGAGATCTTCGCCGGTGCGCACGGCCTGGATTGGGTGATCGCCGGCGGCGAGAGCGGAGCTCGAGCCCGGGCCCCGGATCCGGACTGGTTCCGCAAGGTGCGCGACGACTGCGCGGAGGCCGGCGTGCCGTTCCACTTCAAGCAGTGGGGCGTTTGGTACCCGTGCGAGACGGACGTTCTCCCCGAGCCGCCCGGAAAGGTGATCGAGGTCGACGACGACGATATCGCGGGGAAGATGAACCCGAACCGCGGCTACCAGGTGATCGCGCTGCACGGCAAAGAGTTCTTCCGCGCCGGCAAGAAGCTCGCCGGCAGGCGCCTGGACGGCCGCACGCATGACGGGAGGCTCGCATGAAGGACGAGGCACCGCGGCTGGCGCTGCCGCCGGCGAAGCAGGGTGAACACGGCAAGGCGTGGCGCTTGGACATTGCGGCCCTGAGAAGGAAGCACGGAAAGGTGGGCGGCGAGCTCGGTGGTTGGATTGTCGAGGCGCCTTGGGCCCATCCAATGTGGCACAGCTACGTGATCGCGGTGATTCATCTGCGCCCGATCGCAGGTTTCCCGCCCGCTGTTATCCGTCTTCAAGGCGCGACTCACGAGGTAATCCTCTTCGCGCTGGACCCGAGCCATACACCGACGTTGGACAACTTCCCGAAATTTCTCTCGCCGTCGAACTTCGTGGGGCAATGGATCGCTGAGTCTGACGAAGCAGCAGTTGCCAAGATGGACGCCTGCGTCGACGAGATCATCGCCGGGCGCCTCTCGCCGGACACGGATTTCAGGCACGAGTGGATCGCACGGTTCAGCGCCTCGAACATGAAGGGGCCGGACATTCCGCCTGGCCTCGTGATCGCCGTGCCCGGCGGCGCGGTCGTGATCGGCACAGGCAAGCAGAACGCTGACGCCATCGTCGCCGCGGCCGCAGGCCCGGTGCCGCCGAAGAAGGAGCAGCACTAGCCATGAGCCTGCTGCGTCGAGCCGGAGAGGTCTCTAGATGGTGCGAGCAAGCCGAGCTTGCATTTGGCGACGCGTCGACGCCCGTATGTCAGCTGTGCTTCCGATGGGTAGACGACATTTACAAGGGGCGCGTTTCAGGCGACTTGGTCTGTGGCATGGATGCAAATGACGAGCTGCTCCTGTGCTTGGGTGAGACATGGCGGCCTCTGCCGATCCCCTGGCGCGTTGGCGAGCCCGTGGTGAAGGAAGGCCCGGAGCTCGAGGCCTACGGCCTCGTGCGGCTCGGCGCTGGCGTCTGGCTGTTGAACCCTTCCCTGAACCTCGAGGGCGAGCTGCACGGCTTCGTGACGCTCTACGACGTCCCCGAGCCTGCGCCCTTCGGCGAGGCGCCTGAGCGCCGGCGGATCCTGCTGCCGAGCGAGGTGAACTGATGCAGCTGCCGTTCAAGACACTGGACCAGGTGCGCGAGGATCTCGAGCGCGAGTACCTCACCGCGGTCCTGAAGGCGGCAAGGGGAGACGTGACGCTCACCGCGCGGATCGTTGGCCGCAACCGAACGAAGATCTACACCGTGCTAAAGCAGTCAGGCCTCGTGGCACGGGACTTCCGGCCAAGTCGCTCGCCGAGCCACCCCGAGCCAATCAGCGCGAAGCAGCCACTGAAGGAATGGTTCGGCATTCCAGTAGGGCCGGCGTGACCGCAAAGATCATCCATTTCCCGGGCATGGAGCGCCTGCGCCGCGCCGAGTTCGTAACGTCGGAGCAACTGCGCGGCCGGATGGGGCGCTTCGCAATCACCGACGCAGTGATGATGCATTTCCCCGACCAGGTGATGGAGATCATGGGGCACTGCATCATCTTCGCTGCCAAGCGCTGCGACGCGCACGGCGTGACGATTTACGTGGCGATGTCGATGGGGTTCGACCAGGTCGAGCCGGGCGCGTACCCATCCTACGAGTGGCAGATCGCCGGCGGCAAGTGGCGGCCGCTGCGCCTGTCGATGCCGGAGCCGCACGGCCATGGCGATTGAGACGCACAAGTGCCCGATCAAAAGCTGCAGCGCGGCCTGCCCGCGCCACCATGCGATGTGTGTGTCGCACTGGCGGATGGTGCCGAAGCACCTGCAGGCGCTGGTGTACGCCGCCTATCGGCGGCTCACCTCGAGGCGAGTGACGCAGGCCGCGGTGAACGATCACCGCAAGGCGGTGGACGACGCGATCGCCGCGGTGCACGAGAAGCTCGAGAAGAAGGACGCGAGGAGGCAAAAGGATCAACGGAATCTCTTGGACGAGTAGTGGGCTGTCCCCTATAGCCGGATAGAGGGGGAGCGGTGTTATCCCGGCAGCCAGCGATCGGTTTCGAATTCGGGGTTCGTTTTCCCTTCCCCCGGTTTCCCCCGCCGAGGCGCTGGCACCAACGCGAACAGGTCACATGGACATCGAAGAACTAAAAAGAAGAATAGATCTCCCGCAGCTCGCGGAATGGCTCGGACTGAAAAAGGCGAAAGGCCCGGCAGGCAGCACGCTGTGGCACGCGCCCGGCCGGCCGGACAAGAACCCATCGCTGTCGATCTACAAGAACAGCAAGCACGAATGGGCGTTCAAGGACCACGCCGGCGGCAAGGGCGAGAGCGGCAGCTGCGTCGACTTCGTGATGTACGTGGAGGGCTGCGACTTCAAGGCGGCGCTGCGGCGGCTGCATGCGTACCTCGGGGTGCCAATGGACGCGCCGAAGCAGGAACACCGCGAGAAGAGCCGCGCCGAGTACATCGCGGAGCGGTGCCTGGACAAGCCCGAGGAGGCGCTCAGCTACCTCGTCGACGAGCGCAAGATCCCCGAGGCGATCGTGCGGCGTGGCATCGCCAAGGGAACGATCGGCTGGAACACCTGGACCAGCTCCAAGGTGAAGTCCGGCGAGTTCGGCTACGGCGGGCCCGCGGCCGCCTTCATCGTGCGCGGCCGCAATCCTGGCCACCCGGTGGCGGTGGATCTGCGCTACCTGGATCCGGCCCTCAACGGCGGCACGAAGACGATGTCGCACGGCGAGAAGACGGGATACCCGTGGTGTTCCGATTGGGAGCGCTTCGACAAGGCGAACACGATCTACGTGGTCGAGGGCGCGATCGACGCGCTGAGCGTCGAGGCGGCCGAGCTGGCGTACACCGCGGCGATCGCTGTGCGGGGCACGGCCACCGTCGAGCACATGAACTGGCGGCTGCTCATGGGCAAGCAGGTGATACTGTGCTTTTCGAACGATCCGCCTTTCCCTCCTGGCCACCAGCTGGCCGGGATCTGCCCGGGCGCGCGCGCGGCCTGGCGCGCGCACGAGCTGCTCACCGAGCTCGATATCTCGGCTCTCCTCGTCGACCAGCTGGACTGGCCCTGGAAGGACCTGAACGAAATGGTCCAGAAGGAGCGCGATCCCATGAAGCAGCGCGGCGCGCTGCAGAAGCTCGAGCCCTGGCTGATCCCCGGCCGGCCGCCGAGCGGCGAGCGCAAGGACCCTGACGACGCTCCCAAGCGCAAGATCCGCGTCTACCTGCCCTGGCAGGACGATAGCCGCTACTGGAGCTACCGCGTGCGGCCGGACTTCACCAGCAAGGTGAAGGAGGTCGAGGTCAACGACGGCGACTCAGGCGAGAAGACCACCAAGCTCGAGTACTCGGACCTGGCCGGGTTCCGCATCGCATCCCTCTCGAGGGTGACGATCGCCAGCCCGACGTCGACCATGACCGGAGATCCGGACGCGCAGCCCAACGTCATGTTCTCGGTGTCGGTGCAGGCGCCGCGGCACGGCGCGAAGCTGCTCCGGCGCGTGATCGAGGACGAGAAGCTGCACAACATCGACAACTGGAAGAAGTTCGGCCCGGTCTTCGGCCCGATCCCGTTCCTGCGCATGGTGAACATCCTCGAGCGCACGGCGCACCTGGGCGCGCGCAACGCGATCAACTTCGTCGGCGTGGCATGGCGCGACGGCCGCCTGGTGGTGAACGAAGGCCCCAACTGCTACTTCATCGACCCTCGCCAGCAGTGCCCGTATTGGCGCTTGACGTTCCCTTCCGGCCGGATCCACGAGGCCGAGCGCGTGATCAGGGCGTTCCAGGACACGATGAAGGAGAACGCCGGCACCCTGGTCCTGGTATGGGCCCTGGGCGCGCACCTGAAGGCGCTGCTCGGCTTTTGGCCGCACATGGAGATGCAGGCACCCAAGGGCTCGGGCAAGTCAACCTTCGTCAAGCGCCTCGAGCGCGCGATCGCGATGATCATGCTCTCGGGCGAATCCATCCAGACGCCGTTCCGGATCCTCACCTCGCTCGCGCACACCTCGCACCCGGTGGGATGGGAGGAGATCTCCGCCCGCAAGCAGGAAATCATCGACTACGCGGTGCGCATGCTGCAGGAGGCCTACCAGTACACGATGACCCAGCGGGGCGCTGACATGAAAGAGTTCCTCGTCAGCGCGCCTGTACTGCTCGCCGGCGAGGACGTCCCGGTGCAGAGCCTCGTCGGCAAGCTGGTGCGATCGCAATTCGTCGACGTGCACGGCAAATCGAAGATGGGCGCGCCAATCCCCGAGGACCTGCCGCGCTTCCCCATTCGCCAATGGCTGGAATTCATCACCACGCTGTCCCGTCGGCAGGTGCTCGAGCGATACCAGGCTTGCAAGGACCAGCAGCTGAAGATCTCGATGGCGCTGGCCACCGACGCCGGCGCCTCGCGCATGGCGGGCAACTACGCCGCGCTGCGCATCGCCTGGGAGCTGCTCTGCGAGTTCGCCGGCATCGACGTCGGCACCGGCGGCTTCCTCAAGGACCTGCAGGCGGAAATGAACTCGCACATTGGCGAGACGAAAGCCACGCGCGAGCCCTGGGTGTGGATCACGGAGATCCTGCTGAGTGAAATCGCGATGCGCAACTTCCGCATGCCGTACACCTGGGACACGATCGACGGCGAGCAATGCTTGCTCGTGCGGCCGGCGCATGTCATTGCCCACCTGAAGCACACCAATTCGCTGCGCGAGTCCTGGCAGAACATGCCGATCAAGAGCGATCGCGTCTACAAGCAGCAGCTGCGCGCCGCCGGCGTCATCCTGGGCGACGAAGTGGAGCGCACGATCGGTGCGGACTTCAACGACCAGGGCCGACGCGTGTCTCACCTCTGCGCGCTGTCGATCGCAAAGATGCGCGAGTTCGGCCTCTTCGCTGTCGGGCCAACGGATGCGATCCCGGAGACGGTCGCGGCCGGCCAGCCGCAGTACCCGCCTCGCCCTGGCGGTGGTTCGTCCTGATGCTCGTTCCCCCCGTACCCCCCTCGAATAAAACGCTGTCGCGACCGCCCTGCACTTGGAGGGGCAGGGCCCGGCGCTGTCGTTTCCGCGCCAATGGGGCGCCGGCCCACCTTTTCGCCGCACGGGTTGGTGTAGGCATTTCTCCTGAGCCGTGGTTGATAGGTCATTCCTATCCTAACCCATTGATCGCGGAGGCAGTGGCCCCCACAGGTTGTATCCGTATTTCCACGGATCGGCCTACTAAATCCACGGGTCGGCCTCTTTTCTCCACGGGTCCGGTTTTCGGCCTCCAGCCGCGCCCCTTTACCTATCTCTCTCTCTTGAAAGAAGAAAAGAAGAAGAAGAAGGGGGAATCGCACGGATCGCGCATCCACGGGTCTGAGCAGCAGGCCGCATTTGTAACCACGGGTTCGGGGGCCATCCACGGGTCGATCCGTGGATATCCGTGGGCGGGTTTTGAGAGGGGAGACAGGCACTTGCCTGCGATCGCGTGCTCGATCCACGGGTTGCATCCGGGAAATGCGCTACCCCCCTGCAATTCTTTCAAATCTGCACCCGCTGAATGCAGATTGGGGAGCCCGCGATGAACCGCGTCGAGCTCGTCACTGCGTTCCTGAGCTACAAGGCCGCGAACAAGAATCGCTCGAAGAGCACGATCGGCAATTACCGCCTGGCGCTCGAGCGCCTCCTCGAGTTCCTGGACGGCCGGGATCCGCGCGACGCGACGCTCGAGGACCTGGTGGCATTCAGCGGGCCCTGGCTGATCAAGCGAGGCCTCACGCCCAGCGGGCGCAGGCCGCAGGTGTCAGCGGTGAAGGAATTCGGCCGCTGGATGGTGATGATGAAGTACGTCGACGCGTCGCCGGCGGAGCTGCTCGAGCATCCGCGCACCGGCCGCAGGCTGCCGCACGTGATGCGCCTGGCCAGCGCGGAAAAACTGATCTGGGCGCCGGATCTGAACACCTTCGAGGGTGTGCGCGACGCGTCGATTCTTTCCATCCTGGTCGGCTGCGGTGTGCGCGTGAGTGCCGTGGTGCGGCTGAACAGATCCTCGTTGATCGAGGACAAGGTTGAAGGTCGACCGAGGATCTTCATCAAGGTCATCGAGAAGGGCGATCGCGAGCGGATGGTGCCGGTTCCCCAGGAAGCGGATCTGATGCTGCGCGTGTACCTCGAGCATCCCGCGCTGAAGGAAATCGACACGGAGATCAGCGGTGGCGATCACGTTCTTTTCGTCAGCCTGATGAATAGGAACGTGCAGAAATCAGAGTACCGCGGCGAGCGCCGGCGTCTCGATCGACGCGCGATCAACGACCTGGTGGGGAAGTACGGCCGCCGCGCCGGGATCCCGATCGACCAGCTGCACCCGCACGCAGCGCGTCACCTTTACGGCGCTGAGCTCACCGAGTCGGACGTCCACCTACGCTCGACGCAGGAGCTCATGGGGCACAAGGATCCGAAGAGCACCGAGATCTACACCAGCGTCGCCATTCGCAAGCTGGTGCGTGATGTCGACAGGGCAAATCCGCTCGCCAAGATGAGCACGCCAGTCACCGAGCTGCTCAAGCGCCTGCAGTCCTCCAAGCCGACTTCCCCCGCGTAGCGAGATCCCGATCGCCATGACACCAGCCATCGACGCGTCCGGATCGCTGCAGCCCGACACAACGCATATAAAGGGTGCCAGAACACAAACAGTTTCTCTAGTGGAATCAGACGCCGAGGGGTGCGCACGCCCCTGGTCCACAGCGCAGCTCGAGAACGGCCTAACTCAGCCTGCGAGCTGGCGGCCCCGACGTGCGCACTCCTCGGGAAAGCGCATGTCGCACCAGTGGAATCAGGGGGATAGCTGATGCCGTCACCGGCTCAAAAGCGCAACTCGACACCTGGAGCTGTGCCTCGATCGGCCGCCGCGGAGATCCTGGCGCCTGGCCTGGGGGGTCGGCAGGCGCCGGCCGGCCTGGCTCCAGGGGGGGGTGGGTACCAAGATGGTCGCTCTACTCCTACGTCGCATTTGCGCGTCGCCGCCGATCGCGATTCGCGCCTCGACGAACTCGCGCGCATGGGGCTGTCGCGCACTCAGCTGCTCGTGGCGGAGGCGATCGGCTTCGACAACTTCATGCTCGCGTGGCGCATCTACGACCAGGATCCAGCGTGCCGCACGGACAAGGGAGATCTCGAGGTGCGGATGCGCTCCTACCGCTCGTATCTGCGCTTCCAGCGCAATCGGTTCATCGAGTCGCTCATGGCCGAGGGCAAGAGCGTGACCGAGATCCTTGAGCGGATGAAGGCAGAGTTAGGTGAGAAAGTCTCCCGACGTCACATATACCGGCTCGGCGGGAGATCGTAGAGTGGCCGCGGTGAAAAAGGCGATCATCCTCGCGCGCGTCAGCACGGCTGGCCAGGCCGAGGAGGAGCTCCCGATCGACGGCCAGATCGAGGCCTGCAGGCGGAAGGCCGAGGAACTCAGCGCGACGGTGGTGAAGATCTTCACGGAGGAAGGCGTCTCCGGCCGCAAGGTCAAGCGAGACGTGTTCGACGAGGCCGTCGACTACTGCGGGATCGCCGACATCGACTACTTCATCCTCTGGAACACGGCCCGCTTCAGCCGCAGCAGCGCGGTCGCCGCCTGGACGAAGCACAACCTGCGCCGCGGTGGCACCGAAATGATCTACGTCTCGCAGAACATAAACACGGGCACCGACGAGGGCTGGCTGCTCGAGAAGATGTTCGAGATGATGGACGAGCAGTACAGCCGGACGGTCAGCAAGGACACGCGGCGATCGCTGCTGAAGAATGCGCGCGACGGCTTCTTCAACGGCGGCCGCGTGCCGTTCGGCTACGAGTCGGTGCCTGTCGGCAAGCGCCGGCGGCTCGCGATAGTGGAAGCGGAGGCCATGATCGTGCGGGACATCTTCGCGCGCTCCCTCGCCGGATCCGGGGTGAAAAACATAGCTGTCCGCCTCAATCGCGCAGGCCTGCGCCGGCGGGGGGCCACGTGGACGAAGAACACGATCCTGAATCTACTTCGCAACTGGACGTACTGCGGCTACACCACCTTCAACCGCACCGACCACGCGACACGTGAAGAGCGCCCGGAAGCAGACTGGATCCGGACACTGAGCCACGCGCCGATCATTTCTGAGGAGAATTTCATGTCAGTACAGAAACTCATCGCTGGCCGCGCTCCCGTCGAGGGGAATGGCCATGCCCTGAGCACCCACCTGTTCACCGGACTGCTGCGGTGTGGCGCGTGCAACAAGTGCCTCGTGATCCAGACGGGTACCGGCAGGAAGCGAAAGACGTACAGCTACTACAACTGCGGCGGGTCGAACCGCGGATCCGGGTGCGCCAGCAGGATGATCCCCGCCGACAACCTCGACGCCTGGTTGATGACGCCGATCAAAGAGCGGATCCTGACCAGGGAGCGAATAGCCGACATCACCAGGCAGATGCACGAGCTCAGCGGGTCCTGGGTACGTGATCGGGCGACGCGGCGAGTCGCCCTCGTCAACGATCTGCGAGACGCCGAGCGGCGGCGCCGGAACGTGTTCGACGTCCTGGAAGAGCACGGCCGCGGGGCGCCGAACCTGGGAGATCTGACGGTGCGGCTGCGCGAACTCAACGCCCAAGTCAAGCAGCTCGAGGAGAGTCTCTCTGAGCTGGAAGCGATGCCGGCGCCCCAAGCCTGCCTGGACGAAGCGACGCTTGCCCAGGTGGAAGGATTTGTAAAAGAGTCGATCGAGTGCGGAGATCCGAAGAAGGTGCGCGAGTTCCTCGGGACGTTTATCGAGCGCGTGGTTCTCGAAGACGCTGGAGCGACGATCCACTACAACCCTTCGCGCCTCGTCGACGCGCGGCCGCTGCAGGTGGTTCGCAGCTCTACGAGTTGGCTCCCCGAACTGGGCAACCTTAGAACCGTTCGGCTCGAAGTTGATCTGCCAGAGGACTACTGGCGGAGGGCCGCCTGAACGGGACTCGAGCCTCTAACGTTCAGCTTGCCATCGTGAGAACAGCCCGACAATCGCGACTACGACGCCAACAAAGCCGAACCCCATAGCAAAGAAAAATAGCCAAGCAAGGCCCGCCGGAGTCACCCCAGAGGTTCCAAACGCGTGCATAAGCACCACGAGTAGCAACAAGCCCAAAACGCCACCGAGTAGGCCGTAACGCAGAACAAACATTGCATATCGCCGCCGGGCAGGGAGAAAAACGAGCCCAACGGCCCAAGCAAGAATAACGGGCGCGACCCATGCGCTACAAATCGCCAAAAGCGTCAGCGGTAGAAAGCGAAGATCGACGGATCCCACGGGTAACGAGCCTAACGTGTATTAGTTGACTTTATAGTTGACACTTGTGGTCGGTGTCCAGCAACGGCGCTATGTAGAGCGCTTTCTGCGGCGATTTTTCCGAGCCTTCGCTTCGGCTTTCTTATTGTGAAACCTGTAACGCCACTTCTCGATTTCGGGCCTGAAAATCTCGACAAACGCACGCGCGACCCGTTTCGGATCTGGCACACCGAGCTCGACCACCTTCATAACGAGGATGCGACGCGTGCCAATGCCGATGCGCGTTTTCGGCTTGGAAGCTGTCTTGTGCTTTTTCGAGGTGCGTGCCATTGATTGAGCCCGAACTGGACTCGAACCAAAAGCTACTGCAACTCAAAGAGATGTGAACGATGAAATTTTGCGACTTTTGTAAGCCACTGTTCTTATTTCGGAATTTTTTGTGGCTCCCTGACCTGGGCAACCTTAGAACCGTTCAGCTCCAAATCGCGCTGCCAGAGGCGTACTGGCGGAGGGCCGCCTGATGTGGATCTACCTGCGGGAGGCCTTCCTGTCCATCGTAGCCCATCGGGACAAGCGTGACACCCTCCTGGTGAGGGCGCGGCTGGCCGGCGATATCGAGCGGGCCTTCCCGCACCTGGCGGTGAAGGTGAAGCGGACGCCGGCCGCGGACTACCTCTTCCGCGCCGAGCTGCCCAGGAAGGCGGTCGCGGACGCGCTGCTCGAGCATGCGATGGCGATCAACTACGACAACTTCAAGGCGGCGGTCCCGGATCCGGACCGGCGCAAGGTCTATTCGACGGTGTGGTGCGAGATGAACTGCTGGCAGCACGCCAACGCTAAGCGGCCGCCGCGGCGCCGGCGCTGACGGTTTTCCCCCCTAGTTTCGTCTTGACGGCGGCCCCGAGAATGCGAGGGTGCCGAAACTCGACCGCTCGCGTCCCCTCGGCGAGATTACTTTTGTCTGCGCGCACTGCCTGGACGAGGAAGGCGGGAAGAAGAAACGCCCGTTCACGTTCAAAGCGGCGCCGGCGCGGGTAGAGGACGATCCCGAGCAGCCGCACCATCCCTGGCGATACAGCGGGGCCTGCCCGCACTGCAAAGCGCAGTGCGTCCAGGCGCCGTTCGAGCGCGCGCTGTTCAAGGCCTGGGTGAATGCCACGGGCCCAACGACGGCGGAGGGCAAGGCCGCCGCGGCCGAGAACCTCAAGGGCCACCCGACCGAGGAAGAAGCCAGGCGCACCAGGTTCAACGCCATGCAGCACGGCATGAGCGCCCAGGTCGCGACCTACTTCCCGTCCAAGCCAGACGGCTACACGTTCTGTTCGACCTGCGACGTGAACCGCGGCTGGTGCGCGGCGCAGCCGGCCTGCGTGAAGCGTACCGAGCACTTCATGCTGCACCACGCGGCGTTTGACCAGAAGGATCCGCGCCACCTGATGCCGATCTACGCCGGCACGCACGCGGCGATCTTCTCGGTCCTGCAGATGATCCTGCAGCAGGTGATCGCCGATGGCGTGAAGATCTCGGCGCCATGCTGGTACTCGGACAAGGACGGCGGATTCCACCTGGCGGAGGTCCTCGATGAGGCGAGCGGCGAGGTCAAGCCGATCATGGAGATCACCGCTCACCCGTTGCTGAAGCCGCTGGGCGAGCTGATCAAGTCGGCAAACCTGTCCTTGGGCGACATGGGCATGACGGCGAAGCAGGCCGAGTCCCAGGACGAGGACCTGGGCCAGCTGAGCGGCCGCGCAGCGCCGAAGGAGGACCTCACCGCGTTCCAGAATCGCGTCCTGGGCGTGATGGATGGCCTCGCCGGCAGGATGGACCGGGCGAAGCAGCAGACCGATCAGGATCCGGTGCTCCTCGAGTACAACAAGGCGACCGGCATGCATGAGCCCACGCCGCCGGCGAAGACGTGAGCAGCCGCGTCTCCAGGACCGAGCGGGCCCGGGTCGCGCACCGCGCCGAGGCCGAGATCGGCCGCTACCTGGGGGATCACCTCCTCTGGCACAAGCACGTGCACAACGTAGAGCTGGATCCGGTGCAGGTCCTGAAGATGATCGAGATGGACCGCAACCCCAACACGGTCGACGTCTCCTGCAGGCGGACGGGCAAGACCGCGGTGAAGGAGCTGCACGCGCTGGAATTCAACGCGACGACGGCGCACCAGGAGGTCGGGATCGTCGCGCCGCGGCAGCAGCAGGCGCAGACGAACCTGAACTACCACCTCGATGCGATCCGGCGATCGCCGATGCTGCGGGCCTTCATGAACTGGAAGAGCGGCCGCGAGCAGCTCACCGACACGCGCTACCAGTTCTACAACGGCTCCAAGGCGCAGGCCTACGGGATCATGTCGCAGATCGACGGCGACTCGCTCAGCTACGCGTCGATCGAGGAGATCGACGACATGCCGGCGGAACGGCTGCTCTCGCGCTTCCTGCCCATGCTCGGCTCGGCGCGGCGCCTGGGGGTGCGGCGGGACGCGAGCTTCAAGCCGCAGATCCGGATCACCGGCGTCTTCAAGGGCGCCGACACCCTGCAGCACATGATCGACTCCGGGCAGTATCACCTGCTGCCCACGGTGAACGTGTACCTGGGCATCGAGCTCGGCATCATCAACGAGGCCTTCATGCTCGACATGCGCGCGCAGCTGCCCGAGGGCGAGTACATACGCCAGTTCCTCTGCAGGAACGTGAGCTCGCAGAATCACATCTGGGAGCGGTATATACGCCTGGCGATGGCGGTGGGCCTCAAGGCAGGCCTCGCGGCGGCTGGCCCACTGCCGGGAGTCAAGTACAAGAAGCGCGGGCTGCTCTCGTTCGGCTACGACCACCTCGGCCACGGCGAGAGCCTGCACGCCTCGAAGTCCTGCCTGGTGGTCGCTGAGCAGATCGGCGGCTTCACGTTCTTCGCCTACGTGCGCTACTGGCCGGCCGGGACGGACGAGAAGATCATCGAGGCGGACCTGGTCGGGCTGTGGGAGTACTTCAACCCCGACTACGCGATCGGCGACGCCTACGGCATCGGCCTGCTCACCAGCGTCAACGACAAGCTCTTCGCCCGCGGGCTCACGCAGATCGACCGGCGCACGATCGGCGAGGGCCAGAGCACCGCGACCACCTGGCAGGAGTGGGCCTTCGCGCCGATCCGCTTCGAAGGCATGACGAAGCACAGCATGGCGAGCGCGCTGCGGTCCATCTTCCACAACGCCCAGGCCGCGATCCCCTTCATCGACGACGGCGCCGACGCGCTGAAGGCCGACACCGGCCGCAAAGTCCTGCTGGTACCGCCGTCCCTCGCAGGCCTGGATCCGGACGCGTCAGCCTGGACGCTCTTCATCCGACAGCTGAACAACATCCGCGCCGAGGCCACGAAGGTCAGCTACGCGAGCTACAAGATGGCGAACACCACGCTCGGCGACGACGGCTTCGACGCCGCTATGGCGGCCGTGTGGGCCCTGGTGACGCGCGGGGTGCTCGATATCCCGACCGTGATCAGCCACCGCACTCAGACGAGGGAGCAGCTGCTCGGCGTCGCGCCGCGGCTGCCGGCGAGGGCGGCGGCATGATCTCCGGCCACCCCGTGGAAGACGATCCGGGCGTCGCCCAGGAACGCCGGGCGCTGTTCAAGAAACTGTTTCCGGAAAAGCAGGACCATTTCCGAGCGCTGTTCGATCTCGGCATGGTCCCGGGCTGGCGCGCGATCGTGCGCCTCGATCTCAAGGAGAAATGCGAATGAACCTGCTCGAGAGCACCTTCACCTTCCTGCGCGGGAAGTTCCCAAACGCCGCCTCCTGGCTGCCGAACGAGAAGCCGGTGCAGTCGGATGAAAAGGGCGTCAGGACCACGCCTGAGAACGAGCTCAAGGCGATGTATGACCTCATGTGGGTGGATCCCGAGCTTCGCCAGTCGATCCTCGACGTGCGGCAGATGGACAAGGAAGACGGCCGCGTCAAGCAGATCCACAAGAGGATCGCGCGCGACACCGTGAAGGGCGGCCTGGTCCTGAAGCAGGCCCAGGAGAACGAGAAGGTCGCGCAGCTCTGGCGCGAATTCGGCCGCCGGCTGCAGCTCAATCGCATCGAGAAGCTGAAGAGCGATGCGAAGGGCCTGGCGATGGAAGGCAACCTGCCCCTGCAGATCGTCCTGGACAATCCGAGCTCCGGCGCACCGGACATCCTCGCCGCCGTGCGGATGCCCTCCGAGACGATCAAGCCGAACACGAACCCGGGCGGACGCTTCAACGACATTCAGCGCGCCTACCTGCAGATCGACGTGATGACGGGCGCCGAGCGAGCGGCGTTCCCGCTGTGGAAGCTCTTTGTCTGCCGGTTCGACCCCGACAACTTCGACGACCTGGGATCGCTCGGCCGGCCGTTCCTGGATTCGAACCGCAGCTGCTGGCAGAAGCTGAAAATGACCGATCAGGACCTGGTGATCCGCCGGCGCACGCGCGCGCCGCTTCGGTTCAGCCACATCCTCGAGGGTGCGACCAAGGAACAGCTCGACACCTACCGCGCCGAGGTCGAGAAGGATCAGAACGAGATCACCACCGACTTCTACTCGAACAAGAAGGGCGGCGTCACCGCGGTCAGCGGCGACGCGAACCTGGACCACATCAAGGACATCGCCTACCTGGTCGACTGCTTCTTCTCCGGATCCGGCACTCCGAAGGGGCTCATGGGGTTCACCGAGGACATGGCGCGCGACATCCTCGAGGACATGAAGCGCGACTACTACGACTCGATCGACGAGATCCAGGACACGCTGGCTTACGCCTACGAGGCGATCTTTCGCTTCCAGCTGCTGCTCAAGGGCATCAACCCGGACGCGGAGGACTTCTGCATCGAGTTCGCCGAGCGGCGGACAGAGACGAAGAATCAGACCGCCGACCTCGCGCTCAAGATGCAGGCGCTGGGATACCCGGCCGGGATGCTGTTCGAAGCGATGGGCGACAACGCGACCTACGTGCGCCAGCGCCAGGAGTGGGAGCGCGAGAACGTGGATCCGTATCCGGATCCCATGGCGATCACTCCCGCGGGCGGCGCCGGCAAGGTGAGCATTACGCCAGGCAACGCGCGCAAGGGCGAGAGCGCGACGTCGATCAAGAACAAGTGATGGCTGCACTCGGTAGGTTGATGCGGACGATCGAGGGCGGCCAGCTGGCGTTCTGGTGTCCAGGCTGTGAGGAAGCCCATGGCATTGCAGTTCGTGGACAGACAGGCGCCGGCGACAAGGGCTGGATCTGGGACGGCAACGTCGACAGCCCGACCTTTTCTCCGAGCATTCTCATCCGGTCCGGACACTACGCAGGGCATTTCAAGCCGGGCGTCGACGAGTGCTGGTGTACCTATGACGCAGCAGAAGTCGCTGCCGGCCGGGAACCTTCCGGATTCGGCTGCTCGATCTGCCATTCTTTCGTCCGCGGTGGCCGCATCGAGTTCTGCAGCGATTCGACGCACAAGCTCTCCGGACAGACCGTGCCGCTGCCAGATTTCCCCTGATGACTATCCAGCTCGCCGAGCCGGCGCGCACCGCCCTGCAGGCCGGGATCCGGCGGGCGACGTTCGCCGCGCACAAGGACGTCGCCCAGCTCGACAAGGAGGGCCTGGCGAGCCTCGAGCGCGTCTACAAGCAGGCGGCGGCCGAGATCTCGGCCAGGATCGCCACCGCCGCGGGCCCGGACGGCAACCTCGCGCTGCAGGAGATGAAGAACGCGCTGGACCAGGTCAACGCCGTGCTGGACCAGCTGGCCGAGGCCAAGAACGTGATCCTGCAGGGAGGCCTGGTGCAGGCGGCGAACCTCGGCGTGCGGCCGCTCACCGGCAGCCTCACCTCGCAGGCGGTGATCACCACCGAGGCCGGCATGGCGATCGCAGACGAGGCGCTGCAGTTCGTGCGCACGTTCATCGCTGCGGACGGCCTGCAGCTCGCCGATCGCATCTGGCGCATCGACCAGCACGCCAAGGACCTGATCGCCTCCAGGATCCAGCAGGCGGTAATCCAGGGACACAGCGCGTCCAGGGCGGCCGCGGATCTCATGGGCAAGAGCCTCCCGGTGCCGCAGGAGCTGCGCGACAAGATCGGCGCGGCCGCGGCCGACGAGCTCGCGAAGAAGACCGGCGAGGCGCTGCTCAAGGGCCCGGGCACGCCGATGGACAATGCGATGCGGCTCTTCCGCACCGAGATCAACCGCGCGCACGGCGAGGCCTACATGAAGGGCGCGGCGCAGACGCGAGGCTTCGCCGGCTGGCGTTACCTGCTCTCACCGGCGCACCCCGAGCCGGACATCTGCGATCTCCTCAGCACGCAGAACCTCTACGGCCTCGGGCCCGGCGTCTATCCGACGCGCGAGAAGACGCCCTGGCCCGCGCACCCGAACACGCTTTCCTTCGTGGTGATCGCGTTCGAAGACGAGATCTCGGACGCCGACAAGGCTGGCAAAGAAACCTCACTCGATGCGCTGAAGCGGCTGTCGCCCGAGCGGCAGAAGGGAGTGCTCGGCAAGGGGAAGATGGAGCTCTTCCAGCGCGGCAAGATCACGAGCGGCGGCATGATCCGCACGCCGCTCAGCGTGGTGATGAAGCGCGTCACTGCGATCGACGAGGCCAGCGAGGCGGCGAAAGCCGCGGCTGAGGCGCTGGCGGCGAAGAAGGCCGCGGCGCTGGCCAAGGCGGCCGAGATCGCCAAGCAGAAGGCGGCCCAGGACAAGCTCGACGCGATCGCGGCCGCGGCGAAGGGGCACGAGTTCCAGGCGCTGAAAAAGCTGAAGGCGGCCGGCAAACTGAAGGCGCTCGAGCCTACGGCCCAGCTGGACCAGGTCCTGGCCGACGCCGCGGTGATCAAGGCGAAGAAGCTGATCAGCGATCAGCTCTCCAAGTACAAGAAGGCGGCGCTCGCCGGCAAGGAGCCGCCGCCGGCGGCCGTCCAGGCGCTCGAGAAGATCGCGCCGGCCGAGAAGGAAGCGTTCCTCGCCAAGCTCGAGCTCGCGAAGCAGGAGGCGGCGAAGAAGGCCGCGGCCGCGGGCGAGTTCCGGATCGCCGACTTCGACCTGGTCGGCGCGCAGCGCGGCAGCAACCCGGGGGGCACCTACCGGAACAAGGGCACCGGCGAGGAGTGGTACATCAAGACCCCGGCCAGCGTCGACGCCGCGCGGAACGAGGTCCTCACCGGCAAGCTGTACCAGGCCGCCGGCATCGAGGTCCCCGAGCTGCAGCTGGTCGACATGGGGAAGAACAAGACAGGCGTGGCCTCGAAGATCGTCCCAGGGCTGCGCCAGGACGCC
>Ga0315912_10000746_pt1 | contig 49895 bp, 44 predicted proteins | sample VfabasoilMG_FD_204469 | JGI IMG/M metagenome (GOLD analysis project Ga0315912, IMG submission 204469) | Garden soil microbial communities collected in Santa Monica, California, United States - V. faba soil | ecosystem: Environmental > Terrestrial > Soil > Garden | place: USA: California... | reverse complement strand
GGCTCATCACATCCTGGGGCTGTAGCAGGTCCCAAGGGTTCGGCTGTTCGCCGATTAAAGTGGTACGCGAGCTGGGTTCAGAACGTCGTGAGACAGTTCGGTCCCTATCTGCCGTGGGCGTTGGAAACTTGAAGGGAGCTGCTCCTAGTACGAGAGGACCGGAGTGGACGTACCTCTGGTGTTCCGGTTGTCACGCCAGTGGCATTGCCGGGTAGCTATGTACGGAAGGGATAACCGCTGAAAGCATCTAAGCGGGAAGCCCCCCCTAAGATTAGGTTTCCCTGGGGACTCGATCCCCCTTAAGAGCCCTCGTAGACTACGAGGTTGATAGGCTGGGTGTGGAAGTCGAGTAATCGATGGAGCTAACCAGTACTAATTGCTCGTGAGGCTTGACCATATAACACCCAAAAGGTCTGTGCCTCGAAAAAACTGACGGTTGCGACAAGTGACGGATCATTCCAATTCAGGCGGCGCGTTTCGATGCGCCGCTAACCGGTTTGCCTGGCGACTTTAGCGAACGGGAACCACCCGATCCCATACCGAACTCGGAAGTGAAAACGTTCAGCGCCGATGGTAGTGTGGTCTTTTCCATGCGAGAGTAGGTCATCGCCAGGCTCTTACAACGAAAGCCCCGCTTCGAAAGAAGCGGGGCTTTTTTGTTGATCCCGATTTTCCCGCGCCGCGTCCACAGGCCTCCGGCGCATCGTCGGCCGATGTTCCCGCCTGCGATCAATCCATCAAACCGAGCTGTCGCAGTCGTTCGCTGTACTTCTCGTTCAATTCGGTGTGGCGTGTAGACAGCTCGATCTCCCTGCCCAGCACGAAAGCTCGAAGCACCCGGGTTCGAATGTCGAGCGGATCGCCGTCGGTCACAATGAATGTCGCATCCTTGCCGACGTCGAGCGAGCCCAGACGATCGTCGACGCCGAGGATCTGCGCCGGATAGAGCGTGATCATCCGCAGCGCCTCGTCAGCGTCGAGTCCCCAGGCAACGGCCTCGCCAGCCTCGTAGGGCAAATTGCGCTCCATCGCGGCGGCGAAAGTACCGCCCGGATTAGCAATCGCAACCTTGACCCCTGCAGCGAGCAGGCGGGCCGGACTTTCGGAGGGCGTCGAGTAGCCCTCCCAGCGCCGCAGCGGCGGACGGTGCAGCCCAGCCAGAATCACCGGCACATCGCGCTCCGCGAGTTGGTCCGCGATCCGCCAGGCATCTGCGCCGCCGACGATGACGGTTCTGAAATCAAATTCCTCGGCGAGCTGCAGCGCGTAGCGGATCTCCGCGAGCTCGTCGACATGCGCGAACACAGGCAGCTCGCGAGCGAACACCGGCACCATCGCCTCCCAGCGCCGATCGCCTTCCTCGATCCTGCCGGCCGCCAGTGCCTGCGCATAGGCACGCGCCTCCTGCAGGCTCGTCCGCAGCAGCTCGAGCCGCGCGTCGCGTTGCTCGAGGAAGTCGCGTCGCTCCTGATCCTCCAGGCCATCCGGTACTCCGAGCTCGGGAATGGCGATGTGCATGCCTACCGGCGCGCGGACGAGCATGTCTTCCCAGGTCCAGCCGTCGAGCTGAATCACGGCCGAGCGGCCGGCGATCAGGCTGCCATCGGTCAAGGGCGCCGTCAGTGCGACCAGCACGCCATTCGCTCGTGCGACCGGCAGGAGCTCGCTCTCCGGATTGATGGCGATTTCGGCGCGAGCATTCGGATTGATCGGACCCGGCTCCTGCACATCGATCGTCGCGCGTACCGCCTGAATCTCGACGAGACCGAGCACGGTGTTCGCGCTGATGAATCCCGGATAGAGATGCAGGCCGTCGACCCCGATAGTCCGCCATTGGTCGGGATCGAAGCCCTCGAGCCCGTCGCGCGAGGCTGTGCCGACCGCGGGCTCGATAGTCCTGATGCTGCCTCCGGCCACGACCATCCGGCCATTAGCGATGGGCTCACCCGAAACGGTGTGGATCGTGCCGCCCTCGATCACGAGCACGTCGCCTTGCGGCGGCGGGGGCACATTCTCCGCTGCATAGAGTGTCGACACCGGAAGCAAGGAGATCAGCAGCCGCGAGACCAAGCTATTCATCGTCGTCTCCCAGGGCATGCGAGCGCTGCGTGAGTGAGCCGTAGAGGTCGGACGAGCGACGGAATCCCTGGCCGTCCGGCGCGGCATCCGGGCCCGGCTCGGGCTCTTCCGGCTCCGATTCGTCGAGCACTTCGCCGAGCACCCGCTGGATAAGGCGCGCACGCTCGGCGATGGCAGCTGTGCGCAATTCCGTATCGAGCGCAAGATCGAAGTACCGTCGTCCGTCGATCCAGGTCTGTTCCGCCCGTGTCATCGTCGCCAGTGGATGTCCGCTCCAGATGACGAAATCGGCGTCTTTTCCCGGCTCGAGCGAGCCGACACGGTCGTCGATGCCAAGCTGAATAGCGGGATTGATCGTGACGAAATTCAGCGCGTCCGCCTCCGGCACCCCGCCATATCTGACGGCCTTGGCCGCCTCGGTGTTGAGGCGTGTCGCGAGCTCGTCATCGTCGGAATTGAAGGAGACGACGACTCCGGCGACACGCATCAGCGCCCCATTGAACGGAATCGCGTCGAGCGACTCGACCTTGAATCCCCACCAGTCGCTGAACGTCGACGCGCCGGCACCGAGCTCGGCGATTTCCGGCGCCACCTTGTAGCCTTCGAGTACATGCTGGAAGGCCGCGACGTCGAGCGAATACTCCTGCGCGAGGCGGATGAAGGCCAGGATCTCGTCCTGGCGGTACGAGTGGACGTGCACCCGCCGGGTGCCGTCGAGGATCTCGAGCGCGGCATCGAGCCGCAGATTCCGGCGCAGCGGCGCATCGCCGCGCTCCCATCCCTGCTGCTCGGCACCGTAGGCGAGCGCGGCGTCGAAGGTATCGCGGATGAACTCGTCGACCCCCATACGCGTCTGTGGATAGCGCGTCGTGTACTCGTCGCCCCAGTTCGACTGCTTGACGTTCTCGCCGAGGGCGAACTTGACGCCAGGCGGTGCGTCCGCGAACAAAAGCCCTGCGGCATCCGCGCCCCAGCGCAACTTGATCGTCCTGACCTGGCCGCCCATCGGGTTCGCCGAGCCGTGCATGACGTTGGCGGTGGTTAGCCCGCCTGCGAGTTGCCGATAGATGTTGATGTCGGTCGGGTCGAGCACATCCTCGATTCTGACCTCGATCGTGACCGCGCTCGTCGACTCGTTGATGCCCCGGCTGATCGCCGTGTGCGAATGCGCGTCGACGAGTCCCGCAGTCACATGTTTTCCCGTCGCGTCGATGATCACGGCATCGCGCGGCGCACCGAGATCGGTGCCGATCGCCTCGATGCGTCCCGCGCGGACGAGCAGGTCGGCGCCTTCGAGTACGCCGGCCTCGGCGCTTGTCCAGATCGTGGCATTGCGGATCAGCAGCGTCGCAGGTTGCTCGGGCGGTCCGCTGATCCCGTACTCCCCGGCCGGGTACGAAGCGAACACCAGCGGCGGGATCGGCCGATCGGCGTCTGCTTCCCCGGCGCCAGCCTCGTCGGCATCAACTTCTTCGGCGTCCGGTGCGTCGGTCTCGTCGGGATCGGCGGCCTCGCCGAGATACCGGGCCGTCCAGGCGAAGCTGTCGCCGTTCGGGAGCTCCGCCAGCCCGTCGATGGCGCCATCGTCGACATAGCCTGTCAGTCGTGCGATGCCGTCGACGACCCCGAAGACGCTGGCAGCGGGAAAGAGCAGGACTCGCTCGCCGTCGATGCGGCCCTGATATTCCTCCTCGCCGATCGCGAGCTCCAGGCGCTCGTCGTTCGCGCGAATCTCCCATTCAGCCGAGCGCGCGGCGAAGCTGACCTCCCAGCGTCCTTCCGGCTTGGGCGCGTCGAAGGCGTCGAGCGGATAGGGCTGGCCATCGACGAAGACGATCTCGATCGCGGCTTCCTCGTCGCTGAACAGGTCGCCGTCCGCGACGACGAGATTGGCGATCTTGCCGCCTTCGAGCGTGCCGAGCGTGTCGGTCATGTCCATCAATCCGGCGGGCACTGTCGTCAGCGCCGCCAGCGCTGTATCGGCAGGAAGTCCGCGCTCGACCGCGAGTCTGAGGTTCTTCCAGAATTCCTCGTCGACGTCGTCGAGACCGTCCGCCGTCAGGGCAAATTCGATGCCGGCCGCAGCGAGAAACGCAGGGTTGGAGGGAGCGAGCTCCCAGTGCTGCAGCGTCTCGAGCGTGACGTCGAGAGCGGAATCCGGTGAGGCCACGTCCGGCGGCTCGGGAAAATCGAGCGGGACGATAATCGGACGATCCAGCGACGCGAGCAGGCTCGTCTTGCGGTACTCGTGGCCATTGCCAGCAAGCACGACGTCGAGGCCCATCTCGGCGCCGAGAGCTAGCGCGCGCGCATAATCGAGCTCGTCGTCGGTCGCGTAGAACAATGGCTGCGATCGATCGAGCACCGGGCCCAGAGCCGCGAGCGCGGCGTTGGCAGCGGGCCGCTCGGCGGCCGGATTGGCGGTGTAATACGCGCTCATTTCCGAATACCAGCCCGCGTCGAGGAACGCCTGCCGCAGCAGCGCGATCACACCCATGAGCGAATCCGGGTACTCGTCGTTGCGCCCGCCCATGTCGGCACCGGCGTGCTGCGCGACGCCGGCGGCAATCACGGACTCGCGGGCGTTCTCGGGGTCCGCGAGGCTGACGGCCGCGCTCTGGCCGCGCAGAATCCCCGCGCGCGGCACGCTGAGAACTGTCGTCAGTCCGATCGAACGCAGTGACTCGACCTCGTCCTCCTCTAGCGATATCAGCTCCGCGACATCGAGCTCGGGCTGGATCCGCGAGTTCCAGAAGCCGCTGGCGGCCTGCCGCGGTGGCTCGGGAGGCGGTGGATCGTCCTCTCCGCGCGGGCGCGGCGTCTTGAGCCCGGCCGGCAGGCCGAGCTCGGACATCGTGTCGATGAAGCCGGCATACACGACGCGGCCTTCGAGATCCCAGACGCGGGCGTCGGGAGGTAGCTCGATCTCGTCGCCCACCACGTCGATGAGCCCGTCGCGCAATACAACCGATGCGGATTCGAGCACGACGCCGGGGCTCACGACGACGCGGGCGCCCGTCAGGACGTGAACTCGCGGCGTGCGCTCACGGAGGCCTGTCACCGGTTCGGTGTCGACCTGCGCGAGCGCGTTGGCGGCAAGCAGTGCGGCGAGGCAGAAGAGCGGCAGCCTGGCGCAAGGCCAGGCGCGGGCTGCGTAAAACATTGCGGTAATTCCCCGGCTTATTCTTCGTTCGTTATGCGCTGGCGCAGGAGTGTTGCGATTTCCTCGGAAGCGATATTGTCCCTGCCGCCGATATTGCCCATCGCGACGTCGATCGGCGTTCGGCCGCGGGCGTCGACGATGTCGACTTCGGCGCCCTGTTCGATTAGAAATTCCACGACATCGCGCCAGCTGCGGCGGATGGCGCCATAGAGCGCCGTCTGTCCCTCGCGTTCCGTCATCTGGCTCGTTCGCGCGATCGTCGCCGTGCGGTTGTAGCTCGAAACAATCCGTGCCTCCAAGTCGGCGCCGGCTGCCAGGAGCACGCCCAGGGTCTCGATCGTGCGGGCCTCGCCACCGACGGATCCAAGGCCGACGTCGCGCGTCGACGTGCCCATGCCGGCCGCGGCAATGAGGGGCGTGACGCCCATGACATTCTGCAGATCGACACTGGCGCCGTGCTCGAGCAGCAGCCGGATCGTCGGCAAGTCCTGCGAGATCGCCGCCCGCAGCAACGGCGTTGCTCCCGTCGTCAACAGATCGTCCGAGAATCGGCCGGTGTTTCCGCCGCGGCTCGGCCGGTGCATATTGAGCTGTGGCTCGGGGTCGACTCCAGCCGCGAGCAGCAGCGAGGCGACGTCGTAACCCGAAGTGGGCGGCGCAGCGTCCCCGCCGCCGGTCGGTCTCGAGACTCGCGGGTTGTTGTTCATATCGACGGCGATGTAGAGCGCCGTTCGGCCGTACCAGTCCCAGAGGTGCGGATTAGCGCCCGCTTCCAGCAGCGCGGCGGCCGTGTCGAATGCGCCGTTATCGAGCGCGATCATCAGCGGTGTCATGCCTTCCGGGTTGGGACGGTCGACGTCGGCGCCGCCCGCAAGGATCGCGCGCACGCAGGGGGTGCAGCCCGAGCGCGCGGCATACAACAGCGGCGTCAGGCCGCCGATCGGACGATATTGAGCGCGCGGCTCCGACGTCACCTGCGCGGGCCAGTCGATCGCCGCGGCGCGGAAATCAACCGCGGCGCCGTGGTCGATGAGTAGATCGACGATCTCGGGAAATCCGGCGTCGGCCGCCCACATCAGCGCGCTCTGGCCGCGCCACGTCTCGAGCGCGTTGACGTCGGCGCCGCGATCGATCAGCAGTTGGGCAATGGCTGTCGATCCGGAACGCGAGGCGAGCATAAGCGCCGTCTGGCCGTCGGCATTCGGCGCCTCGGGATCCGCTCCCGCCTCGAGCAACAGCTCGACAAGATCGAGGCTGCCCGTCTTGGCTGCTTCGCCCAGCGGGCTCGCGCCGTAGGCGTTCCGGGCATCGGGTTCGGCGCCCCTGTCGAGCAGCAGGGCCGCGAGCTCCGGGTCAACGCGATACGCGGCCCACTGCAGCGGTGTAGTTCCGTCCCCCTGCGCTTCGTTGACGTCTGCACCGCTCCCGATCAACGCGAGCGCCGCGCGGCGTTCCCCTCTTTCGATGAGATCGGCGAGCTCGCTGGCGCTCGCGCTGCCCGCGAGGCCAGCCAGGCCGGCGGCGGCGGCAGCGAATAGCAGACGTCGACGACCGCGATCGCGCATGGCTCAGACGATGTCCGGCGACAAGGTGTTGTAGTGCGCCCACATGCTCTTGTGGGCATCGTAGAGCAGCCTGCCCGGGTCGATGAAGCGACGCGGCAGCGCGTCGAGCGCGCCCGACGCGAGAATGTCGTCGGCGCTTTCGCCCTTGCGCACGCGCGTCCAGAGAATCTCGTAGAGCCCGAGCATGAGCTCGCGCTCGGACTGCACATAGCTGCGGTCGACGACCGGGCCGTAACTCGGCACAAACCTTGTCGAGCCGTCGCTCTGCCCGAGCAGCAGCTCGAGCGAGTCGATGCGCCCTCCAAGCCAGCCGCCGCCGAACCAGTCGAGCACCGGATCGAGCTCCGGAGAGATCGCGTCGCCGGCGGCGATGATGTTGTCGGCTTCGAAGCGGACCTGGATGTCGCCGTCCGTATGCGCCTCGAGCAGATGGCCGAAGCGGATCGTCGTGCCGGCGACATCGATGGCGCCGCTGTCGTGGAACGTCTGCGTCGGATGCGCATCGGCCGGCAGCGCGGGCTGATAGCGGTCCTCGTGGGGCAGATAGTAGGGTGTGGCGAGATGCGCAAGCGTCTTCTCGTGCGCAATGATCCCGGCGCCGCGCCCGCGGATAGCGGCGTTCGCTCCGACCTGGTCGAGATGCCAGTGCGTATTGAACAGCGTGTTGACGCCCGCAGCGCCCCCGAAATTGTCGAGGATGCTCAGCAGATCGGGCGCATGGTCCGCGGCGCCGCTGTCGACGAGCACGAGGCCATCCGCACCCGTGCGGACCAGCACGTTGCCGCCGAGGCCGCGGATCACGCTGGTCCGGTCGTTGATGCGGATCAGCTCCGGATCCGCGGCGCGAACGATGGTCGGGACCGCAACCAGACCCGCTGCGGCCTCGCAGAAGCCGCGCAAAAGCGCGCGTCGGTTGAAGGTCCGCCTGCGGGCCGGCAGCGGCGCGCGGCGGTTCTCAGACACCGGCGATCACGCCCGTCGAGTCGGCGAAGCTGTCGCGCTCGAGTCCGGCCTTGACCAGAACGGTGAGCAGCAGATTCGACAGCGTCGTGTTTTCCGGCAGGTCGATGTGTTGCCCGCCCCGGAGCCCTCCATTGGCGCCGCCAACGAGGATGTTGGGCAGGGGGTAGTTATTGTGCCGGTCGCTGTTGCTCATGTTGGAGCCATAGAGGAACAGCGAATGGTCGAGCAGCGATCCCTCGCCGTCCTCGATCCCGTCGAGCTTCTCGACGAAGTTCGCAAACATCTGCATATGCCAGGTCTGGATGCGCACGAGCTTCTGCAGGCTCTCGAGCTTGTTCGCGTGATGCGACAGCGGATGGAAAGCATCTGGCACGCCGATGTGGACGTATCTCCGCGTCGTGCCTTCGGCGACCATGATGTAGGAAGCGACGCGCGTCAAATTTGCCTGATAGGCGAGGGTGATCAGATCGAACATGAGCTGCACCTGCGAATCGAAGTTCGGCAGCTCGCCGATCGGCGCCGGCGGCAGATCGAAGCCCGACCAGTCGCGCTCGCCGGCGATCTGCACGCGGCGCTCGACCTCGCGGATGGTGTCGAGGTACTCGTCGAGCCGGCGCTGGTCGGAGGGGCCGATCTCACGCTGCAGCGAAGCAGTGCTGTCCGCAATCAGATCGAGCAGGCTCTGCGTCTGTCCGTTGATCGCCGTGCGTTCCGTGGGCGTGTCGCCTTCGCCGAACAGCTGGATGAACACCTTGCGCGGGTTGAACTCCATCGGCAGCGGCGAAGTCGCACTGCGGAAAGACAGCGTTGAGCTGTAATAGCAGCCTTTGCCGCTCGTGCAGGCGGCAGACTGGATTGTTGTCTCCGAAGCGACCTCGAGCGAAGGCAGCGGCGTTTCCTGGCCGATCTCGTTCGCGATGAGCTGGTCGATCGTCGGAGTCATGCTCGCGCCGGGCGCCGACAGGTCCGGGCGCGCGCCCGAGAGCCAGGTCGCGGGATTGACTGCGTGCACGGAATTCTGGCTGGCCTTGTTCTCGAGATTCGAAAACGAGGCGACGAGATGCTTGTGCTTCTCGAGCGGCGCCATGATCGGGCTCAGCTTGAAGTCGGCGCCGGCGCCGCTCGACGTCCAGTTGTCCATCGCCGCACCGTGAGAGGTGTTCCAGAGGATCGCGCCGTGGGGGATATAGAAGAACCCGACCTTGAGTTTGGGCGCCGCGGCCGTCTGCGCGAGAGCTGTCGCTGCCGGAATCATCGCATCGAGCAGCGGCAGGCCGACGGCAACGCCGACGCCCTGCAGGGCCTTACGTCGCGAAAGGTGCTTGCGCGTCAGAAACATGAGCCTACTCCTCGCGCTCCGCGGCCTGCATGCGGAAGGCGTCGCTGGTCACGATGCCGGCGACGATCGCCTCGAGGCTCCAGTTATCGTCCCCGGCTTCGCGCACGATATGACGAACCTGACGCATGTCATGATACTCGAGCTCCCGACCGAGGGCGTACATCATGAGCTTCTCCGTGAACGCCTGGACGAATTGATCGGGCCGCGCGAGCAGCGCTTCGCGGAGCTCCACGGGCCCCGAAATTGCTGTGCCGTCAGGCAGCACGGTCAAAGCGTCGATCGGCGCATTCGCGGCCGCGTCGCGGTCGCGCCACGAGCCGAGCACGGTGAAGTTCTCGAGCGCGATGCCGAAAGGATCGATCACGCCATGACAGGCGTTGCAATTCGGCGCGGCGCGATGCTGTTCGAGGCGCGCACGAATCGTTTTCGGCTCCTCGCCGGCCTTGGTCGACAGGTCGGTCTCGACACCGGGCGGCGGTGGAGTTGGCGGCGTGCCCATGAGCCTTTCGAGCACCCAGGCGCCGCGCAGGACGGGCGACGTCCGGTCGCCGTAGGAGGTCCTGAGCAGCACCGCCGCCTTGCCGAGCAGCCCGAAGCGCGCCGGATCGTCGAGCGTGACACGCCTGAACTGCGGCCCGTAAACGTCGGCGATCCCGTAGTGCGCAGCCAGACGATCGTTGACAAAGGTGTAGTCCGCCGTCAGCAGGTCCCGCACGCTGCGGTCGTCGAGCAGGATGCTGTCGATGAAGAGTTCGATCTCGGCGGCGAAATCCGCGCGCAGCTCGTCGGAGAACGTGGGAAACAGCGTGACGTCGGGATCGACTGCCGTGAGGTCGTCGACGTTGAGCCACTGCAGCGCAAAGCCCTTGACTATCGAATGGGCACGCGGGTCGCGCAGCATCCTCTCCGCCTGCTCCGCCAGCGTCGCGGGTTGTCCAAGCTCGCCGGACACGGCCAGCCCGAAAAGCTCATCGTCGGGGCCCTGGTTCCACAGGAAGAACGAGAGTCGTGTGGCGAGCTCCAGGTCGCTCAAGAGGTACTCGCCGTCACCGTCCGGGTCGGCCTTCGGCCGGATTGTCCGATATAGAAACTCGGGGCTCACGAGCACAGCCGCAACGAGCTGCTCTATACCTGCGTCGAAGCTGCCGCCTGCGCTTCTGCCCGACTCGTAGTAGGGAAGCAGGCGTTCGAGATCGGTTGCGCCGGCCGGTCGGCGGAAGGCGCGCTCGGCGAGTCTCGCTGCAATCTGCGCTGCGCAATCGCGTTCGCGCGCCGGCACCTCGGGCGTGCAGACGAAGAGTTTCTCGCGGCTTGGCGTGCGCGAGATCCCGGTCGTATTGAATGGTCCGACGACGTCGACATTGCCCACGAGGCGCGGTACGCGCAGCTCGCCCTCGTAGCCGAATCCGCCATAAGCCACGAAGCCGCGGATGTGTGTGTCGGTCGCCGCCTGCGAGCGTTCGATGAACGTGACCGTGACCTCGTGATCGCCTGCGGTCATTTGCACCGGAATCCCTGCAAAGCGCTGCATGATCTCTGCGCGCCCCGTGGCGCCTTCCCGGTCGGCGAGAGCGATATCCTCCGGGCCGCCTAGCTCGGCGCGGAACACCTCGGTGCGGTCGATGAGCAGAACGAGCGTATGGAGAGTCTCGAGCGTGCGCGTGTAGACGTCGACTTCGAGATCCGTGATCGTGAAGCGGTATTCGCCGTCGGCCGGAAAGTTGTGGACGAAGCGCGTGCCGCCGCGCGTGCCGAGCGGCAGCCCATCGGAGTGTCCGTCCTGATCCCGGGGCGGCGCCGGATACGAGGTGCTCGTCAGCTTCTGCTGCCCGACGGCGAGTCGCGCCACGGTGCGGGCGACGCTCACATACTGCTCGAGAAATGCCGGCGACACGCTCAACGCCGCTGCGATGTTGGTGAAACCGTCGACCTCGATCTCTGTCGGCAGATACTCCGCGGGATCGATCTCGACCGCGAGCAAATCGCGCACGGCTGCCGCGTATTCGGTCCGGCTGAGCCGCTGGATCGGAACGTAGCCGGCACGCGGAATGCCGGGGGCATCGTCGAGCTCATCCTCGAGCCAGGCGATCAGCGAGTCGACTTCGTCGAGGTTTGGCCCGGGATTCCCCGGCGGCGGCATCAGCTGCCCGCGCAGCTTGCGGACCGCCGCCTCGAATGACTCGGCATGTGCCGGAACATCAGCCGGAGTCAGGCTCTCGAAGCTCAAATCTCCGTTGAGATCGACGTCGTTGTGGCAGTCGACGCAGTAGCGTTGGACGACGGCCCACTGCGCCTCGTCGCCGTGGCTCCGCTGGTGCTGCAGCGCCAACAGCCCGGCCGCGACGACCGCCCCGGCCGCCAGCCCGATTCCTGAATATCTGACGATCGCCCCCCTTGGCATCCCGAAAGAATAGAAGGGCGGTCCGGCCCAGTCCAGCCGGGCGGCCGCCGGAACACGGCTTATGTGCAGTCGCCAGACAACAGCCAAAGCAACTATCCTTTCGCCATCGACGCGAAGACCATCTACTTCGTCCGTCACGGTCAGACCGAATGGAACGCGACCGCGCGGATGCAGGGACAGCAGGACTCCGATCTCAACGACATCGGCCGCCGCCAGGCCGAGGATCACGGCCGCCTGCTCGCGCGCCTCGGCGTCGATGCGCTCTATGTCTCACCGCTCAATCGCGCGCGCCAGACGCTCGCGATCGTGCAGCGCTTCGTCGCGCTCGACGCGCTCGCCGACGATCGCATCAAGGAGTGGAACTGCGGGCTCTGGTCCGGCCAGCTCCGGGCGGATGTCCGGAAGCGCTGGGCGCAGGAATGGGCAGCGCTCGAGGCTGACCCCTATCACTACCGGGGACCGGGCTGCGAAAACTACCCCGACATGATCGCGCGCTCTCAGCCCTTCGTCGAAGAGTTGCTCGCGAGTCCGGAGCGGCGCATCGCCGTCATTTCGCACGGCATGATCGGCCGCGTGATGGTCGGCACGCTCATGGGCTTCGACGAGTCCGCCATGCTTTCCTTCAGGCAGCCCAACGACGTCGTCTATCGTGTGCGCCTTCGTGACGCGGGCGGCGCTCCACTGCTCGACCACTACGACGCTGGAGATGGTCCGATCGACGGCCTCGTGCCGCACTGACAAGCGCGGCTGCTATGATCGATCGATGAGCGCGACGCTGCATTTCATCTACGACCCGCTCTGCGGCTGGTGCTATTGCGCCGAGCCGCTCGTCAATGCTGCCGAAAAAGTCACGGGCCTCGCCATCCACCTCCACGGCGGCGGTCTCTGGCCCGAGCCGACGATCCTGCCCGTGGAGACGCGAGCCTATATTCGTCAAATGGACGAGCGCGCGGCGCGCATCAGCGGCCAGCCCTACGGCAAGGCCTACCTCGAGGGTCTCTTGCCCGATCCGACGATGACGCTCGAGTCGCGGCCGACGACGGCCGCCGTGCTTGCGGCCGAGGCGCTCGCCGGTAAGGGTCTCGCAATGCTGCGCGGCATCCAGCACGCGCACTACGAGCGCGGGCTCAAGGTCGTCGAGCCGGAGGTCTTGCGGCAGATCGCAGAGGAGATCGGGCTCGACGGCGCTGCCTTCGAGTCCGAGTGCACACGGGTCCCGGTAGAGCAGCACATTGCAGGCGCCCGGCGCTTCATGCAGCAGATCGGCGCCGGCGGCTTCCCGGCCTTCGTGCTCGAAGCTGGCGGGCAGTGGTTCGCCGTTCCACACCAGCGCTTTGCGTCGGATCCCGCCGGATTCGCGGAATGGCTCAGCGCGGCGATTGCGCCGACGCGAGACCGCTCGTCCCGGATTTCAGAATCCGGTGCATGACGAGCATCGCTACGCACGAGATCGCTGCCGGAATTGCGAACACGAGAAACGTCGTCGTCGTGCCGAGCGCTACGATTGACGGGTGAGTTCCGATGAGCGGGCCGACGATCGCGCCGGCGCGGCCCCAGCCAAGCCCCCAACCGATTCCCGTCGAGCGCATATCGGTCGGGTAATAGGTAGCCGCGAGCGCATTCAGGCCCGGCTGGCCGCCGACGACGCACCAGCCCGCGACCATGGCAACGACAATGAGCGCGGGCACGACCGTCAGCACCCAGGGGCTGCCGATCAGCGCAATGGCGACCGAGGCCGTGGCGAATCCGGCTGCGAGCATCGGCGTGAAGCCGCGCCGCGCAATGAGCCAGGCAAAGCCGAAGGTGCCGATGACGCCACCGACCTGCAGCAGCGTGCCGACGATGCGCGCCGTCGACGCGGACAGGCCCGAGTCGGTGAGGATCGTCGGCAACAGGCCGGCCAGGAAATAGAGGTTCAGCAGATTCATGAAATTCGCGATCCAGTACAGCACCGTGACGGGCGCACGGCCTTCTGCGAGAAGGTAACGGACCGGCACGCCCTTGCGACCTTCCTCGGCCGCGACATATTGGGTTTCGGGCCCGATCGTGCTCGACGGCTCGACGCGGCGGATCCAGGCGGCGATGTGCGCAAACTTCTTGCGGACGACGAGGAATTGCAGCGATTCGGGCAGCCAGAACAGCATGAGAACGCCGACAACGAGCGGGATCACGCCGCCGAAATAGAAAACTGACGGCCAGCCGTAGGCCGGCACGAGCCAGGTCGCGACGAAGCCGCCAAATGCGGCACCGACCGTGTAGCCGACCGTGATGCCCATGATCAACGCGACGCGGATGTGCTTCGGGCTGTACTCCCCGATCAGCGCTGTCGCATTCGGAATGACGGCCCCGAGTCCGAGGCCGCCGATGAAGCGGAGCCAGAAGAGTTCGCTTGCCGTCTCCGCCCGCGCAGTCAGTATCGAAAATACGGCGTAGAACAGCGTGCCGAATATCAGCACCGGGCGGCGTCCGAGGCGATCGCCGAGGATGGTAAACAGCAGTGCGCCGACCATGAGGCCGGCATTGCCTGCGGCGAGGATCTTGCCGAAAGCGGGACGATCGAGATCGAAGGCCTCGCGGATCTCCGGACCAACGAATCCGAGCGCCTGGGCATCGAAGCCGTCCATGATGAGCGACAGCGCACACAACGAGAACAGGAGCCAGTGAAACCCGCCGACTCGACAGCCGTCGACGAGCGCCGTGACATCGACGCGTGATTGATTGCTCATGCCTTCCCCCGCGCGCGTCGCATGTCGTCGCGCGGGCTGATGCTAGCAGCAATCTTGAGAAATACCGCAGAAAGAACGCTTGCGGACCAAGCCCAAAATCGTCAGGCTTGCAAAAAAGAAAAATGGCCGTTCTGTGGCCAGAGGGAAGGTATCGAGCATGCCGCAACCCGCGCGCCTGCATCACTATGCCTGGGTTACCCGGGACCAGGAGATCAATCGCCAGTTCTTCGAGGACATCCTCGGGTTTCCGCTCGTGGCAACGTGGTGCGAGCGCACCTTCAATCCCGAAGCCGGCCGCGAGCTCGAGTATTGCCACACCTTCTATGCGCTGGCCGACGGTGGCGCGCTGGCGTTTTTCCAGTTCGCCGAACCCGAGGACTACGACGAGTTCCGCTCGCCGCGGCCCGAGGGCATGCAGTTCGCACACATCGCACTGAAGATCGACAGTGCCGGCATGGCCGCCGCGGAACAGCGTCTCAAGACCGCCGGCATCGCGCATCGGATCACCGACCACGGCTATTGCCGGTCGCTGTACGTCGTGACGCCCGACGGACTCAAGCTCGAGCTCACGGTCGATCCCGACAACGCCGCGGATATCGCCGCCAGGCGGCGCGCCGATGCGCATTCCGAGCTCGAACGCTGGCTCGCCGGCGACCGCACGCCGAACAATAGCGACCACGCGAACGAGTTGCGGTGAGCTCGAGCTTGCCGCTGCTGCCGACCACCGTCGTCGGCAGCTACCCGCAGCCGGACTGGCTCATCGATCGTGCGAAGCTCGGCTCGAAAGTGCCGCGCATCCGCATGCCCGAGATCTGGCGCGTCGAGCCTGCGCGTCTGGCCGAGGCCCAGGACGAGGCGACGCGACTCGCGGTTCGCGACATGGAGCAGGCCGGCATCGACATCCTGACCGACGGCGAGATGCGCCGCGAGAGCTACTCGAACCGCTTCGCGACGGCGCTCGACGGCGTCGACATCGAGAACCCGGCGACGATCGTCAACCGCGTGGGCGGGCACTCGCTCGTGCCGCGCATCGTCGGCCCGATTCGACGCCGCGCGCCGGTCGAGGTCGCCGACGTCGAGTTCTTGCGTCGCGTGACGGACAGGCCGATCAAGATCACGCTGCCGGGCCCGTTCACGATGGCACAGCAGGTGCAGGACGAACACTACCGCGACGAGCAGGCGCTCGCGCTGGCCTATGCGGCCGCCGTGAACGAGGAAGTTCGCGACCTCAAGGCGGCCGGCGCCGATATCGTCCAGATCGACGAGCCCTGGCTCGAGGCGCGGCCCGAGGCGGCGCGGCGCTACGGCGTCGCCGCGATCGACCGCGCGCTCGAGGGTATCGCCGGCACGACAGTCGTGCACCTTTGCTTCGGCTACGCGGCCGCCGTCAAGGACAAGCCGGGCGCTTATCGCTTTCTCGCCGAGCTCGCCGATTCGCGTGCCACTCAGATCTCGATCGAGGCCGCGCAGCCGAAGCTCGACCTTGGAGTGCTGCGCGAGCTCGGTGACAAGCAAGTCATGCTGGGTGTGCTCGACCTGGGTACAGCCGAGGTCGAGACGCCCGGGATCGTTGCCGCGCGCATCGAAGCCGGGCTCGCGCACGTTGCCCCGCAGCGTCTCGTCGTCGCTCCCGACTGCGGCATGAAATACCTGCCGCGCGACGTCGCGCTCGCCAAGCTGCGCGCCCTCTGTGCGGGCGCGGAGCTGGTGCGGCGCCGCCTCGCCTAGTTCCCCGCCGCCGTCACCATCGATTGGACTGGATCCCCGCAGTGGAGTAGTGTCTAGAAGACTAAAGAAATCACAAGATCGCGGCTGGCCGACGGGGCCGGGACCGCGGCGTGGCTACGGGGGTGCTGATGCGGGGGGGAATTGCGGGCGCAGTCTCGGCTGTTCTGGGATTGCTGTCGGCTGCCTGTGGGGGAGGGGGTGGAGGCGCGGGTCCGGCAGCCGCGAGCCCGCCACCCCCGCCGCCGCCCGTTCAGAGAATGTTCGTCGATGCCACGCTGTCGAGCGGCATCTCGTACACGATCGGCTACCGCGGCCAGACGCCCGCCGGCATGGTCCCCATATTCGCCACGGGTGGCGCCGCCGCAGGGGACTATGACAACGACGGCGACGTCGACGTGTTCATCACGCGCGGCGACATCGGACCCAATCTGCTCTACCGCAACAACGGCCAGGGAGTATTTCTCGACGTGGCTGCCACCGCAGGCGTCGCCTTCACGGCCAGGCCGACCGAGAATTATCGGCACAGCGGGCCGACGTTCGCCGACATGGATGGCGATGCCGATCTCGATCTGTTCATCGGGGGCCTCTTCGGCGATCCGTCGTTCGTTTATGCGAACAACGGCAACGGCAGCTTCAGCAACGTCACGCCAGGCTCGGGGATTGACACTCTCGGGGCACGATTCAATATCTCGGCCGCATTCGGCGACTACGATCTCGACGGCGATCTCGACCTGTTTCTGGCACATTGGGGCGAAATCAGGGATCCGGCCAACCCCGGCGACACCGAGCATCTCTGGAGGAACGACAGCGCCAACGGCATCATCCGGTTTACGAGCGCCAGCATTCCCGCAGGGATCGCCGCGACCGTCCTGACGGAGCGTTCGAAATTGCCGGCCTCCTCTCCGATCGGCGATTACTCGTTTACGCCGACTTTCGCGCGCATCGACGACGATCTTTTCCCGGACATCCTCATCGCGGCCGACTTCGGAACTACGCGCGTGTTCACGAACAACGGGAACGGAACCTTTCGCAATGTCACCGACCCGGACGTCATCACGGACGGGAACGGAATGGGGTCTGCGCTCGGCGATTTCGACAGCGACGGGGATCTCGACTGGTTCGTGAGCTCCATTCTCTACGCGAGCATCCCCACGTCGGGCAATCGCCTGTACAGGAATGACGCCGGGAGTTTCGCGGAGGAGACAACCGCCGCCGGGGTTCGCGATGGCGGCTGGGGCTGGGGCTCGTGCGCTGCCGATTTCGACCATGACGCCGATCTCGATATCTACCAGACCAACGGCTGGCCCGACGCCGGTGGCGGCTTCGACATCGATGTCACCCGATTCTACATGGGCCGTGGCGACGGTACCTTCGTCGATCGGGCGCCGCAGATGGGCGTCGCGGATTCGCAACAAGGGCGTGGTGTCGTCTGCGCCGACTTCGACAGCGACGGCGACATCGACGTCCTCCAGCTGCATCGCGACACCCAGCGGGCCGCGACGTACTGGCGGAACGACCGCACGTCGGGAAACTACCTGGCGGTCAGGCTGCACGGGCGGCCGCCGAACACGCTGGCGGCCGGTGCGCGCATCCGTGCCACGGTCGGGGCGAGGACGCAGCTACGCGAAATCTCGATCGGCAACAATTTCGTCTCGCAAAATTCCGTCGTGCAGCATTTCGGTCTCGGCATCGCGTCCCAGGTCGACGAGCTCAGGGTCGAGTGGCCCGACGGGGCGGAGACCGTTCTCAGAAACGTCGCCGCCGGTCAGAGGCTCCGAATCGATCAGCCCTAGTTCCAGTCGCGCTCGAGACAGTCGTACGCCTGAACTGTCATTTCGGGCTTCCAGATAAAATAGCGACTGAGCTCGAACGGCTCGGTGAAGTAGGCGGGATCGGTCACGCTGATCCGGTAGTCGAGGCGTGTGAAGTCGGCATTCGGCGTGAAGCGCTCGACGAGACGGATCTGCTCGCTTTGTGGGACGCCGTCCGGATCGAAGATCTGGGCGCGGATGCCGCTCGTCTCGACGACGAGAGTCTCGCCCTCGAACCGGCCGCGCGAGAAGCCCATCTGCGAGGGCTCTGTAGGCGGCTCGGCGGCGGGATTCATGTGGATCGTGCGCCGCGCATCGTACTCCTCCATACGCATCCGGATGAGGTCGCCGTCGCGCACGAACTCCAGCGGCGCCGGCGTGATCATGATCAGCGGCATGCCCTTGGTCCCGCAGTGCAGCAGCTCGTTGTCGAGCGGATCCCAGTCGGCGAGTACCGCGCGCGCAGCGTCATTGATCGGGTAACCGCCCTTGAACATCGGAAAAGCCGCGCGATCGGTCATATTCGTCGACCAGACGCGAAAGATGCCGTCGGCGCTCGCGATCGCCGCGTCGACGTTCGAGTCGTCGTACTCGCGGCCAATGAGGTTGCCATTCCGGCCGGCCGGGAAATAGGGCACGTTGCCGCCGAAGGCGAGCTCGTAGCCGGTTGCGAGCAGGACATTGCGCGCGGCCATCGCGGGCTCTTCGTTGCGAGCCGGCGAGCCCGCGAGGGTGACGCGGTCGCCGACACTGATGAGGTCCTGCCGGATGCCGAGTATGCGCAGCACGACGGTCGCCGGCATCTCGGCCTCCCAGACGACGGATGCGCCGGCCGCATCGCTCGTCTCGAGGAGCAGGAGGCCGTGCGGATTGCGCCAGGAGATTTCGCGAACGATGCCGGCGACCTCGACGGTCCGACCCGCGTCGTAGATCGCAACAGTGCTGTGGTGGGCCAGCGCCACCGCCGCCGGGAGTGTCAACGGCGCCAGGAGCGCCAGCGACTGGATCAAACGGGCTACGCGCAAGCTCAAGACTCCTCCACCGTGATGCTGGCCGTCGCGCGTACACCATCGTTGCCGGCCGAAGCGACCGCGCAATAGATGCCCTCTTGCAGCGGATCGTTGCCATTGAAGACGCGACGCTTCGCGACGTGCTCGCGATAGGGCTCGAAACTCTCGTAGACGAAAGCCGAGGTCTCGTCGGGGAAGAACGCCTGGCTCGCGACGGCCTCGTCACCGCCGAGCAGAACCTTGAAGTGCAGGTGCGGTGTGCGGCCGCCGTACCAGCTGGGATAGATCGTGCGAAAGCGCACGCGGCCGTCACCGTCGGTGAGTTGCGTGCCGCGCAACCATTGCTGGCCGACGGCGGCCTCGACGGCGATGCCGCCAACGCCCTGCTGTCCCTCGTAGCCGGAGTAGAGCCCGACGGCATTGGCCTGCCAGAGGTCGACGCGCGCTCCCGCGAGCGGCGCGCAGTCGCGGGCGCGCGTGACCGCAAACGCGATCTCGAGCGGCGCGCCGGGCTGGCCGTCGCTCACCTCAGCGCGCATGAGGTCGGTATCGAGGTAGAAGGGCCCCTCGCCGGCGTTCTCGGTCAACACGCAGCTCGCGGCCTGGGCGAAAGCATTGCCGGCGCCGAGTGCTGCACCGGCCGTCGCGGTGGAGAGCGCCAGAAGATGGCGGCGACGAGAGAGGTCGATGCGATCGGATTGTCGGTGAATTCGCAGCAAGCGGTGATGTCGCGGCATGACTTGCCCCCTCTCAGGCCAGCGTCGGCCCAGTCTACGACCTGGGCTTGAAGCCGGCAAAACGAGATTCCGTCCGCGGGACGTATATCATGCTGGCAGTCACGAAACCGGTACGAATTGAGTCGACAATGACCAGCCGAATCCTGTCCCCAGCCGTTCTCGGTCTGCTGAGCCTCGGAGCGTGCAGCCAGGAACCGGGCGAGCTCGACGCGGGCGACCGCGCGCCGTCGTGGACCGCCGCGACCTTTGCCGGCGACACCGTGCGTTTCCCGGAGCTGCTCGACGGCAAGCCGACCGTCATGGTTTTCTGGGCGACCTGGTGCAGCTACTGCAAGGCCTTCATGCCCTACCTCGAGGGCATTCACGAGAGCTACGGGTCCGACCGCATCAATATCGTGACGATCAACGCCAAGGAGGACGGTTCGGGCGACCCGGCCGACTACATCGCCGAGCTCGGCTTCCCGACGATCGCGGTCCGGGATGGCGACGCCATCGCGGCCGCCTACGACGTCGAATACATTCCCGGGCTGATGATCGTCGACAGCGACGGGATGGTGGCTTATCGCCGCGCCTGGACGGAATTGCCGGCGGGCGAGACCGTCGCCAACCTCTGGTCCGTCCAGCTGCGCCTGAGCCTCGATAGCCTGCTGAACTGACCGCAGCGGTCGGGCACGGTCTCAGTAGCCGGCGAGCTCGAGATAGCCGACGCCGCCGATGCGACGACCGGCGGTCTCGCCGCTGACGCTGATCGCGCCCTCCCAATACCGCACCGACAGGTCGAGCTCCTGACCGTTGAGCCTTGGCTCGACCAAGAGCTCGAGCTCCTCGTTCGGCAGCACGACCCGCCACGCCACGGGATAACGCACACGAGTCGCCGGGCTCGTCCACTCGCGCGTCGATTCGAGGAGGACGTCGGTTGCATCGAGTCGCGTCGTGCGCCCCGCGGAATCCGTCAGCGACCCGCCGCTGAACGGACTCGTGCTGCCGTCGACGCCTCGCAGTCGGTAGAACATGAGGTCACGCCCATCGTCGAGCTGCAGCGCAAACCACTCCCAGCCCTCGAGGTCCGCTGCCAGCGCGCTCGTACTCCACTCGCGGTCCATCCAGGCCGTGCCGGTCACGTCAACGGCTGCGGCACCCGCGGAATGCAGGCGGCCGCTGACGGCGAGCCGGGGGGCCGAATAATAGTAGGAGGCATTGCCGGACTCGGGTCCTTTGGCATCGAGGCCGCCGTCGCCCTGGGCGACGATGCGCTCGACGCCGGCGAGCTCGAGCTCGATGCCGAAGCCCACGTCGCTCGCGCGCAGCGCGACCCGGTCGCCGTCGATCGTCACGCTCCAGTCCTCGACCGTGACGACGACCGGTTCCGCGGCCTCGCCCGTCGCGCCGGCCAGGCCTGCGGCGCCGCGGCTCAGTCGTTCCGCGGCCTGAAAGTCTTCTGCCGCCGTGTCGGTGACGGCAAGATGGCCCATCCACACTGTGCTGGCCGCGAGCGCCGATTCGCGCGTTGCCCCCGGCGGTGCGAGCGCGACGCGGAACAGCGTGAGCTCGAAGCCGTAGTGACGCTCGCGCGCGTCGAAGACATTGCCGGTGAAATACCACCACTCCGTGCGAAATTCCGGATGGCTCGCATGGTCGGCCGGAAAAGCAAATGGGCGCGACGCCAGCGCGCGGGCAAAACCGTCGCCGGCGCCATCGGCCGCGGACAGATAGCGAATGCCCGACAAGCCGGCCGCGGCCGCCGCGTCAGCGGCAGCAGCGGCCGAGGCATCGGACGCGTCGCGCTCGCAGCCGCCGAGCGCGACGAGCGCGCCGAGGGCGGTGAGCGCAAGAGCCGGACACACAAGCCGTCGTAGTCCGTCCGGATCTGAATATTCGCTCCTCTTATTCATCGCGCCACGCCAGCCCCATGTCGGCGCGTGCGCCGACCCAGGACGGATAGATCCCGGCGAGCAGCGCCGCCGCGATCGCCATGACGAGGCCGGCGAGCAGCGGCCCGGGCGCGACGACGAAATCCATCGTCCAGCCGAACGAGCGCCGATTGATGACGTGGACGAGCATCCAGGCGAGCGCCGTGCCGAGCGGCAGCGCCGCGAGCCCTGCGGTGAGCCCTAGCAGGCTCGTCTGCGCGAGGTTCTGGCCGAACAGGTCGCGGATCGAGAGGCCGAGGCTGCGGAGCACGGCGAGCTCTCGCTCGCGCTCCAGAGCGAGTGCCATGAGTGCGCTCAGGACGCCGAGGAAAGCGACGACGCCGGCGAGGAGCCGCAGCACCTCGGTGACCTGGAAGGTTCGATCGAAGATCAGGAGCGATGCCTCGCGGATACGCGCGGTCGAGCGAATGCCCGCTCGGCGGTCGAGCCCGAGCGCTGCGCGTATTGCTGCGGTGACGGTAGTCTCGTCGGCGCCTGCCGTGAAATAGACGCCGACGCTCGTCAGCTCCTCGTCGCCAAACCAGCGTCGATACGAATCGAGCGCCATGAAGAGCTCGCTGCGGCTGCCCGAATCGTAGTCGCGATGGATGCCGGCGACGCGAAAGCTCACGAGTCCCGACGCGGTCGCGATTTCGAGCGAGTCGCCCGGCGCCAGGCCGAGGCGATAAGCGAGCGGCTCGGCGACGAGGAGTGCTCGGTCTTCGACGAGCAGGCTTTCCGCGGTCGCGCCGGCCGGCTCGCTCAGGTCGATGCCGTAGCCTTCAGGACCCGCCGACTGCGCCCTGAGATCGAGACTGCCGGCAGTCGTCGTTACGCGGGCGACGCGCTGGCGGTTGAAGCCCTCGATGTCGGGCCGCGCCGCCAGCGCCGTGAGTGCGGTTTCGACGTCAGTCGTCGTCTCCGGATCCACGGCGACGAAGAGATCGGCCGTGATCGTCCGGTCGAGCCAGACGATCAGGCTCTCGCGAAAGCTGCCAATCATGATGCCGATGCTCATGACCGTCGCGACGGCGACAGCGAGCGCCGCAGTCGCGACACCCGTCCGGCTCAGCGAGTCGCTGACGCCGCGCACGGCGAGGCGTCCGGGCAGGCCGGCGATTGTGGCGACGGGCTTCTCGAGCGCGCGCATCAGCGCACGCGTCGCGATCGGCACGAGCATCGCGCCCGCGATGAGCACGAGAAAGAGCGCGACGAAACCCGCAACAAGGCCGCGCGGCGCGACCCAGAGCAGCAACCCGGCCGCGAGCAAGGTCGGTGGCGCCGCGAACGCAAAGCGCCGCGTCAGCACGGTGGCGCTGCGTTCGAGGCGACTTCGCCTCCGGCTGTCCACGTCCTGCCGTGTCGCGAGTAGTGCCGGCACGAGCGCTGAGAGCAAAGTCGCCCCGATGCCGAGCACGGCGCCGAGCGGATAGATCCAGGCCGATGGCTCCGCCGTGCCGAGCGCGCGGCGGAAATAGAGATCGTCGAGCGTCCGGAGCACGAGCTCGAGCAGGCCCGATGACAGCGCCTTCCCGAGCAGGAGCCCGAGCAGCGTGCCGCTGACGCCGATCGCGAGCGCCTCGGCGAGCAGCTTCGCCAGGAGCTCGGCGCGCGTAGTTCCGAGCGCGCGCAGCACAGCGAGCGCTCGCCAGCGCTGCACGATCGTGAACGAGATCGTCGAGTAGATCAGGAACATACCGACGACGAGCGCGAGCAGGCCGAGCGCCGTCAGGTTCGTGTTGAACGCCCGCGTGAGCTCGCGGAGCATCGCGTCTTCGGTCGCGGCCGCCACGAGCACGGTGCCGGGCGGTGGGTCGGCCGCGAGCGCCGCGGCCGCATCGGCGTCGAGCTTGAGATCGACACGGCTCAGGAACCCGTTGTTGCCGGTGACCTCCTGCGCGGTCGCGATGTCGGCGACAAGCGTGGGCTCGCCGTCGACGGAGGATTCGGTCGTGCCGATGACGGTCAACTCGGCCAGCGGGCCGTCCGTGCCGAAGCTGAGCGCGAGCTGGCCCCCGACGGCGATGTCGAAGCGGGCGGCGACGTCCGCGGGCAGCAGCACTGCACCCGGCTCGGCCATGAGTCGGGCCGGATCGCCGGAGCCAGTACCCGCCAGGCCGGCAAGGTCCTGGAGCCCGCGCACGGCCACCTCCTCGACGGGATCGATGCCCCTGATCGTCATCGCGAGCGTGCCGCTGCCCATCCCACTCATTGTGAAGGGCAGCTCCAGGACCGGCGCCGAGGCGACGAAGCGCGGATCGCGCTTGAGCGCGCGATAGACCGACTCGTCGAGCATGCCGGCGAGCGGCAACAGGCGATGCGTCGTCTGTCCGCGCACCGCCTCGGTCGAGCTTTCGAACGCGCGTCGCGCGCTGTTGTTGGCGAGCTCGATGCCGACGAAGACCGCGATCCCGAGCGCGATCCCGGCGACGGCGAGCACGAGCTGCCAGGGATGGCGCCCGTAGAAGCGCAGCGACGCGAGTGCAAGCAGCGCGAACCTCATCGCTCGGCCTCGATCCGGCCGGCGGCGATCCGGACCACGCGGTCGGCGCGCGCGGCCGCGTCGCGATTGTGTGTCGCCATGATCAAGCTTGCGCCGTGCTCGCGACAGCTCGAGATGAGGAGCTCGAGCACCTCATCGGCGGTGTCCTTGTCGAGATTTCCGGTCGGCTCGTCGGTCACAACCAGCCTCGGCTTGTGCGCCAGTGCGCGGCCGATCGCGACGCGCTGCTGCTCGCCGCCCGACAGCTGATCGGGCAGGCGATCGGCGCAGGCGGCAATGCCGAGCCGTTCGAGCAGCTCGCCCACGCGGCTCGCTGCGCGCTCGCGCGCGACACGGTTGAGCGCGAGCGGGAGGAGAACATTTTCGCGCACGGTGAGCGTCGGCACGAGATTGAAGAACTGGAAGACGAAGCCGAGCTCGCGACGGCGGAACAGCGTGAGCTCGGACTCGCTCATGCGCGCGAGATCGTGCGCGCCAAGCCGGATCGCGCCGCTGTCGGGCGACGCGAGCGCGCCAATCAGCTTGAGCAGCGTCGTTTTGCCCGAGCCGCTGCGGCCGACGACGGCGACGAACTCGCCGCGCTCGACGACGGCGTCGGCACGGTCGAGCACGACCTGCCTGCCGTAGGACTTGCAGACGGCGCTGAGCTCGATGCGGCCGTCGTCAGTCATCGTGCCCGAGCATCTGCCGCGGCACTGCTATGCGGCGGCCTTCGTGCTCGGCAAGGAAGGCGCCAACACGGTAATGCCGCGCGAGCGCGGACGCGTCGATCACTTCGTGCGGGGTGCCATCACCGGCGATGGCGCCGTTGTCCATGAGCAGCAAGCGCGTGCAGTACGCGAGTGCAAGATTGAGATCGTGCAGCACGGCGACGACGAGACGCCCCTGTCGGCGGTACTCATCGAGCAGGCGCATGACGGCAAGCTGGTGGTACGGATCGAGGCTCGCCGTCGGCTCGTCGACGAGCAGCGCCGGCGACTCGACGGCGAAGGCGCGCGCGAGATGCGCGCGCGTGCGCTCGCCACCCGAGAGCGAGTCGATCGGGCGGTCGGCGAAGTCGCTCAAGTCCGCAAGCTCAAGTGCGCGCGCCACGGCAGCCTCGTCGGCGGGCGAGGGGCGCTCGCCAAAGCGGCGATGCGGCAGGCGCCCGAGCGCGACGAGCTCGCGCACGGGCAGCGGCCAGCTCGCCTGCGCCGCCTGCGGCAGGTAGGCGATCGCGCGCGCCCGCTCGACGTCGCTGAGCTCGGGCAGCGGACGATCCCGCCAGCGCACGCGCACATCCGCCGTGGGGACGCCCGCGAGCGCGCGCAGCAGGCTCGTCTTGCCGGCGCCATTCGGGCCGATCAGTCCGACGAGCTCGCCGGCTTCGAGCCGGAGATCGAGCGGCTGCACGGCGACTCGTGCGCCGTAGCGAACATCGAGACCAGCCGCACTCAGGCTCATTCGGAGCTCCGCTGCCGGGAGGAGAGCACCATGTGCAGGAAGAACGGCGCGCCGATGAGCGCCGTGACGACGCCGAGCTTGAGCTCGGGGCCGGGCGGCATCAGCCGGATCGCGATATCGGCGGCGAGCGTCAGTGCGGCGCCGCCGAGGAAGCAGGGCAGGAGCAGTCGGCTCGGCCGGTATCCGACGAGCGGCCGGAGCAGATGCGGCACGACGAGGCCGACGAAGGCGACGACGCCGCAGACGGCGACCGTCGCGCCGACGGCGAGCGCCGCTCCTGCAATCACGAGCCAGAGCGTGCGGCGCACGGGGAAGCCGAGGCTACCTGCGGTGTCTTCACCCAGGGTCAGCGCGTCGAGGCCGCGAGCTGCGGCGATCACGAGCAGGCATCCGGGCACGGCCAGCGGCAGCAGCAACCAAACTTGCGAAAGGCTCCGATTCTCGAGTGTGCCGAACATCCAGATCAGGATCTCGAGCGCCGCGTAGGGGCTCGGAGCGAAATTGAGCGCGAGCGAGGTCAGTGCCGCCGCGAGGGCGTTGATGCCGACGCCCGCGAGAATCAGCCGCACGAGATCGACGCCGCGGCCGGCGAGTGCATAAAGCAGGCCGAGCGCGGCGAGCGAGCCCAGGACCGCGCCCGTGCCGAGCAACAGCGAGCCGGATGCAGCGAAGCCGAAGTAGTAGACGACGACGGCGCCGAAGGCCGCACCGCTCGAGACGCCGAGAATGCCTGGTTCGGCGAGGGGATTCCGCAGCAGGCCCTGCAGCGCCGCGCCGCAGAGGCCGAGCGTCCCGCCGACGAGCAGGCCGACGACGGTTCGCGGCACGCGGATCTCGCGGAAAATCTCGATGCCGCCGAAGCCGAAGCCGGGGCCCCCGCCGTCGCGGCCGATCCACAGCGACAGCGCTGCCAGCGCCGCGATGCAGAGCGCCAGCAGGGATGTGAGCAGAACCTGCCGCGGCGTGGTGGAGCTCGGGCTCACAGCGCCGCCATCTGTTCGACGAGCGCTGCGGCAGCATCGAGACTCGCGGGCGCGCCGCAGGCCACCTGCCGCGCCTCGATCGCGAGCATCTTGTGTTCGGCGCCGAAATTCCTGAGCGCCGGATGCGCAAAGAAAGCGTTCGCCAGCGAGGCTTCGTTCATGCGATAGCGCGTGATCACGACGAAACCTGGATCCGCGCGGAGGAGCGCTTCCACCGAGAGGCTGCCCCAGCGATCGAGCTCTGCAACGTCATTCCTGAGACCTGCGAGCTCGAGCAGATCGTTGGCCAGCGTCTCGCGCCCGATCGTAAATCCGCCGGGCCGGACGACGACGGCATTGCGCGCCGGATTCGGCGCGAGCGCGCGAATCGCATCGACGCGATCGCGCATCCCGGCGACGATGCGCTCGGCCTCGGCGCCGCGGTCTATCGCCGCCCCGACGGCGAGCAGGTTGCGATAGGTATCGTCGAGGCTCGTCTCGGGCTCGATTTCGACGACTGTCGCGCCGAGCCTCCGCAGCAGCTCGCGCGTGAACGGGCTCGTCAGCGTGCCCGCCAACACGACATCGGCGCCGACCTGGATGACTTCCTCGGCCGAGCCGTAGTTCCGTGGATAGCGCGCGGCCGCCTCGGCGAGCATCGACTCTTCGGGGTCTGAAGCGAGCCAGCTCAGGCTCAGGATCTGCGCCGGATCGGCGACGCTGAGCACGAGCTGATCCGCGCAGAGATTGATCGAGGCGACAGTCGGCAACTGGGCGCGCGCGGGCAGGCCCGCGAGCAGGCTTAAGCCTGCAACGAGGCTCAGGCTAAGATAGGCGCGCGTGACCGAGGCGCGGAGCGGCGACCGGCCGCGAGAGGACTTCATTCTGATTCGGTACTCCGTGCAACTGGCCGATCCCGATCGGCATCATATTAGCGTCGAATGCCGGCTCGAAAATCCCGCTCCGCGTCAGGCTCTGATGCTGCCGTCGTGGATTCCCGGCAGCTATCTGCTGCGCGAGTTCGCGCGCCATGTCGTCGCGATCGAGGCCGAGGATGCGCACGGGCCGGTCGCGCTCGAGCAGACGGCCAAGGGCACCTGGGTCGCGACGGGCGCCGAGGGGCTGCTCATCGTCCGCGCCACGGTCTACGCCTTCGACCTCTCGGTCCGCGGAGCGTATTTCGACCGGCAGCGCGCCTTCTTCAACGGCACCTCGCTGTTCCTGCTGCCCGAAGGCCAGGAATCGGCCGCGATCGAGCTCACGCTCGAGCGTCCGCGCTTCGCCGCGGCCGGCTGGCGCGTCGCGACGGCGATGCGGCCCGACGTCGTCGACGCCGCCGGCTTCGGCCGCTATGTCGCCGCGAACTACGATGAGCTCATCGATCATCCCGTCGAGATCGGGGATTTCGCCGTCGTCGAGTTCACGGCGGCATCCGTGCCGCACCGTTTCGCGATCACCGGCCGGATCGATACCGATCTCGAACGCCTCGCCACCGACCTGGCTCAGCTCTGCACCGCGCAGATCGACTTCTTCGGCCGGCCGGCACCGTTCGATCGTTACGTCTTTCTGGGCCTCGCCGTCGGCAATGGCTACGGCGGGCTGGAGCATCGGGCCTCGACGAGCCTGATCTTCAAGCGCGGCGATCTGCCGAAGCCGGGCGAGACGGGCATGCCGCGCGACTACCAGCGCTTTCTGGCGCTCGTCAGCCACGAGTATTTCCACAGCTGGCACGTCAAGCGCTCGAAGCCCGCGGCATTCATGCCCTATCGGCTCGATCGGCGCAATCACACGAGCCTGCTCTGGGTGTTCGAGGGCATCACGAGCTACTACCAGGAAATCTTCCTGCTGCGGAGCAGCTTGATTGGTCGTGACGCCTTCCTGCGCCGGCTCGGCGAGCTGCTGACGCGCGTCTATCGCGTCCCGGGGCGACGGCACCAGAGCCTCGCCGCGGCGAGCTTCAATGCCTGGGACCAGCTCTACAAGCCGGATGCCAACAGCGTCAACGCGGGCATCAACTACTACAGCAAGGGGGCGCTCGTCGCGCTGGCGCTCGATCTGGCGCTCCGGGCCGCGGGCACAGGCTCACTCGATGCAATCGTGCGCGAGCTCTGGCAGCGCTTCGGTCGCGAGGGCCAGGGCTTGCCCGAGGACGGCTTCGAACAGCTCGCAGCCGGGATCGGCGGCAAGGGCACGCGCGAATTCCTGGCCGCCGCCGTGCATGGGACCGAAGATCCGGATCTCGCTCCGCTGTTCGAGCGTTTCGGGTTGCGCTTCGTCCTGCGCCAGACCGAAAGCGCGAGGGACGCGGGCGGCACGCCGCCGTCGATCGCGAATGCGCGGCTTTCCCTCGGCGCCAGCTTCGAGCCGGCTGGCGGCGGGCTCAGGTTGACGACGGTTCTCGACGGCCAGCCCGCCCAGGGCGCCGGTCTCGCTCCCGGAGATATCATCGTTGCCCTCGACCGGATCCAGGCCGGCAGCGACACGCTCGAGGAGCGATTGGGTCGTTACGAAGAGGGAGACGAAATCCTCGTGAGTTTTTTCCGCGGCGACTTGCTCTCCGAGGCGCGCCTTCGCCTGGCCAGGGCTCCGGCCGACACCTGTTTCATCCAGGTCGACGCTGCAGCGCCCGCCGAAGCCCAGGCTTTGCGCCGCGCCTGGCTTGGCGACTGAATCGTGCTCGAGCTCGGGATCAAGTTCACGCTGGCCTATCTGCTCGGCAGCATTCTCGGCGCCCTCGTCGTCGGGCAGCTGCGCGGCGGCGTCGACATCCGCAAGCTCGGCAGCGGCAATGCCGGCGGCACGAATGCGCTGCGGACGCAGGGGGCATGGTTCGCGGCCGGCGTCATGCTGATCGATATCGGCAAGGGCATCCTGGCTGCGGCAGTCCTGCCGCCGCTCGCTCTGCCTGGCATCGGCATCGATCCGGTCGTCGATCGCGAGCTCCTGCTCATGGCCTGCGCGCTCGGCGTATTCCTCGGCCACATCTTTCCCGTCTGGTACGGCTTCAAGGGCGGCAAAGGCGGCGCAACGGCGGCCGGACTTGTCTGCTATCTCGTACCGGCCCTCGGCGCCGGCGTCATCGGCCTCTGGGTGCTCGTGGTTTTCTTCACGGGCTACGTCGGCCTCGCGACGATCGCCGCGACGATCGCCGCCGCTGTCTGGATCGGTCTCTTCATGTTGCCCGGCAGCCCCGAGCTTTTCGGTTTCTCCTGCTGCGTGGCCGGGCTGACGATCTATACGCATCGCGCGAACATCGTGCGCATGGTTCAGGGCAAGGAGTCGAGGTTTGCGCGTTTCTTCGGACTCGGCAGTCGCCGTGGCGCCTGAGTCGATGCGAGCGCAGGAGCACCGCGAGATCGACGTCGCGACGGTGACCGCTTTGCTGTCCGCCGCGGCGCGCGAGCGGCTCAACGGCATCGAGCATTTCGCGGCGATTGAGTCGACGAATCGTCATCTGCTCGCCAGCGAGATGCCCGCTGCCGGGCGCCTGCGCGTCGCGCTGGCCGAGTATCAGAGCGCGGGTCGCGGGCGCCAGGGGCGACGCTGGCTCATGCCGCCCGGCTCCGGTATCGCGCTCTCCGCGGCCTGGCAGTTTGCCGCCGCTCCGCGGGCGCTCAGCACACTCAGTCTGGCTGTCGGCGCTGCGGCGCGCCGCGCCATCGAAGATTCCACCGCCATTTCAGTCGGGCTCAAATGGCCCAACGACCTGATTCTCGACGGCGGCAAGGCAGGCGGCATTCTCGTCGAGGTCGAGGGCCAAGACTCCGGCGCCTGCCGCGTCGTCGCCGGCATCGGCATCAACGTTAGCGTGCCGGCAGAGATTCTCGCGAACCTGAGCGATATGCACGGCGGTGCGCGCGATCTCGCCGGCGCGCATCGCGGTTCTGCGATAGATCGCGCGCGCCTCGCCGCGGCCCTGATCGAGCGCCTCGTCGAGCTCTTTGCAGGCTTTGCCGACTCGGGATTCGCGCCGTACCGCGGCGAGTGGCTCGCGGCGCATGTGCTGGCCGACGCCCACGTCGAGATCAGGTCGGCGCGCGGCGTCGCGGTCGGTACCGTGCGCGGCATCGACGTCGACGGCGCGCTGATCGTCGAGGATGATGCCGGCGCACGGCAACGTTTTCTGTCGGGTGATGTTTCGGTTCGGGAGAGTGCTTGATGCTGGCGATCGACTGTGGCAATACGCGTCTCAAATGGGCGGAATTCGAGCAAGGGCGGATAGGCGCGCGTGGCTCGGTCATGCTCCAGGGCGACGCCGATCCTTTCGCCATGCTGGCCGAGGCGCTACGCCCGGAAATCCGCCGCGTTCTCGTCGCGAGTGTCGCTGCCGCCGACATCGCCGACCGGATTCAGGCGACCGTGACCGAACGCCTCGGCTTCGCCGCCGAGTTCGTCGCGGTGCGTCCCCGCGCGGGCGGCATCGAATGCGGCTATCGCGAGCCGGCTCGGCTCGGCGTCGATCGCTGGCTCGCAATGATCGCGGGGCGGCGGAGGCTGGTCGGCCCGTTCGCGGTCGTCAGCGCCGGCACCGCGGTGACCTTCGACGCCGTCGGGCGCAACGGCCGTCACCTCGGCGGCCTGATTTTTCCGGGCGAGCGACTCATGCTCGAGGCTCTCGCGAGCAACACGGGACGGATCGGCGTCGTCGAGCCGGTCGGCGAGCCCGTCGATGGCATCGAGCTGCTCGGCCGCTCGACCGAGGAGGCGGTCAGTCGAGGTGCGCGACTGGCGCTGGCCGCGGCCGTCGACCGCGCCGTCGACGCCGTCGCGCGCGCTGAAGGCGGCGTACCTGCACTGCTCGTCACGGGAGGCGACGGCGCGGCGCTCGCGGACTGGCTGGAAAGCGAGGCCACTGTCAGGGCAGACTTGGTGCTCGAAGGCCTGGCCGCGGTCGCGGCGCTGGAAGGGTAGGCGCGGTGCGCAATCTCTTTCTGTTGCTCGTGCTGCTCAATCTCGGCGTGCTCGCCTGGTTCAGCTGGGTCGAGCCACCGCCGGAGAACGTCGCTGCCTACGATGGGCCAGGCATCACGCTGCTTCGCGAGCTCGATCCCGATGCCCCGATCGTCGTCGCCTCGCAGACGACGCGGGTGCCGTCCACCGAGTCGTCCGAGTTTCCCCTCGAGGATCCGCCTCTCGATTCGACGTCAACGTCGCTCGCAGCGACGGATCTGCTGGCCGTGCCTGAGAGCGAGACCGTCGAGGCCGTCGCAGCGTCCGCGACTTGCGTCGCGGTCGGTCCTTTCTCCGAAGCCGCGCAGGCTGAAGCCGCCGTCGAAACGTTGAACAGCGGCGGCATCGCCGCCGCGCTGCGCGTCGAACAGCAGGAAGTCTGGGAAGGCTACTGGGTGTATGTCGCCGGGATGCCGAATATCGATAGCGCGAATGCCGCGCTCGCTCGGCTTGTGGAGAGCGATATCGCCGACGCCTACGTGATTGCGGAATCCGACAGCGGCATCCTGATTTCGCTCGGCGTCTTCTCCGACATTACGCGCGCCGGGACCCAGGCCGAACGTGCCGGCCGCCTCGGCCTCGCAGCGACGATCACCGAGCGTGTGCGGACCGAGGAAACTCGCTGGATCGAGCTCGATATGAACGGCGAGGAATCGCAGGCGCTCGAGTTGCTGCAGGAGCCCGGGCGCATCAGCCGGCTTGAGCAGCGGGAGTGCGGCGCGGGACTATAATGGCGCCCGCGCCGGTATAGCTCAGTCGGTAGAGCACCTGATTTGTAATCAGGGGGTCGCGGGTTCGATTCCTGCTGCCGGCACCAACCCCATTGGTACACAGAAAGAGAATACGACAATGATTGGATACGTCATGATCGGAACCAACGACCTCGCGCGCGCAGCCAGTTTCTACGACAAGCTGCTCGGCACCTTCGGCGCCAAGCGTTACATGGAGACCGACCGTTTCATCGCCTGGAGTGCGGGCGAGGACAAGCCCGGAATCGGCGTCGGCAAGCCCTTCGACGGCAAGCCGGCCACATTCGGCAACGGCATGATGGTCGCGCTGCCGGCTGCGAGCCAGCAGCAGGTCGATTCGCTGCACGCGACGGCCCTGAAGAACGGCGGCAAGGACGAGGGTGCGCCGGGCCTGCGCTTCGGCAATTTCTACGCCGCCTACTTCCGCGACCCGGACGGCAACAAGCTCTCGGCCTTCTACCGCGTCCCCGAGGGCGCAGCCGCGCACTGATGTCGGACAGCAGCCTCGACCCGGTCGTCGATCTGGTCGTCGGGCCGAGGCTGCGGTCACTCGAAGGGGTCACGGTCAACCGCGTCTGGCCGACGGCGCGCCGGCGGCTGATCGGCCCTTTCATCTTTCTCGACCACTTGCAGCCCGTCGCGCTGGCGGCGGGACGCGGGCTCGACGTGCCGCCGCATCCGCACATCGGGCTCGCGACGGTCACCTATCTGTTTGCGGGCGAGCTCATGCACCGCGACAGTCTCGGCATCGTCCAGCCGATCCGTCCGGGCGATCTCAACTGGATGACGGCGGGGCGCGGCATCGCGCATTCGGAGCGCAGCAGTGATACCGGGCGCGCGCGCTCGAGCCGGATCCACGGCATGCAGGCCTGGGTCGCGCTGCCGCGCGCGAGCGAGCGCGAAGAGCCGCGTTTCGAGCATGTCGGCAGCGATGAGCTACCGCGCTTCACCGTCGGCGACGCCCATCTCACGCTGATCGCAGGAACGGCCTACGGACGGACCGCACCGGTGACGACGGCATCGTCGCTGTTCTATATCGAGGCCCGGCTCGCAGCCGGCAGCGCGCTCGAGGTGCCCGCCGAACTCGGCGAGCGCGGCGTGTTTATCGTCGAAGGCGAGATCGCAATTGACGGCACGCGCCATGCAGCGGGAAATCTGCTGGTGCTCAAGCCTTCACGCCACTGCCGGATCGATTCCTTGGGGGCGACGCGCCTGATGCTGCTCGGCGGCGCGCCGCTCGACGGTGAACGCCTCATCTGGTGGAACTTCGTTGCGAGCGACGCGGCATTGATCGAGGCAGCGAAAGTGGACTGGGCCGAGGGCCGCTTTCCAACGGTGCCGGGCGAGACGGAGCGCATGTCGTTGCCGGCAGGTTGAAGGGCGCGCCGGATTTCGCGGCGCGGAATCAGTTCTGCGGCGGCCCGCTCTGTGATTCGTCAGCTGACGCTTCTTCTGCCGCCGGCTCTTCCGGCGGCGAGTCGTTTTGCCGCGAGCGCCTGCCGAAGCCGACTTCAAAAATTCTGAGGAAGCCGAGGTCCCGCATGACGTCGACGACAGGTACGGGCTCGAGCATCTCCACTTGCTTCTCCGGGTCGTAGTACGGCGCCAACACGAATTCCATGCGCTGATCGAGCTCGCGCTCTTCCTCCTCGCGCAGGGTCGTGCCGAGATCGGGCAGACGCCAGTCGGTCTGGCCGCCGGTGACTTCGACGTCAATGCCTTCCTCTCCGTCATCCCGGGGAGCCGGCTCGAAACGCACGTCGCCGGGTGACTGCTCGATGGTGGGCGGTAGCGTCAGGTCCTCGGCAGGTGCCGGGGCCGCGTCATCCTGCGCGAGAGTTTGCCCCGCGACGGCCATGAGCAGCGCGACAATGCCGATCAGTCGCGCCATTGCAGGCTCCGGAACCAGTAACGATGCGTTGTCGGCAGCCAGGTGTCAGCCTCGCGCGCCTCGATCCAGGCGTTGAGGAAGGCCAGAAAGTCGGGATCGCCCTTGCCGACGGCGAAGGCGCTGCGTGTCTCGAGCAGCGGCCGGTTGACGGGAACGTCGATGACGTCGGGATGCGCGAGCGCTAGGAACGTCGGTATCGGTTCTTGATCGAGATAGATGTCGACTTCGCCCGCGATGAGCGCAGCCGCGGCCTCGTCTTCGGTCGCAAAGCTCTCGAGCCCGGCGCTCGGCAGGACGCGTCGCGCGAGCTCGGCTGCGACCGAGCGATCGAGCACGGCGATCGTGAATTCCGGATTGTCGAGATCCTCGAGCCGGCCGACGTCGGCTGTCGACGCGAGATTCGTCGCGATGCCGATGCCGCCGATCGCGTAGGGCTGGCTGAAATTGACGTGCAGCGCACGCTCGGGAGAAATCGTGAGGCCGGCGGCGATGAGGTCGATCTCACCGCCTTCGAGCGCGCGGATCAGCTCGCCGAACTCGTAGCGCCGGAAGGCGACTTCGACGCCGAGGTCGGCGGCGAGCCGCCGCGCGACGTCGATCTCGAAGCCGCTGTACTCGCCGTCCTCGTCGCGCATTGCCCAGGGTGCGGCGAGCGTGACGCCGACGCGGATCTCGCCGCGCGTCAGGACGTCCTGCAGGTCGTCAGCGCCGGCTGTGCAGCAGGCGCAGAGCGCCAGCAGCGCGGTCGCAGACTTGAGCACGGTCAATCGCAACGCATGTTCCATATGCACCTCATGCCAGGATGCCGACGACTGCGCCCGTCGCGCAGCTCGCGATGGTGCCGGCAACGATCGACTTCGTGCCGAGCGCGACGACCTCGTGCCGGCGCTCCGGCACGAGGACGGTGAAGCCGCCGATCATGATGCCGAGACTGCCGAAATTGGCCATTCCGCAAAGAGCGTAACTCATTATCAGATCGCTGCGTGCGCTCAGAGTGCCCTCGGGCAGTCCGGCGAGCGCGGTATAGGCGAGGAACTCGTTGAGCGCCGTCTTGATGCCGAGCAGGCTGCCGGCCGGCAGCGCCTCGGACCACGGTATCCCGAGCGACCAGGCGACGGGCGCGAACAGCCAGCCGAGCATGCGCTGCAATGACAAGGGCTCGCCGCCGATGTCGGGGATGAGCCCGAGCACGGCATTGAGCAGTCCCACGAGGGCGACGAGCACGATCAGCATCGCGACGATGTTGAAGAACAGCACGAGCCCCTGCTCGGTGCCGCGTGTGATCGCGTCCATGGTGCTCGTCGCTTCGGACCGCGCGAGGGTACGGGCTTCGGTCTGCGCGGTCCCCGCGCGCTGCGGCACCATGAGCCAGGCGAACATGATGGCCGCCGGCGCGCTGATCAGCGACGCCGTGAGGAGGTGCCCGGCAGCGTCGTCGATGACGGGAGCCAGCAGCGTCGCGTAAATGACGAGCACCGTGCCCGCGATCGACGCCATGCCTGCCGTCATCACCATGAACAGCTCCGCGCGACTGAGCTTCAGCAGGTAGTCGCGGATCAGCAGCGGCGCCTCGACCATGCCGAGGAAAACATTCGCCGCAGTCGACAGTGCGACGGCGCCGCCGACACCGAGCGACTTCTCGAGCAACGCCGACAGGCCGTTGACGATCAGCGGCAGGACGCGCCAGTAGGCGAGCAGTGCCGTCAGCGCGCTCATCACGATGACGAGCGGCAGTGAGCTGAAGGCGAACACGAAACTCGCCGCCGGATTGATTTCCGCGAACGGCAGCGCGCCGCCGCCGAGGTAGCCGAACACGAAGCTCGTGCCGGCGCGCGTGGCTTCCTGCAGCGCCAGCACGCCGTCGTTGAGGACGGCGAAAAACGACCGCGACCAGGGCAACTTGAGCATCAGCGCGGCGATCGCGAACTGGAGCGCGAGGCCGATCAGCGGCACGCGCCAACGGACGGCGCGGCGGTCCTCGCTCAGGAGCCAGGCGAGAGCGACCAGGCCGATCAGTCCGACGATGCCCTGGAGCTGACTCATGCGACTACAATGCTACCCAATCTTTCCGGGCCGGGTATTACGCAGAAGTGAACGCGGATTCAGGATCGCGCGTACGGAGATTCAACACGGGGCGCTGGGTCGCGGCGGGCTTCGTGCTCGCATTCGCGGTCAGCGTCCTTACGGTTATCTATACAGGGCTCAACGTCGAAGCATCGCGCGCTGACTTTGACCCGGGATTTCGCACACTCGAGATGCAGGTCGGTGCCGAGCGCGACGCGCGATTTTTCATCGAGTCGGAAGTTGCGGATGCCGACGCCACCCTCGAGCTTGCTTTCCCCGAATTCCTCGAGCCGGTCGGTTCGGGTGGGGGTGCCCCCTGGCAGCGTCGCGTCACGGTCGTCCCGGGCCGCAACGAATTCGCGGTCGAGCTAAAGGCGCTGGCCGCCGGCCGCGGCTACGTCGAAGCGCGCGTTTTCGGCAGGGAAGCGATCGGGCGCGACAGCGTGTTCGTGACGGTGACCGTGGCCGCGGGCGATCAGTAGGAGCGGTCGAGCTTCAGGCGCGTACGGTCCTGCGGATCGACTTTCGCGTGCTGGCGGTCCATCGTTCGCACCCATTCGCTGCCACCGTCGCGACAGTCGGCATCGTCGATGGCGCAGGCCAGCCACCAGTACTCGCCGTTCGGTGCGCGCGAGATTTCGAGATGATTCGCGGCCGGCAGTGAAGCTCCGGTCTCGCCGCATACCCAGAGATCGCGATTCGGGCCCGTGCCCGCGCTGCAGCTGTAGACCATGAGCGGTTCGGCGCAGGCATTGACGAGGCTGACGTCGATCGTCGCGCCGAAGTCGTAGCGCGAGTGCTCGCGGATGCAGCGGTTGCGACCGGCCCCGTTTTGCTCGCTCGGAGCAGTCGTGCGGGGCTCGCTCGCAGTCAGGGAGAAAATTTCTTCAGCCAGATTGAATTCGACGCGTTCGGTAACGACGGGCGCGGTCTCGCCGGCCGGATGCGTATACCGCCAGCGCGACACGGCGGCGAGGGCGGCGTTGTCGAAGGTTCCCGGGGGCTCTGCGGCAACGACTTCCGGTGCGACCACCGTGCCCGACGGCGAGAGCGAAAATCGTACGTCGACGTATCCTTCGATTCCCGCGGTGGCCGCGGCCGGGGGATAGGCGGGAGCCACGGCGATCAGGCGCACGGGCTCGCCGTCGCTGACGATGCTCGAGCCGAATGCCGGCGCGTCGCCCGTGTCGGCGTTTTCGAGGCAGACCTGGCAACTCGAAACGATGATCGAGGGCGAGGCGCTGTCCGCGATCCGATTCTGCCGCCCGGTGCCGTCAACGACGAGTGCCACGAAAGGGACGCCGTCGACGAAATAGTCGACTCGCGCGCACTGCTCGACGTTGCTCGTGACATCGATGAAGTTTGCGCCGGCCGTGGCGGAGGCCGAGCAGCTGCCGACGATGCGAGTGCAGTCGCAGCGTCCTTGGCCGGCAGCATTGCCGCAAAGCAGCGCTCCGCAGAGTGCCGTCAGAATTCCGCTGGTATCGAGACGCATCGCCGCTGATCTCCGCTGTCCTCTTGTCCGGGACAGTCGCAGGGAGTTTAGCGCATGCCGCGCCAGCGCAGGCGCGCAGCGTCGATTATGTCTAATTCAATACGAACTCGAGGCGGATATAAGCGTGCTGGGGGATCGGTTGCCCCATGAAGATGACGGGCTCGAAGCGCCACTGCTCGACGGCCGCGACGGCTTCGTCGCGGAAGTAGCGCGGGTGCGAGGAATTGACGACTGTGATTTCCGCCGTATCGCCGACGGGAGTCACGACGAAATCAATATCTACCCAGCCTTCGATGTCGCGTTCGATCGCGATCTCCGGATACTCGGCCGCCACCCTGACAGTCTGGTCGAACGCCGATACCGGCAGCCGCTTGTTTGACTCCGCGTCGATCAGATGCTGAGTCAATCTGTCCTGGGCACGTTCGATGACTGCCGCGTCGGCAGCGAGCGGCGCCGCCGAATCGATCCAGGTCTGTGCGCCGGCGGTATCCAGTGCCTCGAGCGCCTGCGTCGAGCGGTCGAGCAATTCGGTGACCAGCTGCTCGCGCGCGGCCCCGGTCAGCTCATGCTGCGGAGCGATTCCGATCATTTCGTCGAGGAGGTCGCGCGCGCTCGTGCCGCTCGGGGTGAGCACGGCGTTTCGGCCCATGGCGTCGAGGAACGCGGCATGCAGCTCCGGAATTCGCTCGACGGGGTCGGGTAGCCGCGGCGCAGCCGCCACGGCGGGCACCGGAGTCTCGCGCACGACAGGCGGCGGCCTGCGCGCGACGACGATGTCCTGCGCGAGATCGAGGGCGCCGGCATGCTCCGGGAAGCGGGTCACGATGGTGCTGGCAATGCTTTCGGCATCGTCGAGGCGGCCTTGCTCGAAGGCTGTCAGACCGCGACCCAGCAAGGCAGTTGCGACCTCCTCGAGACCTTCGAGCGCGGCGACGTTGTCGGCGTTCGCGTCCAGGGCTTCGCCGAAGAGAGTCCAGGCGCTGTACTCGGCGGGCTCGACGAGCATGCCGGAGTCGAGCGCGAGTCGCGCGAGGTAGAGCGGATCGCGCGGCGGGCTCGGATCGGCAGGCGGAGCGGCGGTATCCGCAAGCGCGATCGCGTTCGAGTTCGTTTCCGCGGCTGCGGGAGCGGCGTCGAAATCGGGAGCGACGTCGCCCGACCATGGTTGCTCGATGAAGAGCCAGCCGAGCCCCATCGCCGCCACGACGACGGCAGCGAGCCAGAGCAGGCGATCACCGGATTGTGCAGCGGGTGCCGACATCGGGGACCTCAGGCTGACGCCCAGAGCCGGCGCACGCTCTTGAGCTTCGCCAGCACGCCGCCCATGAGCCCGCTCTCATCGGCCGCGACATCCACCTGATGGCGTTCGACGAGCTCGGGATTCTTGAGCAGCATGCGGTGGTGCTTGAGCGCCGCCTGCAGACTGATTGCGCAGCGGCCCGATGACAGGGGCTTGCGCAGGAAGCGGAAAATCTGGCCGTGGTTGATGAGCCAGACCATGTCGAGGACATCGCGATGCGGCGAAATGGCGATCGTGACGAGCTCGGGGAGGTGTTCCTTGAGCCTCGACGTCATCGCCTGGATCGTGGCCTTGTCGTCGGAAATGTCCGTCAGCAGCACGCCCGGACGATGCTCCGTGAGCGCCTTGATGACCTGCACGATATTCGTGGCGCGATAGACGGGCAGGCGTCCGCGCACTGACTGCTGCACCACCGTCACGACTTCCTCGTCGGACGAGAACACGATGATGCCGAGTCCCTGCGCGAGGCGCTCACGGCTTGCGGTCGCCTGCTCGGCGGGCTCCTGGACATCATTTGTCGGTGCAGCTCTTGCTACTGCGGCTGCAGGGGCCGGAGACGGCGCTGCCTCGAGCTGAGGCACAGATTCCGGCCGTCGCGACGACTCCGCTCGCCCCGGCGCCTCGGCCTTGCGCGCGATCCGGGCAGCGAGAGCGATGGTTTCGCGCAACTGATCGGGCGGGCAGGGCTTGGTCAGGAATCGGAATACTTCGCCCTCGTTGATCGAGCCCTCGACCGCGTCGAGATCGGCGTAACCAGTGAGCAGGATGCGAACCGTGCGCGGCGATGACTGGCGCACATGGGTCAGCACCTCGACTCCAGTCATCAGCGGCATACGATGGTCCGCGACGATGACGTCGATGGGCATGCGCTGCACGATGTCGAGCGCCTCGCTGCCGCTCGCCGCGAGATGCAGGCCATACTCGCGGCGGAACATGATGCGCATCGAATTGAGCACGCGCTGCTCGTCGTCGACGAACAGGATCTGCGGTCGTGCGTCGTTGGCGGGCATGGCGACGGCCATTTAGACAGCCTCCGCCAGGTCGGGAACCGTGGCTGTATCGTCGTCCTGAGTGGCTTCGAAGGGCGTCGCCTGCCGCACCGGCAACACCACGGTGAACGTCGAACCGACTCCTACGCGCGATTCGACGAGGAGCTCGCCGCCATGGCTGCGGATGATCTCGTCGACGATGGAAAGGCCAAGCCCCGTGCCCTCGCCGACTTCCTTGGTCGTGAAGAACGGGTCGCGGATCCTGCTCAGGTTTTCCTCGGGAATGCCGCAGCCGTTGTCCGTGATCGAAATCGCAACGTGGTCGGGGTCGCGAAGCTTCGTCGCGATCACGATCTCGCCCTGCGTCTCGATGGCCTGCGCGGCGTTCGTGATGATATTGAGAAAGACCTGATTGATCTTCGACGGCGAGCACGCGATCGGGGGCAGCTCGCCGTAGAACTTGCGGACTTCGGCCTTGTGCTTGATGACGTTGCGGGCAATCGTCAGCGTCTTCTCGATTCCGGCGTTCACGTCGAAACTGTCGACCGGAGCGCGGTCGAGCCGGCTGAAGTCCTTGAGGCTCTGTGCCATGCCGGTCAGGTCGGCCAGGCCCTCGATGCTGTCGCGGTTCAGGTCCTTGATCTCCTCGACCGAGGCCTCGAGCTCGTTGTCGCGCAACAGAATTTTCAGGGTTCGGAGCCCCTCGATCAGGCGCGTCTGATATTCGGTGCGGTCCTTGAATGTCTGCGGATTCAGCGAGAGCGTCTTGGCGCTGCTATGCACGAACTCGTCGAGGACGCCGACGCGCTCCGCGATCATGCTCGCGTTGTTTGCGAGATAGAGCAGCGGCGTGTTGATCTCATGGCTGATGCCGGCGACGAGCTGTCCGAGCGACGACATTTTCTCGGCCTGCACGAGCTGCACCTGGGATTCCTTGAGCTCGGTGAGCGCCTTGCTGAGGTCGGCCGTCCGCTCGTCGACGCGCTGCTCGAGCGACTCGTTGAGCACGCTGAGCTCGCCGTAGGCGCGATTGATCTGGCGGTAGCTGCCATGCAAACGGAAGCCGATGATGCCGACCGCGAGCAGCATGACGATCGAATAGACGGCGAGCATCGTGCGCGCGGTGTCGGCGCTCGAAACGGCGCTCGTGTAGGCCGACGTAGCAGCCTGGGTCAGCTCGTCCGCGAATTCCGGCAGCGGTGAGCTCGCGAGCTGGTCGAGGCGGCTCCGAATGCCGTCCTTCGTGTCGAGGATGCGATTGACGGCCTCGAGCAACGGTGCGGCTTCGCCCCCCCTGCCTCCCGCGAGCCGCAGGTCGCGGTCGAGTATCGAGGCGAATCGGCGAACGTCGCCTGGTGTCGCCGAGATGCCGGGTCTCGCGTAGTCGATCGTTGCCGCGAGCGCCTGAAACACCGTGGCCGCCATGGTGTCGAACGACGCCGCGCGCAGCACGCGGACGATCTCGGGGCCCTGCACCTGGAGCAGGCTCAAGGCTTGCGCATATTCCGCCTGCTGGCTGAGCAGCGTCGTCGTCAGGTCGTCGACTGTGCCCATCGGCCCGCGCAGACGTTCGAGGCTGTTCTGCATCCGCTCGCGTTGCGATGTGCTGCCCGGGATTTCCAGCAGGGAACGCTCAAGTTTGGTGACGCTGCCGACGATCTGTTGGTGCAGGGCGCTCGCGGCCTCACCGGGCGCCTGGCTCGACGCCCACGACGTCTCGAGCGCGGCGACGAGTGTCGCGAAATCTTCCTTGACGCGCGTGAGATCCGACTCGAGCGTGGAATAAGAGATGTGGGAAGAAAGCGGAATGGCGCGCGATCGCAGCGCAGCGCCGACCAGCAGCGCCAGTGCGACGACACCGAGGACAATGACGAGAACGGTGCGTTTCATCCGGCGGAATTGACGTAATTCAGACCCGCCAAGCCTATCGGCTGGCGCGAAAGCAGGCAGTGAACGTGTTCACAGTGACTGTCGCCAAATGGAGGCAGGGGGTGATTATGTTCAGCAGAATCAACGGTTCAAGCCCTGCGGAGGGGGACCGGGAAAGTTCGCGGAGGGCCGCCCCGGTGTCGGAAATCGGTGGATTCGCTATGATCGCGCTTGCTCGAAACAGAGCTACGGGAGAACGACGATGAAGAAATTCGCGCTTGGTTTGGTAGCCGCAGGGGCCGCCTGGATGGTCACTGCAGCCTTGTCCGCGCCTGCCGTCGGCGAAGCCGCTCCGGCATTCCGCCTGCAGGATCAGAACAACGAATGGCACTCGCTCGATCAGTACCAGGGCAAGTGGCTCGTGCTCTATTTCTATCCGAAGGCCGATACTCCGGGTTGCACGGCCGAGGCCTGCGAGTTCCGCGACAACATCTTCGCTTACGAGGAGATCGGCGCAGAAATCATCGGCGTCAGTCTCGACGACGTTCCGTCGCAGGCGGCATTCGCCGAGAAGTATTCCTTGCCGTTCCCGCTGCTCTCCGACGCCCAGCAAGTCGTGGCAACGGCCTACGGTGTGCTCGGCGCCTTCGGCACCACGGCGATCGCGAAGCGCGAGACCTTCATCATCAATCCGCAGGGGCAGGTCGCGAAGCACTATGTTGTGACCAACATAGATGCTCATTCGGCCGAGGTTCTTGCGGATCTCAAGGCCCTGATGTAGGCAACAGCCATCGTCAGCGCACATTCCGGCCGCTGGAACAAGCTCCAGGCGGAGCTCCGCGGCCAGGTCGGCAAAGCCATCGGCGATTATCGGATGATCGCCGATGGCGATCTCGTGATGGTCTGCATCTCGGGCGGGAAGGACTCCTTCACGCTGCTCGACATGCTGCTCTCGCTGCAGCGTCGCGCGCCCGTACGTTTCGATCTGGTTGCGGTCAATCTCGACCAGAAGCAGCCGGGGTTTCCGACCGAGGTTCTGCCCGCGTACTTCGAGCGGATCGGCGTGCGCTACCGCATCGTCGAGGAAGACACCTACTCCGTCGTCAAGCGCGTGCTCGAGCCCGGCGAGACCATGTGCGGTCTCTGCTCGCGACTGCGCCGCGGGATTCTCTATCGCGTGGCGGATGAGCTCGGCGCCACGAAGATCGCCCTGGGCCATCATCGCGACGATATCGTCGAAACTCTGTTCCTCAACATGTTCTTCGGCGCGCGCCTCAAGGCAATGCCGCCGAAGCTCAGGAGCGACGATGGCCGCCACATCGTCATCCGGCCGCTCGCCTACTGCGCCGAGAGCGAGATCGTCCGCTACGCGAAGGGCCGCGAGTTCCCGATCATTCCCTGCAACCTCTGCGGCTCGCAGGAGAATCTCAAGCGTCGTGAGATGAAGGCGATGCTCGATTCCTGGGAGGCCGAGGACCCAGGGCGGACCCAGCGTATCTTCCGCGCGCTGCAGAACGTCAATCCGAGCCATCTCGCGGACGGCGCCATTTACGATTTCGCGGGGCTCAGCGTCCTCGCCGATCAGGCCGAGCTCGCCGACAGCGCATAGTCGGCCTGCGCCGCGAGCAGCAGAGGCTCGATGAGTCCGAGCAGCTCGCGTGCGTTCGGTATGCGTTCGGCGGGGTCCTTGGCGAGCAGGCGCTCGACCAGGCTCTGATAGCGCTTCAGAGTCTCCGGCAGCGTGGGGATTGGCGCCTCGCGCTGATTCTTCAGGATCTCCGCGGCGTCGTCGCCCGAGAATGGCTTGGCGCCGGTCAGCATCTGAAAAACGATCACGCCGAGCGCATAGAGGTCCGTGCGCTCGTCGGTCGGCTTGCCGTCCGCTTGCTCCGGGCTCATGTAATAAGGAGTGCCGCTGATGATCCGGCCATCGCTCGTCGGCATTGCCGCAGATTTCGAGATGCCGAAATCGATCAGCGCAACGGAGCCGTCATTGCGCAGCATGATGTTGCCTGGCTTGAGGTCGCGGTGCACGACGCCCGCCATGTGAATGATCGAAAGGGCGTGCGCAATCTCCATCGCGATATGCAGTGCTTCGGCGGGTGGGAGCGCATCGCGCAGCACGCCGCCCAGATGCCCCTTCTCGAAGTACTCCATGGCGATATAGCAGTACCGCGACGTGACGCGGAAGTCGTAGATCTCCGCGACCGCGGGGTCGTCGATGTCGTGGAGGATCTTGAACTCATCGATGAAGCGATCGAAGCGCGCGTCGCGGCTCAGTGAGCCCCGGCCGCGGTTAAGAGTCTTGATGACGACTTCCTTACCTTGCTCGGCGCTGTAGGCCGTATGAATGGAGGAGTTTTCGTTGCTCGACAGGCAGCGGCGGATGTCGTAGCCGAATAGTCGCAGTGCGCCTTGCGGGATGTCGCCGCCGGCGAAGGGCGTGCGTGCGGCGAGCGCCCGATTGACCGCGGCGACAACCTGCTCGCGGCTGAACAGCTTTTTCGGGAGGTAGTCGAAAGCTCCGGCCTTGATGGCCTGGGCCGCGCTGTATTCGCTGCCGCTCTCGGTCAGCAGGATGATTGGCGGCATGTCGGGGTCGGCCGTCAGGGCGCGGAGCGCCTTGAGGGCCGGGCTCTGCGCCGAGCCGTCGCGGCGGAAGTCGCAGCCCGCGAGCACGACGTCGAAGGAACGAAAGCGATCGCTGTCCAGGGCGACGTTCTCGAGCGAAGCGGCGATCGATTGCACCGAGGAGCCCTTCCAACCCTTGATGGCAAAGCGCAGCAATCGGGCGCCAATCTTGCGATCGGCCTCGAGGATCAGGATGCGCGGCGCGTTGTTGCTCGGTTCGGACACAATCGCTGGCAGGCTATCCAAAGTCCGAGGAAATTGCAGTGATCGCAATCACAGGGGCTGCCCAGGCCGTCGACCCGGTCCAGCCAGCATCTCTGCCGGAAGCTTGGAGAAACTCAGTCTAGTCTGAGGCCTCCGCGCGCCGCCGGATCTCGGCCAGCACGGGCGGCATGTCGCGTTCGAGCGTATTGCGGACAAAGAAACGCGGCACCGGAAAGTTCGGCTTGACCGTCAGTTTCTGGATCACGACCATCGAGCCGTCGGCGGCCGGAATCAGCCGCCAACGCCCCTCCATGCGGTCGAGGGGCCCGCTGATGTGGCTGACCTCGATCCGCTCCGGCGGGAAATACTCGAGCCGGAAGACATGCTCGAACTTCGGAAGGAAGAATGCGGGCTTCACGATCTGCTCGTAGAACGCAACGCTGCCGTCACTGACCGCGGGTTCGCCGATGCTCTCCGGGTCGATCGCGCTGCAGGAGATCACATGCGGCACGTATTCCGGTGAGATTTCGCAGGCCGTCACGACCTTCCATATTGCCTGCCATTCCGCGTCGATCCGGACGACCAGTTCGATCGTGACTCCACCGCCATCCTCGGGCGCCGATTGATAGACCACTTCGCCTGCTGCGAGACGCTCGCGGTCTATCCAGCCTGGTATCTCTGCGGGGACATTCGATTGGGCGTTGGCAGAGGCGGCGATGCCTGTCGCCACCGCGAGAAGGCAGAACGAGGCGCCGTGTCTACGCGGCATTTTCCGCGGTGACGGGATTGCCGAGACAGCCGAGACCCGTGATCTCGACTTCCACGCGGTCGCCCGGTCGCATCCAGAGTGGCGGTTTGCGTCCGGCGCCGACCCCGCCCGGCGTCCCGGTGACGATCACATCGCCGGGGACGAGCTCGGTCCAGGTCGAGATGTACTCGATGAGCTCGGCAATGCCGAAGATGAGCTCGCCCGTGCTCTCGCTCTGCACGATCTCGCCGTTGAGCCGGGTCTTGAGATCAAGTGCAGAGGGGTCCGGAATCTCGTCGCGCGTGACGAGCCAAGGTCCGAATGATCCGCTCGCGACGAAGTTCTTGCCCGGTGTGAATTGACCGCTGTGTCGCTGGAAATCGCGAACGCTGCCGTCGTTGAAACAGCTGTAACCGGCGACGTAGTCGAGTGCGGTTCCGCGGCGGACGTGGCGTGCGTTGCGGCCGATGATGACGGCAAGCTCACCCTCGAAATCGAGTTGCTCGGACACGTCCGGTTTCTGCAACGGCTCCTCATGGCCGACAAGGCTGCTGGCGAAGCGCGTAAAGACGACGGGGTGGGTCGGGGGTTCACGACCCATTTCGAGCATGTGCGGGCGGTAGTTGAGGCCGATGCAGAGAAACTTGGCGGCGGGATTCGGCACGACCGGGAGGAAACGAATCTCGTCGAGCGCGTGATCGGCCGGCGCCGCCTGGTGGCGGGCGAGACGGTCGATCCCGCCCTTGGCCAGAACGGAACGCAGATCTCCGTCGCCAATCCGCTTTCCGCAATCGACGACGCCGCCGGCGACGACGAGCCCGAAGCTCGTCGTCCCTTGCGCCTCGAAGCTCACCACGCGCATCAGTGATTCTCCGCCTGCAGTCCTGCGATGGCCTGGGCCAGTGGCAGGACGCTCTGCTCCTGACTGCCGAGCCGCCGTATCGAGACCGTCGACTCGGCCATCTCGCGCTTGCCGAGCGCCAGGATCACGGGAACCTTGGCGACGCTGTGCTCGCGGATCTTGTAGTTGATCTTTTCATTGCGGAGATCCGGGATTGCGCGCAGGCCCGCCTGTTTCAGGGCGTCCGTGACCGTGTGCGCATAGGCGTCCACGTCCGAGGTGATCGTCGCGACCGCCACCTGCTCGGGCGACAGCCAGAACGGCAGGGCACCCGCGAAGTGCTCGAGCAGGATCCCGATGAAGCGTTCGAGCGAGCCGAAGATCGCGCGGTGCAGCAGCACGGGCGTGTGCTTCTGCCCGTCCTCGCCGATGTAGCTGGCGCCGAGCCGGTTCGGCAAATTGAAATCGACCTGCAGGGTCCCGCACTGCCAGTCGCGGCCGATCGCGTCGCGCAGCACGAACTCGATCTTCGGACCGTAGAAGGCGCCCTCGCCCTTGTTGAGGGTGTATTTGAGGCCGAGACTCTGCATGGCGCCCTGAAGAGCGGCTTCGGCCCGATCCCAGACGGCGTCGTCGCCGACGCGGCGCGGCGGTCGGTCGGCGAACTTGATGCCGACGTCAGTGAAGCCGAAGTCGCGATAGATGCCGAGCAAGAGCTCGCAGACTTTGCCGGTTTCCTCGGTGATCTGCTCTTCCGTGCAGAAGATGTGCGCGTCGTCCTGGGTGAACGCGCGCACGCGCATGAGGCCGTGCAGCGCGCCCGACGGCTCGTAGCGATGCACCTTGCCGAACTCCGCCAGTCGATAGGGCAAATCGCGGTAGCTGCGCAGATCGTTGCGAAAGATTTGCACGTGGCCGGGGCAGTTCATCGGCTTGACGGCGAGCACGCGCTCGTCTTCGGTCACGCTTGTGAACATGTGCTCGCCAAAGGTTTCCCAGTGTCCCGAGGCCACCCAGAGCGAGCGATCCATGAGCTCCGGCGTGTTCACCTCGCGGTAGCCGGCGGCGCGCTGCCGGCGGCGCAGATGCTCGACGAGAAGCTGGAACAGCACCCAGCCTTTCGGGTGCCAGAATGCCGCGCCGACGGCTTCGTCCTGGAAATGGAACAGGTCCATCTGCCTGCCGAGGCGGCGGTGGTCGCGGCGCTCGGCTTCCTCGAGCCGGTGGAGATAATCCTTGAGCTGCTTCGGGTTTGCCCAGGCCGTGCCGTAGATGCGCTGCAGCATCTCGTTGCGCGAATCGCCGCGCCAGTAGGCGCCGGCGAGCTTGGTCAGCTTGAAGGCCGTGCCGAGCCGACCGGTCGACGGCAGGTGCGGCCCGCGGCAGAGGTCGATGAATTCGCCCTGGCGATAGAGCGTAATCGGCTCGCCCGCCGGGATCGAACTGATGATCTCGGCCTTGTAGCTTTCGCCGATCGAGCGGAAAAACTCTACAGCCTTGTCGCGCTCCCAGACCTCGCGGGCGATCGCTTCGTCGCGCGCGACGATTTCCTGCATGCGCCCCTCGATCCGCTCGAGGTCTTCGGGCGTGAATGGCTCCTTGCGCGCGAAATCGTAGTAGAAGCCGTGCTCGATTGCCGGGCCGATCGTCACCTGCGTCTCGGGGTAGAGCTCTTTGACGGCTTCGGCCATGACATGTGCTGCGTCGTGCCGCAACAAATGTAGGCCGGCCTCGGAATCGCGGGTCACGATACTGATGCTCGCGTCCTGCCCGATCTCGCGGCTCAAGTCCCGGAGATCGCCATCCACGGCGATCGCGACCGCCGCCTTGGCGAGCCCGACCCCGATGTCCGACGCCACCTTGAGCCCGGTCACGGGCCCGGCATACTCGCGGGCGGAACCGTCTGGCAGGGTGATTCGCGGCATCGGCAGGGCGTCGTTGGCGTGGAGGCGCGCATTGTACGCTATGCTCATCGGCGTGAATCGCCTCGAGATCGCGCAGTTCCCGTGCCTGCACGACAACTACGCCTTCCTGCTGCACGACAGCGAGAGCGGCGAGACGGCCGCAATCGATACGCCGGACGGGCCCGCAATCCTGTCCGAGCTCAATCGCCGCGGTTGGCAGCTGACGCATATCCTCAATACGCATCATCACGACGATCACGCCGGCGGTAATACCTATTTAAAGGAACGAACCGGTTGCCGCGTCATCGGACCTGCCGCCGACGCGGCCCGGATACCGGCCATCGACATCGGCGTCAGTGAGGGGGACCAAGTTTTCTTCGGCGGTCGGTCGATCGATGTTTTCACGACCCCGGGGCACACGCGCGGCCATATCGTCTACCACCTGCCGTCGGAGCGGGCCGCCTTCGTCGGCGACACGCTGTTCGCTCTAGGCTGCGGCCGCCTGTTCGAAGGCAATCCGCAACAGATGTGGAGCTCGCTGCAGAAGATCCTGAGCTGGCCGGACGATACGAGCATCTACTGCGCGCACGAGTACACGCTCGCGAACGCGCAGTTCGCATTGACGGTCGAGCCTGAGAATCCGGCGCTGATTGCGAGAGCCCGGGAAGTCGCTGCACTGCGTCGCGCCGGTCAGCCGACGGTTCCGTCGAAGCTGGGAGTCGAGAAGGCGACGAATCCGTTCCTGCGGCCAATGAGCCCAGGCCTGCAGGCAAAGCTCGGACTGGCCGGGGCCGACGCCGTGGCCGTTTTCGCGCGCACGCGCGCGCTCAAGGACGAGTTCCGGGGTTGAGATCCCCTGGTTATGAGGCGCGCTGCGAGAGCGAACGCACCTGCGAGCGACCCTGCATCATCAGGCCCGCGCCGCGCTCGGAGACGTGCGCGACGACGGCCTTGCGGCGGTGGAGTCGTACGGTCCGGCCGAGGTCGACGGCGAAGACCAGGTTGACGACGGTGCCGGCCGGGAGCCCAAGCGCCTTGATCTCTAGGAAAACGCCCATTGCGGAGAGGTTTCGGGCGCGGCAGCGGACGAAGCTGCCACCGGGGATCGCCACGTATACGGTGGTCGAAACCCTGTTTCGTTCAAGTAGACGGCGCTCCATGGACGGATGACTCCCTCTTGGATTTCTAATCGTTATGGACCGAAAGCATGCCGCCTATTTGAGGAAATGCCAAGACCCGGGTAGGGCGATCGTCCCCGGGGACTCAGGAATTGGCTGGGGCGCGAGGCCATGCCCGCGCCCGGGGATTATGTACTTGCGCCGGCGCAGAGACGGGCCGGAACCGGACGATGGAAACTCGCCCGAAGCGAAGCGCGGCAAGCTCGTCCCGGCCGCGAAAACCGTTGACACCCCTTGTGTCAAATCTGACAATACGCGGCTTGTTTCCGCGGAGGGGTACCCAAGCGGTCAACGGGGGCAGACTGTAAATCTGCTGGCTATGCCTTCGTAGGTTCGAATCCTACCCCCTCCACCAGATGCGGAGGGGGAAAACAACAGCGCACAGGCGGGTGTAGTTCAATGGTAGAACCTCAGCCTTCCAAGCTGATGGTGTGGGTTCGATTCCCATCACCCGCTCCAGCTAACGAGAGGTTTTTTACTGTCCGCCGGCGGGTTTCCCGCCCACATAGCTCAGTGGTAGAGCACTTCCTTGGTAAGGAAGAGGTCATCGGTTCAATCCCGATTGTGGGCTCCAAGAAAACGAGCATGACGAATTAGAAGCAGGAGCACCTTCGATGTCGAAGACAAAGTTTGAGCGCAAGAAGCCGCACGTAAACGTGGGAACGATTGGTCACGTGGACCATGGGAAGACGACGTTGACGGCGGCGTTGACGAAGGTGATGGCGGCGAAGCACGGCGGCGA
>Ga0315912_10000745_pt1 | contig 49925 bp, 39 predicted proteins | sample VfabasoilMG_FD_204469 | JGI IMG/M metagenome (GOLD analysis project Ga0315912, IMG submission 204469) | Garden soil microbial communities collected in Santa Monica, California, United States - V. faba soil | ecosystem: Environmental > Terrestrial > Soil > Garden | place: USA: California... | reverse complement strand
CGAGCTGGGGAGCCTCGGCACCTCGCAAACGCAAGCGCAGCTGACGCAGCTCGGTCCGCGCCTCCCGCACCGCCACTCGCAATTCGTCGCTCTCACGGCCCAGATCGCGTCGGCGCGCCTCCTCCAGGCGACGACGCTCTTCGTCCAGCCGCCGCGAAGCGCGCTCTTGCTCCCGCGTCGCTTCGGCAAGCTGCTTCTTCTCGAGCTCGAGGTCCGCGCGAAGCTGTTCGATCTCGATGCGATCCTGGCGCAGGCGAGCCTCGACCTCGGGAAGCAAGCGCTCGGCCCGCGAAACCAACTCCGCAGGCAAGCCGTGGCGCTGGGCGACCAGGAGGGCACTCGATGCTCCCGGGCGACCCATGTCCACCTTGAACGTGGGTCGCATTTCGGCGAAGTCGAAGCCAACTGCCGCACTGTCCAAGTGCGCACTGGAAAGCGCGTGGTCCTTGAGCGCTTCGTAGTGGGTGGTCACCAAGACCGCTGCCCCGCGACGCACGAAGTCATCCAGGGTCGCGATGGCGAGCACCGCGCCTTCGCTGGGATCGGTCCCGCCCATGAGCTCGTCGAGCAGGACCAACGTCTCCGGGTCAGCGCCAGACAGGAACGTGCGCACGCGCTCCACATGGCCGCTGAACGTGGAGAGCGATCGCGACAGGGATTGGTCGTCACCGATGTCGGCCAGGACGCGGGTGAAAAAGCCCACCCTGCTGCCCGGACCGACGGGGAGGGGCAACCCGGTCGACTGCATCAGGGCCATCAGGCCGAGACTCTTCAAGAGCACCGTCTTGCCGCCAGCGTTGGGGCCTGACACGACCAGACCCCGACCCGCCTCCAGGCGGACGTCATTTTCGACCACGCTGACTCCCGCTGCCGCCAACAGCGGGTGCCGCACGGCGCGGAGGTCGAGCACTGCTGCCCCATCGAGGGGGACGATGCGGGCATCGATTTCCCGCGACAGCGACGTCACCGCTGCCAGCAGGTCGGCTAGCGCACACACGTCCTGCGCCGCCAGTGCCGCGTCCACCCAGCCTTCGAGCTGGGCCGACAGCTGTGAAAGTACGACGGCCTCCTCGCGCTCGGCGCGCACCTCCGCCAACCGCAGTTCGTGACCCAAGGTCGCGATCTCGCGCGGTTCCACGTACAGCGTTGCGCCACTCGCGCTCGAGCCGAGCACGAACCCCTCCACCCGGTACTCGGCATCCGCCCGCAGCGGGAGCACGTATCGACCGTCGCGCTCGGCGAAGTAGGTGTCCTGCAGAACGTCCTTGTACCTGGAGAGCAGCTCCTGGATGCGGGTTTGTACACGCCTGCGCAGTGAACGAACCGCGCCGCGTGCCTCGCCGAGCGCCGCGCTCGCCTGGTCCAGGACCTGTCCGTCGTCCGAGATCGCCTGGCCGAGCGCGGTCGAAATGCGCCCGAGGCCTGCCTCCACCTCGAGCACCCGAGCGAGCGTCGGCGCCAGCTCAGCGTGCGCCTGTCCGAAACGCCAGAGGTTGAGCGCCGTCCGCAGCACACGCGCCACTGCGGCCAGCTCGGCGCCCGAGGCCACCCCACCCCGCCGCACCCGCTCCAGGGTGTCCTTCGAATCGTGGACATCCCCCACCGGCAGCCGCGCATCCACATCCAGCAGGGCCAGGAGCTCACCGAGTGTGCCTTGGCGCAGGAGCGCTTGCTCACGCGATGGCGCCGGCAAGAGGGCGAGCACCTCCGCGCGCCCCAGCGCGCTCACCGTCCGCGCCGCGATCGCGGCCAAGAGCAGGGACCACTCCAAGTCTTCCAGGCTCGAGCGCAAACCGGGCCCGTCCGCCTCGGCGGACATGCCGACGTCCTCCGCCGGCGCGTCATCATGCGCAGAAGCTTCAGCTGGGGGGGACTCGTTCACGGCGCGGCGTTCTAGCAAACGCCGCACGCTGGGCGAGAGGCGCCTTCGCCGCGCGCCGACGTGCTCAGAATGCCGCGTCGAGTGCCACGCTGCCAGAAGCCCCGACCTGATAGGCCGAAACCTTGCGCTCGAAGAAGTTCGCGAGCTCCTCGACGTCCTGGAGCTCCATGAAAGAAAGCGGGTTCTTCACACCATAGCGGGGCGCCATCCCCAGCGTGACCAGGCGCTGGTCCGCGCAGAACTCCAGGTAGGTCCGGACATCCCGGCTCGAAAGGCCGACGACTCCCTGCCCCAAGAGATCCTCGGCGAAGAGCGCCTCGCACTCGACCGCTTCCTCGATCATGCACCTCACCTGATCCTCGAAGTCGGCGTCGAAGAGGTCGGGCTCCTCCTGTCGCACCTGGCGCAGCACCTCGAAGGCGAACTGCATGTGCAGGCTTTCGTCGCGAAAGACCCAGCTCGTCCCCGCTGCCAGCCCGTGCAGGAGTCCCCGCGAGCGCAGGAAGTAGACGTAGGCAAACGCGCCGAAGAAAAAGAGCCCCTCCACGCAGGCGGCAAAGCACACCAGATTGAGCGCGAAGCGCTGGCGCTGCTCCCGCGTTCGTAGCTCGGCGACCCCTGCGACGTGGTCGAGCCAGCGCATGCAGAACTCGGCCTTCTTGCGGATGGACGGAATGCTATCGACAGCTGCAAACGCCCGCTGCCGCGCCGCCGGATCGGGCACGTAGGTGTCGAGTAAGGTCAGGTAGAACTGGACGTGTAGCGCCTCTTCGAAGAGCTGCCGCGACAGGTACATGCGCGCCTCGGGCGCGTTGATGTGCTTGTACAAGGACAGCACCACGTTGTTGGCGACGATCGAGTCCCCCGTGGCGAAGAAGGCCACCAGGCGCTCGACCAAGTGCCGCTCGGCAGGAGTCAGCTTGCCCTGCAGATCGGCTAGGTCCACGGAAAGATCGACCTCTTCGACGCTCCAGGTGTTCTTCAGGGCGGAACGATACATGTCGTAGAAGCCCGGGTAGACCATGGGCCGAAGCGTCAGGCAGAGGCCCGGGTCGAGCAGACGGGAGGGACGCGCAGAACGCAGATTGGACGGATTCATTGGCAGGCCTCACAGGTTTCTGGGTTCTCGAGCGAGCAGGCGATGGCGCGCTCGTCCGCTTCAGTGGCGGGAGGCACCGGAGTCCAGCCGCGTTCTGCATGCGGATCCGCGCCGCTGGGTCCATCGGCGGCGGACGGAGGTGGAGCCGCCGATGTCTTGGCAATGCGCGTCGCGGGGCGACTGCGCAGGTAGTAGGTCGTCTTCAGGCCCTTTTTCCAAGCGTAGAAGTACATCGACGATAGCTGGCCGATGTTGGGGCTCTCCATGAACAGATTCAGCGACTGGCTCTGGTCGATGTAGGCACCTCGATCGGCGGCCATGTCGAGCAGCGACCGCATCGGCGTCTCCCACGCGGTGCGATAGACTGCCCGCAGACCCTCCGGCAGCTCCGGGAAGCCCTGCACCGAGCCCTCCGCCCGTTTGAGGCGATCTCGAGTCTCCTCGTTCCACATCCCGAGCGACTTGAGCTCGGAGACGAGGTAGCGGTTCACCTGAACGAAGTCGCCCGAGAGTGTCTCGCGCTTGAACAGGTTCGAAAGCTGGGGCTCGATGCACTCGTAGCAGCCCGCAATCGAGGCAATCGTCGCCGTCGGTGCAATCGCACACAAGAGCGAGTTTCGTAGGCCATACGTCGTCACGTCCCTGCGCAGGGACTCCCAACGTTCGCCATTTTCGGGTGTGATGCCCCAGGCGTCGAACTGCAGCTCCCCCCGGGCAGCGCGCGTCTCGGCGAACGCCTCGTGCGCGCCGCGCTCGCGAGCCAGCTCGACCGAGGCCGAAAGCGCCGAAAAGTAGATCTCCTCGGAAATGCGCGCAGAGAGGCGACGGGCTTCCGGCGCATCGAACGGCAGACGCATCTGGAAGAACACGTCCGCGAGGCCCATCAAGCCGAGCCCGACGGGGCGCCAGCGCAGGTTGGACGCCTTGGCGCTGGCTATCGGGTAGTAGTTCAGATCGATGACTCGATCGAGCTGGCGCACCGCCGCGCGTACGGTCGCCCTGAGCCGGCCAAAATCGAACGTCACCTGGCCGCCATCCCCCTGGCGTGTATGCCGCCCGAGGTTGATCGAGCCCAAATTGCACACCGCCGTCTCGCCGCTCGAGGTGACCTCCAGGATCTCGGTGCACAGATTGGACAGGTGCACCACGCGACCGGGCAGGGCAGTCTGGTTGCAGGCGCGGTTGGACTTGTCCTTGAAGGTGATCCAGCCGTTTCCCGTCTCGGCCAGTGTGCGCATCATGCGTCCGTACAGGCCGCGCGCCGAAACCACCCTGCTTGCCAGGCCCGCGCGCTCGGCCTTCTCGTAAGCGCTATCGAACTCGTCACCGTAGAGATCGGTCAGCTCAGGCGCGACCTTGGGGTCGAACAAGCTGAACGGCTCGTCGGCTTCCACGCGGCGCATGAAGAGATCCGGCACCCAGTTGGCCAGGTTCAGGTTGTGCGTGCGACAGGCGAGGTCGCCAGTGTTGTCGCGGAGCTCCAGGAACTCCTCGATGTCCGCGTGCCAGGTTTCCAGGTACACGCAGCAGGCACCCTTGCGCTTGCCGCCCTGATTCACTGCGCCCACCGAGGCGTCGAGGGTCTTGAGCCAGGGCACGATGCCGCTCGAGTGGCCGTTGGTGCTTTCGATCAAGGATCCGCGCGCGCGCACGCGGTGATACGCAAGCCCGATGCCTCCCGAGAACTTCGAGAGTAGCGCGACGTCGGTGTACTTCCTGTAGATGTCCTCGAGGTGGTCGCTCGGGGAATCCAGGAGAAAACAGCTGGAGAGCTGCTCATGACGCGTTCCAGCGTTGAACAGCGTCGGCGAGCTCGGCACGTACTCGAGCCGCGAGAAGAGGTCGTAGAGCTCGAGCGTGTCGGGGACGGACTCGGAGAGTGCGCTCGCGATGCGCAGAAAGAACTGCTGCGGCGTCTCGACGACCTTGCGCGTCTGGGGATGACGCAAGAGGTAGCGGTCGTACAGGGTGCGCAGGCCGAAGTACTCGAACTCACCGTCGCGCTCGCTGGCGATCGCCAGGTTCAGCTTGCGAGCCTGCCCCTGGACGAAGGTGTGCAGTCTCTCGCCGACCAGGCCGAGCTCGTGGCCACGTGCGATCGACTGCGAAAACGCGTGGATGCCCTGGTTCTGCACCTCCTTGTCGATGTAGGTCGAGAGCAGACGCGCCGCGAGCCGTGAGTACTCCGGCTCCTCGGCGATGAGCGCGGCCGCGGTACGAATCGAGAGCTGATCCAGCTCTTCGGTCGTGGCTCCGTCGTAGAGACCACTGATGGTCTTGAGCGCGACGCGGAGCGCGTCCACACTGGGTAGCCCCTGGCAACAGCGGCTGACCGCGCGTACGATCTTGCCGACGTCGACGGGCTCCATGCGCCCGCTGCGCTTCCTGACGCGCATGGTGCTCGCCACCGAATCGCTGGTGTGTGCGTCGGTTTCGGTGCGCCTGGGCGCGCGCACGAGCGCGCTCTCGCTATCGGTCAGTTCCACTGTCTCACTCCTCTGGGGTCAAGGCGTGGAAGCGATCCGCTCGTGCTTCGAGAAGCGACGACTGAAGCGCGCTGCTCGGAACCCATGCGCCCTCCCACGAGGCTTTCGGGGTACAGCCGCCGCGGATGTCTGCCGCGAAGCGGGCGCTGGCAGGTCTTCGGACTCGCGAGCACTCCGAGGGTCTGGACGACCCTTTCGGAACCTACTTTCCGCCGCTTCCCAGGCCCGACTGGACCCAGTGCATGAGGCGCATTTCGTTCTCGCTTACCGCTGCGGGGCAGCCCCGGATTCTCACCGGGTTCCCTTTTCAGGCAGGGCCCCTTCGAGCCCCGCCACCAGCACGACCACTATCTATTGTGGTCCAGGTGGTACTGTCAACCAATATATTGGGCTGAACAAAAAATACTGACAGCCTGTCCCCCGGGCGCCCCGAGGCCTGGGAAAGGGCGACCGCCTCACGAATCGAGCACCGCGCGGACGCGCGCGAGCAGCTGGTCGGGGGTGACGGGTTTTGGCAAGAAGTCGCGCTCGGCCAGGAGCGATCCGTGACGCGTCACCGCTTCCCGAGTGTAGCCGGACACGAACAGGACCTTGAGCTCGGGGCGAGTCGCGCCGAGCTCGCGCACGAGCTCGATACCATTGACCTTCGGCATCACGACGTCCGTGAGCAAGAGGTGAATGGGCCCTTGATGCGCGTGAGCGAGGGCCAGCGCTTCCTCACCACTCTCTGCCGAGAGGACGCGGTATCCGCGCTCGCTGAGCACCCGGGCCGTGAGCACGCGCAGCTGCGCGTCGTCTTCGGCGACTAGGATGGTTTCCGGACCTCCTGGTCGCACGCTCGGCCCCTGCGACACCGCCCGCTGCTCCGCGGTCCGCTTCTGCTCGCGCGGCAAGTACACCCGAAACGTCGTGCCTACGCCCAGCTCGCTGTCCACCCGGACGTGACCACCGCTCTGAGTGACGATTCCCCACACCGTGGACAGGCCGAGACCCGTACCCTTGCCCTGGTCCTTGGTGGTGAAAAATGGCTCGAAAATGCGCTGCTTCGTCGCGGCGTCCATGCCGGTGCCGTCGTCTTTGACGGACATCACTACGTGTGGGCCCGGCGCAAGACCAACGTGTGCACGCGCCTCGCCCTGGTCCACTTCGACGTTCGAGGTCTCGATTTGGATGCGTCCGCCTCTCGGCATCGCGTCACGAGCATTGACGACCAGGTTCATCAGCACCTGTTCCAGCTGGCCTCGGTCGGCAAACACCTTGCCGAGCCCGTCCCCCTTGGCGACGACGATGTCGACGTCAGCGCCGACCAAGCGCTTCAGCATCTTCTCCATGCCGTAGAGCACCTCGTTCAGGTCCAGCACGCGCGGCTTCATCATCCCTTGCCGACTGAATGCCAAGAGCTGCCTCGTCAGCTCGCTGGCCCGACGAGCAGCAATCTCAATCTCGCGCAAGTCGGCGCGCACCGGGTGCTCGCTCTCGAGCGGCATGGCGGCGAGCTGGCTGTAGCTCAGAATGACGGACAGGATGTTGTTGAAGTCGTGCGCCACGCCGCCTGCAAGCGTGCCCACGGCCTCCATCTTCTGCGCGTGCCGGAACTGCTGCTCGAGCTGTTGACGCTCCGTCACGTCCTGGAGCGCGCCATGGATCTGCACGACCCGACCAGCGTCGTTGAGCGCCGCTTCGCCAACGATACGAAGCCAGACCTGGCGTCCGGTCTTGGTCACGACCTCGACTTCGGTGTCGAACCGGCTCTTCGCCTCCACCGCGGCCCAGAATTCTCGTTCCGCTCGCTCGCGGTGTTCGGGCTGCAGGAATGCAAGAGCTTCGCCTTGCCCCAGCGTGGAACCTGGTGGCAAGTCGAGCATGGCGCAGCTCTCGTCGGACAGGGCGATGCGCCACGGGTGGAGCTCGATCAGGATCCCACCGAGCTTGGCGAAGCGACCAGCGATGGCCAGGAGCGTCTGCTTGCTCTTGACCTGCGCCTCCGCCTCGGTACGGCGCAAGTAGCGGGCTAGCATCTGCGCCACCGAGCGCACGAGCTCGCCCTCTTCGGCGGAAAATGACGGGCCGGCCTCGCGCCTGGGGCAAGCGACCTCGAGCGAGCCCGTCACGCCAAAGGCGCCGAAGGCCTGCTCCTCTACTTGCGCTGCATCGGGCCAATTGCCGGCCAGGGCCAACGTCTCGCCCAAGCGGATGCGCACGGCCTCTGCCCGCGGAAACGCCGGGAGCAGAGAGCCAGCCAAGTCGCCCAGCGCCGCGTGGTCGAGGACCGGCTCGGCGTCGAGCAGCCGTGACACCTTGTGCAGGCCGGTCAGCTCCTGGACGCGCCTGCCGAGCGCGTCGACCAGGCTCACCCGCTCGCGTTCCCCAATCGCCGAGTGCACAGCAAAGGACAGGTCTGCGGCGAGGGCGGTGAGCACGTCGACTTCTTCGTCTTGAAAGAATCCCTTGCCCTCGGCGCCAATGGCCAGCACGCCGTGGGTCGAGCTGTCGATGTCGAGCGGAAATACGGCCAGAGAACGCAGACCATGAGCGAGCGCGAGCTCCTTGAAGGCGAACGCCGGAGCACCTTCGATGTCGTTGATGATGCTCGCCTGGCCCGCGCGGAGCGCCTGCGCAATGAATCCGGCCTTGGGTGCGGCGCTGTCCAAGAGGTTGGTGAGCGCGTCGATGTAGCCTTCGTCACGGCCGAAACGCGCCACGGTGCGCACGTGGCGCAGGTCCGTCTCATAGGTGCAAACCCAGGCTAGCCGGGCCATGCCCTTCTCCACGGCGATCTGGCACGCCGCGCGATAGAGCTCCGCGGGCTGTCGCAAGCGAGCAAGCGCCTCGTTGATGGCGCTCGACATCGAGTACAGGCGCGCCAGGTGACGGGCACGCGACTCGCTTTGGCGCAACGAATCGTCGAAGCGGTTGCGCATGATGGCAATGGCAGCCGCGTGGGTGGCCACCTCCGCCGCTGCGAAATCGGCGTCGCCCGGCAGAGCCGGAGTGGCGTGATAGAGGTCGAAGGTGCCGAGCACCTCACCCTCGGGCGTCTTGATCGGAAGCGACCAACAGGAGCGCAGCCCATGCGGCAGCGCCAGGTCGCGGTAGGCGTGCCAATTGGGATCGGTGCTGATGTCCGCCGAGATCACGGGCACCCCGAGGAACGCTGCCGCCCCGGACGACGCCTCTTTCGGACCGGCTTTCAGCCCCGCGAGTGCACGCACGTATTCCTCCGGCAAGCGCGACGTCGCGCCGGGACGCAAGGTCCTCTCGTCGGGGTCGTAGAGCAGAATTGAGCACGAGACGTCGCTCGACTCGGCCGCAACCATGTCGACGATACTGCCCAGAACGTCCCCGAGCGGCCGCGCCTGCGCGATCCGCTCCAGAACGTCGTAGTGCGCCGTTGCCAACGCCCCCATTGCTTCCCATCGTGAGCCCAGCCGCACGTAGGCAGCAAGTGCCGCTCTTTTCGCGCTTTGGCGCGCGGCGCCGCGCGGCACGAAACATTTCTGGCGCCCCCGAGGACGCGAAGTGAGAACGAACGCCGTCGGCCCGGGCGCCCCCAGGCCCTAGAAAAATCAGCTACTGGCGGCCCAAGCGCCGACCAACGGCTCGCTGGTGAGGTGGGAGAGTGCCTCGGGGGCCACACCCCAGACGAGGTCACCGACCCGCACGGCGAGCGTCACACCGGCAGCGGCGCTGGTGCGGTGAAGTGCGGCAGCAAGCTCCCGGAGCTGGGCGGCGGCGCGGCGGCCGAGACGCTCGTCCACCGCAAGGACCAAGCTGCCGCCACCCTTCTGCCGCATGCGAGCCAGGAGGCCACGCGTGAGGACGCTCCGCGCAGCAACCGCGTCGGGGTCGGTGCGACCGTTGGAGACGAGGACCAGCGTGCAGAGTCGCCAGCCCACGGCTTCGAGCCGCGCGGTCCGACTAGCCACCTGGGTGACGAGCGAGCTCGGTGGCCCCTCGTAGTGCTGAGCCACGAGCGCCATGTCGCCAGCGCCGGGCTTGAGCCAGCGGGGCCACGACGCGGAGAACTCGATGACCACCATGGTGGCCTTTTCGCTCTGGGACTGCATAGGTCCCGTCATTCCTGCGCCAGCGCCCTCGAAGCGGCCAAATTTGTAAGAAGTCGACGCGCACTTATCGAAACCGCCCCAGCGCCGAGCGCACACCCTCTCGCTACGACGCCCTGGGGTCGCTACGCGGCGGAGCTCCCGGCAAGGGCGCAGGGGCAGCGCCCACCCGCCGCGCCGTGTGCTCGCGCAGCGAGCGCTCGCGTTCGGCCGTCTGCAGGTCCTCGAGCAGCTTGCGATTGACGGCCAGCAGGTCCGTCACGAAAGCCAAGAGCATGGTGTGAAAGCCCATCATGAGCAGGACCGCCGCCAGGATGAGGGACTGGACCATCCCGCTTCCGTTTCCTTCCAGGTAGCGGACGAGGAAGCGCACGCCGAGGGCAACACCACCCAGGAAGATCACGCTGCCGATGACCATGAAGAAACGAAACGGCCGATAGACCACGAACATGCGCACGATCGTGGTCACCGACTTGCGCACGTAGGAGCCGATGGACGACACCAGGCGCGAGGGCCGGAGCTCGCCGTTGACCCGCACGGGAACGCTGGCCACCGTCAGGTTCTTCTGGCCGGCTTGGATGATGGTCTCGAGCGTGTACGTGTAGCGGGAGAAGACGTTCAGGGTCACGGCCGCGTCGCGCGAGAAGGCACGAAACCCACTGGGCGCGTCGGTGACCTTGGCCCCGCTGACCAAGCGCACCACGGCCGTGCCAGCCAGCTGAAGCAGCTTCTTGGTCAGTGAGAAATGCTCGATGGTGGAGATGGGGCGCGCACCAATCACCATGTCGGCACGCCCATCCAGGATCGGCTGGATCAAGGCCGGGATGTCGTCGGCGCAATACTGGTTGTCCGCGTCGGTGTTGACGATGATGTCGGCGCCCCGTTGCAGGCTGGCTTGGATCCCCAGCATGAACGCGCGCGCCAGGCCCTTGTTCACGGCATGCCTGACCACCTGACTCACGCCGTGCTCGTAGGCCACGCGCACGGTTTCGTCGGTGCTGCCATCGTCGATGACGACGACCTCAATCTGATCGATGCCGGGGATCGCCTTGGGCAGCGCCCGAAGCGCGATCGGCAGCGCCTCTTGCTCGTTGTAGCAAGGGATTTGGATGACGAGCTTCATGGCAATTCCGAGAAAGCCAGTCGACAAGACGCGGTCCGAGAAGACACGGCTCAGCCGGCCGTCGACTTCTTGCGGCCCTTCGCTCCGGCAGCTCGGCGCCCGTCGCTGCGCTCCGTTTCGGCCTTCTTGGGCGGCAGGGGCTTCTTGGCATCGCTGGCGTCGGCAGTGCCGGTGTTCAAGCTCTGCTTGAGCGCCTCGAACAAGTCGATGATCTGAGCGCGAGGTGCTTCTGGCGCGAACTGGAGCTCGAGCCCCGCCACCTTCTGTTCCACGGCGGCCAGCACGCGCTTGCGGAACGAGTCCTCGTACTTGTCGCCGTCGAAGGTCTTGCTCGAAAGCTGCTCGATCAGCTTCTGCGCGAGCTCGCGCTCGATGTCGGCAAAATCGAAGGTGGCGCCGGTGTCGATTTCGTCGAAGGCACGGACCTCGTCCGCGTAGAACATCTGATGAAAGATCAGCCCGTCACGATACGGGCGGATCACCACGAGCTGCTCTTTTCCGCGTGCTGCCCAGCGGCCGACGGCCACCTTGCCCGTGACCTTCATCGATTCGCCGAGCAAGCGGTACGCCTTGTCCCCGCCGCGATCGGGACCGAGGTAGTAGGAACGCTCGACCTGGATCAGGTCGAACGTCTCGAGCGGCACGAACTCGACGATGTGAATGCTGCTGTCGTGGTCGGACTCGAGCGCCTTGAGCTCCTCTTCGGTGAAGCGGACGAACTGCCCACTCGACACCTCGTAGCCCTTGACTACGGCGCTCCGGCTGACGACCTCTTGGTCCACGGTGCAGAAGAGCTGCTGCTTCAGACGCGTGCCGCACTTCTCGTGCAGCATGTTGAAGCGCACCTGCTCGCTCGACGCGGCGGTGAAGAACTTCACCGGGATCGACACGAGCCCGAAGGAAATGGTTCCACTGGCGATGGCGCGCGCGGGCATGGCAGGGCAATGCTAGCCCGGCCCCACGCCGAGGCCCCAAGGAAGTTGCAGCCGAGTGCGGAAACGGGGGCGCTTGAGGCGTGAAATCGCGCCGTTTATCGATGTGCCGGGTTCGGGCGCTGCCGGCCCAGCAGGCTGAACGGCGTAGCAGGGCCTAGCAGGGCCGTCGTTGGCAGGGTGCTTTTTTCAGCACCCTGCTAGGCCGATCGCCTCGGGCCCTCCGCTGGCCCCTCCCCGAGCGGACCGGATCGGTTCAGACTGGCTGGCAGCCATGAAGCCCCCTCCTCCCCGCTGGCCACGCATGTCTGCGAGCGTCCACTACGACGATCCGCTGGCCGCCCTGGATTGGCTGGTGCAAGCGTTCGGCTTCGAGGTGCGGGAGAAGATCCTCGTCGAGGGCAAGCTGGCGCACTCCGAGCTCGTCTTCGGCGAGGCGGTGGTGATGCTGGGCCAGACCAACGGCGCGCTGCCCTACCAGAAGCTGCAGAAGAGCCCGCTCGAGGTGGGCGGCGTCACGCATGCGCTCGCGTTCTATTTGGACGACGTGGACGCGCATCACGCCCGCGCCGTCCAAGCCGGCGCACGGATCATTCGAGAGCTCGAGACGAACGACTACGGACCGGACTACTGGACCGACCGCACCTACGGGGCGCTGGATCCGGAGGGGCACCTGTGGTGGTTCATCCAGCGCATCCGCTGACGCGAAGGTCCCAGCCGAGTCGCGCATGAAGGACCTCACCCGCTACCGGCAAAAACGGAACCCTGCCAGCACCACGGAGCCGTTTGCTCCTCCGCCCGCAACGGGGGAAGGCAGCGGGCCGGGCCGTGCCGTTCCGGGCAGGGCTGTTCCGGGCAGCACCGTTCCGGGTGAGGCCACCACAGGGGCGACGCCGAGCGCTGGGGCGAATCGGGAAGGGACCTGGGCCGGACGCTTCGTCATTCATCAGCACGCGGCCCGTCGCATGCATTGGGACGTGCGTCTGCCCATCGGGGGTGTGCTCGAAAGCTTCGCTGTGCCGCAGGGTCCCAGCCTGGATCCAGCCATCAAGCGCCTCGCCGTCAACACCGAGCACCACCCGGCGGAGTACCTCGATTTCGAGGACGTCATCCCCGAGGGCAACTACGGGGCAGGCGCCATGATCGTGTGGGACACGGGCGGCGTCGTCTACAACGAGACCAACGCCGAGGACGGCGTGGAGCGCGGCAAGATCGATTTCACCTTGCGCGGCTACAAGCTCACCGGGCGCTTCGCGCTCATCGCTACGGGAAGGCGCAAGGCGGAAACGGGCCTCGCCGGCACGCAGAAAGCGGCGGCCGAGTGGCTCCTGATCAAGAAGCCGGACAAGGCCGTCAAACCGGGACAGGACCTGGCGACGCTCCTGCCCCGCAGCGTGATCAGCGGGCTCACCGTGGAGGAGCTGACGCGGAGGGAGGCGATCGCCGAGGAGCTGGTGACGCTGGCGGAAGAGCTTGGAGCCAAGGAGATCGTCGCCAGGAAGGCTACCTTCCAACCGCCCATGGTGTGCGCGCTCGAAGGAGCCCCGCCCGAGAGTCCTCACTTTCTCTACGAGCTGAAGCTCGACGGGGTGCGCATCCTGGGCACCAAGTCCGAAGGGCGCGCGCGCCTGCACTACCGTTCGGGTAAGGCGTGCACCGAAAACTACCAGGACGTCGCACGCGCACTGCGTTCGCTCCCGCTCGCTCACGTCGTCTTGGACGGCGAGATCGTGACCTTCGACGAACGCGGCCAGCCGAACTTCCACCGCCTGGGCCCGCGCATTCGCACGCAGCGGGCGCGGGAGATGGGGCGCGTGATGGCGGAGGTGCCCGTGGTCTACCTGGTCTTCGACGTGCTCGAGATCGGGCACGGTGACAGGATGCTCGACCTGCGGATGCTGCCGCTCCGCAAGCGCAACGAAGTGCGGCAGAAGCTCCTGCTCGGCAGCGGGATCCTGCGCTCGCTCGACCACATCGACGAGAAAGGTACCGCCCTGTGGCAGCTGGTGGAGACGCAGGGCATGGAAGGCATGGTCGCCAAGCGCACCGAGTCTACGTACCAGCACGGGCCGAGCGTGAGTGGCGACTGGGTCAAGCTCAAGCGCGAGCTTGACGAGGAGTTCGTCGTGGTCGGCTGGACCGAGGGCAAGGGGACGCGCGGCTCCTTGGGGGCGCTCTGTCTGGCGTCCTATGGCGGCGGGGAGCTCCGCTACCGGGGGCGCGTGGGCTCGGGTCTCGACCACAAGGCGATCCGGGAGCTGGCGCAGCTGCTCGAAGCGCGCCGGGTGGCCGAGCCGGCATTCTCGGGTGAAGTGCCGCCGGACGCGGGCGCGCTCTCCTACGTGCGTCCAGAGCTCGTGGTCCGCGTTCGCCACCACGGCTACACCGATGACGCCCATTTGCGCGCACCGGTGTTCTTGGGCTTGCGCGACGACGTGCGCCCCGAGGACTGCCGCTCGGCGCCCCACGACGAGGTCACCGCCGAGCGCGAGTCTACTGCGGACGCGCAGGAGCCGAGCGAAGGCGCGCCCCCACACACCGAAGCTGACCCACCGCCAGGAGTGAGCCCAGTCAGGCCGCGACCCCACTGGCTGACCAACCTCGACAAGATCTTCTGGCCCGACGAGGGCTACACCAAGGGTGACCTCATTGCCTACTACGAGGCGGTCGCCCCGGTGATGCTCCCCTTCTTGCGCGGGCGACCGGTGGTCCTGGTGCGCTATCCGGACGGCATCGGGGGCAAGCATTTCTACCAGTGGCGGCTGCCAGAGGGCGCGCCGGCGTTCATGCGCGCGCACGAGCTCTACGACGAGGAAAAGCAAGCCGAGCGCGGCACGGGGAAAGCCGCCTTCCTGGTCGATGACCTCGACGGGCTGCGCTACATCGCAAACCTCGGTTGCATACCCCTGCACGTCTTGGCCGGACGCGAGAGCTCGCCGGAGAGCTGCGATTTTCTGACCATCGATTTCGATCTTGGGCCGCGCCAGTTCCAAGACGCCGTCAGGATGGCGCTCGACCTGCGCCACGTGCTGGAGGAGCTCGGGCTGGTTGGCTTTCCCAAGACGAGCGGACAGCGGGGGCTCCACGTGCTCGTCCCGCTGGGCCCCGGCGTGCCTTTCGAGAGCGCCAAGCTCTTGTGCGAGCTCTTGGGGCGCATTCTGGTGGGCCGTCACAAGGACATCGCGACCATGGAGCGCATCAAGGAGAAACGCGGCAACAAGCTCTACGTCGACACGGGCCAAACCGGCCGCTCACGCACCATCGTGGCGCCGTACTCCGTGCGCGCGCATCCGGGTGCCACGGTCTCCACGCCCGTGCGCTGGGAGGAGCTCCACCTGGCGCTCGATCCGGCGCTGCTGGATATCCGCCGGGTGCCGGCCCGCCTGGCCGAGCTCGGCGATCCGATGAGCACCTTGCTCGAACAAACGCCTGATTTGAAAGCGACCTTGGCCAAGCTCTCGAGCTGGACCGGCCGCTAACGGCCCGGCGACCGACGGGCTTTCCGCCTTCCCGGCACACCGGCGCCGATGGTCGACGGCCCGGCCGGCGTGGTAGGGATGGCCATGCGCTCGCTTTTGCTTTCGCGCGCGTCTGCCCGCGCGGTAGGTGCAGTCTTCTTGCTCTCCCTCGCCTTCGCCCCAGGCGCCTGCGGCGGCAAGGGCACCCTCGAGTTCGTCGGTTCCTCTGGCGGGGAGGAGAACGACACCGGGGGCAGCGCTGGCATGAATGGCGGCGGTATGGGCGGAGCCAGCGGCGGCTCGCCGAACACCGGCGGCGGCAACACCGGCGGCGGCAACACCGGCGGCGGCAACACCGGCGGCGGCAACACCGGCGGCACCGGTGGCACCATCCCGGAGACCTGCGGGGATGGCGAGACGAATGGCGACGAGGACTGTGACGATGACGGGGAGGACAGCGCCGACTGCGACGACGACTGCACGAGCGTCGAGTGTGGCGACGGCCACACCAACACCGCCGCCGCCGAGGTGTGCGACGAGAACGGGGAGGACGCGTCCTGTGACGACGACTGTACGGAGCCGCGTTGCGGCGACGGTGTCCCGAACGCGGCAGCCGGCGAATCCTGCGACGACGGGAACGAAGACTCAGGCGACGGCTGCACGCCGGATTGCGAACAGGAGATCCTGCTCCTCGGCGACAGCTACTACGCTTCCGAGAACGACGCGTACGAGGTGCTGCGTGCCGCGGGCTTCCACGTTGCCGTGGTGCCAAGCGGGGAGACCATGTTCGACGGCACCAACCCCGCGCTGGACAATTTCTGCGGAGTCATCTCGTTCAACAGTGGGTACAACCAGCCGATGCCGCTCGCAGGGCAGGAGGCCTTAGTCGACTACGTCGACGCTGGCGGCGCCTTCATGAGCACCGGGTGGACTGCGCTAGAGTACGAACTCTTCGGCACCCTGGGTGCCATGGAGGAGCTCGTCCTCATGGACTTCGAGTCCGACACCACTTCTGGAACCTACGAGCTCACGCCCGAAGGCGCAGCGCATCCACTGACCTCCAACCTGCCTACACCGTTCACCAACAACTCCCTGGGTGAGATCGGGCTCTGCAAGCCTGGGACGGTCCCCCTCATCAACGACGGCGCATGGCACGGGATGTGCGTGACCGACGGCACGGACAACCGGCGTGTGATCAGCGTGGGGAGTTCATTTTCCTACGAGTTCTACCGCCCGCTCCAGTACTACGAGATGGCGCAGTTGCTGATCAACGCCGCCAACTGGCTCTGCGAGGAAGAGCAGGCGTTCCCAGCAATGGCCCCGGGATCGACCGACGTAGTCACGCGCTTCGGCTACCGCGCTCAGTGCCTAGCCTGGGTCGATGACAGGTGCGTGCAGCCGTACGTGGCCATGACGGAATCCGACATCACCGCCCCGGTCCCCCATTGCATCGACAACCTGACCGACCTGCGCCCCGTGTGGGGGTACGGCCTGCCGAACACAGCGGCGACCTGGTGCTGGATTGCGACAGGTCGTTCGCAGGCCACCTACTACACGTACGCGCCCTACCCGACCAACGCCGCCGGCTGGATGTACGTCTACGGCGCACCGGGCAGCGAAGTTTGCACGGATGCGTTAGGACGACACCTGAGTGCCGTCGAGGTCCCAACGATCGGCCCACAAGTCTGGTCGTTCGATGATTTCACGTGGGTCCGAGATGGGAACTTCTTGGACGTCACCTGCAACTACTGGGGCTCGCCCTGAGCCTCGCCCCTGACGGTCGCTTACTCAGCGTCGCTGCGTAGCCCATCCGCCAAGGAGACGAGCACGGCGGCGTGCGCGGCGCGCATGGACTTGCCGGATTGCGCCAGCACTTCGTGCTGGAAGGCGTCGAACTGATTGTCGCCTGCCGTGTCGTTGCCCCGCGCCATCGACGCGGCACTGTTCTGCAGCTTGCCACAGAGTGAGCCGGCGACGCCGGGCTTGCTGACGAAGCGTTCGACCAGGGCACACAGGCTGCCCGAAGTGACGCTGATCACGTACTCCACCTGAAGCGCGGCTGAATTGCCAGCCAGGTCCATCGCCGAAGCGCTGACCGTGTGCGAGCCGAGCCCCAGCGAGAATGCGTCAGCAGAATAGGCCGTACAGCGGCTGTCCTTGACGCCCGAGAGCGCGTCGAGCTCAGAGCTCCTGGCGGAACTCGAGCTGCACCTTGGGCGGCGCGGCCGGGTAGTCGATGCCGAAGTAGCCGGCGCTTGTCCCCGCTGAATCGAGGACGTTCAGCGCACGCAGCGAGAACTCCGACACGCGGTCGCCGAAGAAGTGGAGATCCACTGTCCGTGCGCCTGCGTCGAGGGTGGCATACGGGGGGAGCACGTAGCGCTCGGCCGCCTCGAGCGTGTTGCTGTCGCTCGCATTGCGCGGTCCGACCACGTTAGTCGCGAGCCAAACCTCGACCGGCGCCGGACCCAGCCGGCTCCAAATGCGGCCACGCAGGATGAACTCTGGGTAGATCGACGGCGAGTCGCCAAACAGCTCGCCCCGGTATCCTTCCTCGCCGCTTTGTTGCGTGACCCGAACCCACTCGAAGCCGACGGCGGCACCGACCAGCTCCGAGAAGCGACTCGTCGCAGTCCCTTCCACCGTCCAGCCGTTGCCGTCCGCAGCATTGCGCGCGATGAGGTTGATCTGCTCCGGCGTGAAGACCGCGCGATCGATCAGGTCCCAACGCGTCACCGTCAGCTCGAAGTCGGCGATGGACTTCGGCCGATAGTCCGCCGTGAGCTCCAGTGAGCGGAGCTCCTGAGGGCCGAGCTCGGGACTTCCGATCACGTCCCCGATCGTCAGTGGACGACCGTAGAGCAAAAGCGGCGTGGCAGCCTTGAACGCCGTACCGTAGGAGCCCTTCAAGTAGAACTCCGAGAAGAGATTGCTCACGAGAGCGAATCGTCCGCTGAGGCGATCACCGTAGACACTATTGTGGTCGACCCGCACGCCGCCGGTTGGCACGAGGTACTTGGGGACCAGGTCCCAGGTGAGCTGGGCCCGTCCGGCCAGGTTGAGCAACGTGGTCTCGAAATCTTCGGCCGTTCCGGCTCCTGCCACGGGTGTGCCGTCGGTTCGACTTCGATAGTCCGGAGCGCCGAGATGCTCGCGGTCTGCGCTCCCCTCCACACCGACCACGAGGCGCGCGTCGCCCGCCTGGAGGATGCCTTCGATCGTCCCTTCGCCGCCGTAGTGGTGGAGATCGCGATGGGCCAGCGCCATGGTGTCGCCAGTGTCGATCTGGTCGTCGGCGCGCGTGCCACCGAAGAATCCAGTTGCGGTCGCCTCGAGGCGGAATTCCCGCGACAAGCTCGATCCTGCTTTCAGGGTCAAGCTGCCTTGCTCGAGCGACAGCCAAGTGCCGGTGCTTTGGCCGGCAACGTTGGTGAACTGCAGCCAAGGCGCAAACTCGGCGGCGCTTTGCTGGACTGCGTAGCGACCGGCCAAGCTGTACGAGGTCTTCCGGTTCGGCGTCAGCGAGAGGTTGAACGTCATCACGCCGGACCGCAGGACTTGGTCCAGAGACGTCGCCCCCGCAGTGTCGGCGAAAGACGGCGCTGGAGACGACGCCGGCATGCGGAGCCCAGTACGGTCTTCTTGATCGAACTGCGCGCCCAAGGTGAGCCGGTACGGGCGCTTCACCAGCCCGCCCGCCGCCTCGAGATGCGTGCCAGGGCCACCATAGTAGCTGAGTAGCCCGCTGCCTCCGACTTCACCCCAAGTTTTCTGACCGCCTTCCTTGGTGATGACGTTGATCACGCCCAAGAAGGCGTCGGCTCCGTAGAGGGACGACGTGGGGCCTTTCACGATCTCGATGCGCTCCACGCTCGCCATGGGGACGAGCGCCGGACCAAGCCAGTTCTCGCCTGTAGTGCGGAAGGAGACGGGGACACCGTCGATCATCACCTTGACTGCGCCAGAGCCTTCGAAGGCCGCCCCCGGGACGCCGCGCACGCCGAGATTCGGTGTGATGTGATCGTCGACTGCGTAGGTGCCGACGACGTCACGCAGTGCTTCAGCCACGGAGCGGTAGCCGAAGCGTTCGATGTCGGCGCGAGAAATGACGGTGACCGCCGCTGGGCTCGCTTGCACGGTCGTGTTCGTCTTGGTCGTGGCGACCCGAAGGTCGAGCTTCAAGAGGTCGACCAAGCTGAGGTCGTCGAGACCCGCGGTCAGGTCCTCCTCGACCTCTGCATCCGCTCCAGCGCTGCCTGGAGCAGGCGCTGGGGCCGGCGGCACCGGGCTCGGCGCCGGCGGAGCAGGTGGGGGCGGAGCAGGAGCAGGCTCACTCTCGGGCGGAGCGGGATCCGGCTCGCTCTCGGGCGGAGTGTCGGCCTCGCCCGGAGCAGAGGCAGGGTCTGGGGGCTCGGCCGGTGGCTCAGCTGCGGGCGGGACTTGCGCGGGCGGGGTCTGATCCGCTGCGGTCTGCCCCACGGCCAACCGTGGGCCGAGCAGGGCCGCGAGAAGGGCGCCAGAGGAAATGTGACGAAGGAGAGGCGCTCTCATGATCACTTCACCGCCTGATCGATTTTCGCCAGCGCATCCGGCTCGAGTCCGAAGTAGTCGTCGACCTGCTTCACGTCGACGACGGTCATCACGCGCAAGGGCAGCTCGACTTGCCGCTCCGCTTCGAGCTGCCAGGCATTGTCCGCTAGATCGAAAATGAGATTGGCGGCCTGAACGCCCAGCTCCGCGTGGTTGGGGAGCACAGCCAGGGTGCCGAAGTGCACCTCGGGGTGCACCAGCGCGGACACGCCCACGATGACCGGAATCGGGCGGAAGCGAAGCACGGGAAGCCAGCTTTCGACCAAGAGCTCCGCAGTCAGCAGACGGTTGTCGTTCACCACCCAGAGCGCATCCACCTTCTGTTCGACGACCAGGCGGTCGAGCGAGTCCTCGACGACTTCCGGAGTCGGATCGTTGGGAACGGCGATGGACACGAGCTCCACTTTCTCGAGCGCCGCCAAACGGGATTGCGTCGCGATGACGTCGCGAAACATCTGCCGATGAACGACGCCTACTCGCTGCACGTCGAGGCGAGAGACTTCCCGCAGTGCCACGATGCTGCTCACGGCTGGCACTTCGTAGGCAATGCCAGTCGCGCCGCGCAGTCCGCCGATGGCACGCTCCAAGAAGGAGGTCATGACCACCACGGCAGGTGGGAAGGTGACGCTCGGCCGCTGGCCTTGCAGCTCGCGGTAGAGCTCGAGTGTCCGGTTGTCCACAACTACGACGCACGCCGGCTGCAGGCGCTCGAGCTCGCGCGCGAGGTGACGGGATCCGGTCGTGCGACCCACTGGAACGGTCGCAACGTTGAACTCGGCACCCAGCTCCTGGACCAGAGACTCCCAAAGCTCCTGGGTCTCGGTTTCGAGCGGTGTGAGAACGGCAACGGTGTCGCGGCCGGCCTGCGGCGGCGCGTCGTGGAAGGAGAGCTCGCCCTTCTCGGCCGATGGCAGCTCGGGCTTCGGCGTGCAGGCCGAGAAGGCCACGAGACAAGCCGAGGCACACGAGGCCAAGAGCGCAAATCGACGAATCAGCGCCATTGGGTCACCCCCAGTGCGTCGTTGAATGGCTTTCCCGCCGAACGAATCTTGCCTTCGAGCGCGGCCCTACCTTGCGCCGATCCGAAGACTACCGCCGGCAACCCGACTTCGCCGCCTAGCGGCGTGGCTCTGAGGTTCATTTCGCTCTTCTCGCGCAAGCGCTTGGCCCAGGTCTCCGAAAGGACCACGGCGGCCGCAGCGTTGAACTGCAAGAGCGGAAGCAGGTCGCGCTCGTGCGTCACGTATTTCAGTCTTGGTGAGGGGGTACCGAGAACGCCGCTGACGAAGCCTTCCATGCGCTTGCGGCCGAGGATGTCGACGACACCGAGCGTCTTGCCAGCAAGCTCGGACGGCAAGACGGGCACGTTCGGGGACATGAGCACGTAGCGTTCCGTCGCCCGATCACCGGCATGCCCCTGCAGCTCCACCCGCAGACCGAGCGCCTCGAGCACCGGCCTCTGCGCGAGCGCACCATCGGGCCTTTCGGCAAGCGCCGTCTCGAACTCGTGAATGCGGCTGAACACGGTGACGTCGACACCGGGCAGCTGGCCCTCGAGCTGCTTCTCGAAGGCCTGCGCGCGCATGTCGGCGGTTGCGAACACATAAAGGCGCGGTGCGCCCGACGCGCCGAGCGGCGCGCTCAGTCCCGCCAAGACGGCCACCAGGCCGAGGATGATGCCGCGACGACCGCCGACGAGACGGCTGGGGCGAGCGGATGGGTCGGTGCTGCTTTTCATTGCTTCGCTGTACGTTCACGCAGTCGGAGTCCTGCCGCCTGGTCGCGGCCACAGTCGAGGTGCTCGGGTCCCGCAAGGCAGACCGAGCGCGCCCGGTCCGCTAGAAGGCAGACCGAGCGCCACCTCGGACCGCGATCAGATGCCGAGATCGTCGACGAACGCGTTGTACTCGGCCAGGTCCTCCGAGCGGATGACGTCGAGGCCGGTATCCAGGTGGAAGTCGTCGATTAGGCGGTCACCCAGAATGGTCTTCGTCTCGTCGAGCCCGATGGTGTGGATCGAGTAGAGCACGTACACGGACATGTAGCCCATGTAGTACTGACGCTGTACGTGGGTTGCCGCGATGACGCCCGACTCCATGTAGCTCAGCGTGTCCGGTTCGAAGTCGAAGGCGACGATCTTCGGCATTTCCGTGAGCCCGGCCTCCACGGCTGCGGTCGCCAGCGCGTGAGCATTGGCAAACATGCCGATCATGCCCACCAGCGGCTCACCACTGCTGTCGTCCGCGATGGCGTCGGCAATTTGGGTCACTTCATCCGCGGGAACCCAGATGGAGTTGAGGATCTCGACCGTGTTGCCTGCGCCCTCGATGACCGCAGCGGCCGCGTTCGTGCGGTCGTAGCCACCCACCCAGGACGGGTCGGTGTTGCCGAGCACCAGCACGCGCCCAGTGGTCCCATCGAGCACGTCCACCAGCGTTTCGCCACCGGTCACGCCACCTTGGAAGTTGTCGGTACCGATGAAGATGTCGCGACCAGACTCCGCCAAGTCACTGTCGATGGTGACGATGGGCTTGTTCGCATCGGTGAACTCCGCCATGTACGGCAGGAGATCCTGGTTGTGCGGCGCTATGGCCAGGCCGTCCACGTTCAGGTCGAGCTGTTCCTCCACGAACTGGATCTGCTCGGCCACGGACTGTTCGACGGTGAGGTTCTCCTCTGTCGTACCCTGCACGGACCCGATCACCTCGAGCTCGCCGATGGCGCGATTGGCACCCACGGAAACTGGACGCCAGAAGTTGGTCAGCTCCTTGAGCACCACGCCCAGGGAAAGCTCGTCATCTGCCGAAGCGTTCGCCTCGATCCCAGCAACCATGGTGTCGATCGTGTCCTCTAGGTCTTGCGGCTTGAAACGGCTGTCGGGGATCTCGTCCCGCTCGACGACCTTGGCTTCGCCGCCGTCGGCGCCGCCCATGCCATCACCCGTCCCGCCACTGCTGCACGCGGCAATCGACAGACCCAAGAACACGACTACTGATGCTGACCTAATTTTCATTTTATGCTCCTTCTTCGTACCGTGAGGTCCCCTGCCCTGAATCATTGGGTGAGGTTCTGGCGACACACGACACTCTCGCGCTCGCGAAAACGGTGCTCGCCGTCGACCACCCAGGTGTCGACGATCGCCCGCAAGTTGTGGCCACGCTGATTGAACGTGTAATCCCCTGCGGCCCCGACGTACTGGAGGCTCGTGCCCTTGCGAGCCAGGTCGAGGCCCTCGTCCAGCGAGTCCCAGGCAACCTGCTCCTCGCCACCCGACAGCCCGGTCAGGTAGGGCAAGAGCTCCTGGGGCCGCGGTGCCGCCCTGCCGTCGGCAGCCGCCCGCTCCAGCCCGAGGGCGAGCAAGATGACGGCGTCGTAGTAAAAGTGGGCCGCGTTGAGCGGATCCTCCACCTCCCAGCGCTCCGCGTAGTAGCGCGCGAATCGCTCCGCCGCGTGGGCATCGCAATTGAAGCCGGTCGAAGCCCCACCGAAGCCGCCCAGGCCCTCACCCGAATCGCATTCGGAGTTGCTGGCGAGGCTGGGAGAAACGCCGACCGAGTCGTCGAGAACGCCTTCTTGCACGTTGGCCAGGAGCGCGTCGTCGTGCAGGAGCGGAGACAGGTACCAGCGCACGGGCTCGCTGCGCGACATCTCGTTGATGATGGTTGCCGCCGTCCCGGGGTAGGCGAGCATCAGCGTCGCCTCCGCGTCGAAGGTGTTCACCTGCGCGATCGCCTTCCTGTACGAGGACTCACCACTCGAGACCGTCACCATGGGGTAGGCGAGGCCGCCCAGCTTCGAGAAGGTGGAACGGAACACCGTGGCGAGCTCGAGGTGGTAGTCGTCGCGCGCGGCAAGGGTGCGGGTCGACTCGACGCCGTCGTCGAAAGCCTTCGTTGCGAGCGCACAACCCATGGTCAGCGCAGAAGGCGCCAGCCGCAGCCACGCACCCTTGCTGCCCGACTCGGTGACGGTGGGCGACGTGAACGCCGGCTGCAGGTTCAGCCGATCGAGGCGCTTGACGTCCGCAACGAGGTCGAGCGCCATGTGGTCCTCTTCCGGGCCCACGAGGTAGGCGACGTCCTCGAGCAATTCCCTGGCTTCGGCCAGGCCCCGGTCTGAGCCAGAATTGCTGTCCCGGACGACCAGGTGCAGCATCCGACCATCGATGCCTCCCGCGCGGTTCACGTCCTCGACTGCCAGCATCAGCGCGCGCTCGAGGTGAATCCCCGTCGAGGCGAGCGGTCCGGAGAACGGCAGCACCGCGCCGATGCGAATGGCGTCTGCAGGCACCGGCTCGGGCTCGTCGGATTCCGCGCACGAGGCGCCGGCCAGTCCGAGCAGGCACGCCAGCACCGCCGCGCGGCCGAACGGCGGACGACGACGTGCGGGCAGCGCGGAGGCGATGGCGGTTCTGCTGTTGTGTTTCAAAACTTCGTTCTCACTGGAATATGGATGCGCGCTTCTTCGTTGCGCCGGACCCGGCGCTGCGACTTCCGGCCGCTCTCGCTCGGCCTAGCTCACGCTCAGGTCCACGGGCGGCGGCCTTTGGCTCGCGCCTGGTTTCGGTCCCAGCTCGGCGAGCAGGAGCTCGCGCACGCGCACGAACTGCTCGCGCAGCTTCTTCGCGCGCTCTGGCGCACGCGCGAGCCTGCCCTGCTCCGCCTCCTGCTGCAGCGCCTCAGCCTGCTCGGCCATCGCCTCCGCACCAACCGCAAGACAGCTGCCCTTCAGCTTGTGGGCGCGCTCGCGAATGAGCCCTGGTTCGCGCGCAATCGCCTGATCGAGCTCGTTCAAGCCTTCGGGGATACGGTCGAGAAACAGGCGACTCAACTTCTCCGAGCGCTTGATCTCGGGGTCGAGCTCGAGCGGAACGACCGAAGGAGTGCTCGCTTGCGCAGCCAGCTGGTGCTTGGCCTCCTTCGTGTCGTCGCCGATGTAGCGTTCGAGCATGCGTTCCAGGGCGTGCGCGCGCAACGGCTTGGACAGGTAGTCGTCCATGCCAGCGGCGAGGACCTTGTCGCGCTCACCTGCCATGGCGTGCGCTGTCAGGGCGATGATGGGCACGTGGCGGCCGGACTCGGCCTCCCACTCGCGAATCGTGCGGGCGGCGGTGTAGCCATCCATCACGGGCATCTGACAATCCATCAGCACGGCTGCGTAGTTCCCCGCTTTCACGAGCTCGACCGCGGCCTGGCCGTTGCTGACCACATCCACCTCGAAGCCAGCCTGCTCCACCTGCTCAGTGGCTACGAACTGATTGATCTCGTTGTCGTCGACGATCAGGATTTTCTTACCCTGCGAGGCGAGCTTGCGGGCGGGGACACGCGGTTGACTGCGGAAGTCCCGCTTGCCAGCGAACGCGCCCACGATGCAATCGTAGAGCTCCGACAAGCGGAGTGGCTTGGCCAGTTGAGCGGCCACCTCGCTTTCCACCTCGGTCAAGGTGGCCGACGTACCGAGCTGAGTGAGGACGATCAGCGGCAGCTCGCGAGCGTTCTGCTTCTGCCGGAGCTCTTTCACGAACACCTCGATCCCAATGTCGCGCAGCTGCGCGCCGACGACGGCGACGTCGTAGGGCTTGATGCCGGGCTGGCTGAGCGCTTCGAGGGCCGGGCGGCCACTCGGGTAGACGTCGCAGGTCAGGCCCCACGCGAGTAGGTGCTCCTCGATGATCCGACACCAGCGCCGGCTGCTCTCGACGACCAGCGCGCGGCGCCCTTCCGGCAGCAGCGAAAGCGGGGCGCGGGTCGGCGCTCCCGAGCGCCGCACACGCATGGTGAACCAGAACCGACTGCCCAAGCCCGGCTCGCTGGAAACCCCGATTTCCCCACCCATCATCTCGGTCAGGCGCTTGGAGATGGCGAGCCCGAGGCCGGTACCACCGTGACGCCGGACCATGGAGCCGTCGACCTGGGAGAAGGCGTTGAACAGCTTCTCCATGTCGGCACGGTCGATGCCCATGCCGGTGTCCTGCACCAACGTGTGGATGGTGAAACTGTCCTCGTCGGTGGCGTGCAAGGTCTGTTCGACGAATACCTCGCCCTGTTCGGTGAACTTGATCGCATTGCCCACCAGGTTGTTGAGGATCTGGCGGTAGCGATCCGGATCGCCAGCTACGATCTGGGGGATTCGTGGGTCCCGGCGATAGACGAGCTCGAGGCCCTTGTCGTGGGCACGCCCCGACAGGAGCTCGGCAACCTCCTGCAGGACCGTTCCGGGATCGAACGGCGCCGTCTGGATCTCGTACTTTCCTGCCTCCATTTTGGAGAAATCGAGGATGTCGTTGATGATCGTCATCAGCGCGCTGGCCGATGCGTCGACGGTTTCCGCGTAGCGCCGCAGCTTGCCCTCGAGCGGCATGTTCAAGATCAGGCGGATCATGCCAATCACACCGTTCATCGGTGTCCGGATCTCGTGGCTCATGTTGGCCAAGAACTCGCTCTTCAGGCGCGATGCCTCGAGCGCCGCCTCCATGGCGTCGCTGAGCTTCTGCATCGCGTCTTCGTTCGCCTGCTGCATGCCGTTGAAAGCCACAGCGAGCGCCTCGACCTCGTCATCGGTGTCTACCGAGACCCGCACGCCCTTCTCGCCAGAAGCGATGCGATCGGTCGCCGCCTTCAGCACCATCAGGGGCTCCACGATGCGCGAGGCCGCCTGGTTGACCCACAGTAGGCCGACCACCGTGCAGAAGACGACGCAGACCGTGATCAGCTGGAGGAGCGTACGTAGGGCCCGGCGCGACTCGTCTCGCGCCTGCGAGAGTGCTTGTTCCAGGGGCGCTTTGCTGAAGCCATAGCGGACGGTACCCAGTACTTCGCCGTCGGCGCGCACGGGCCGAGCGACTTCCAGCACGTTCTGGCCAAAGGCGCGCTTCGCCGTGTCGACTGGGCTGGTGACATTCGCGGTATCCGCGTGCAAGCCGAGCTCCGTCCACTGCTCCAGACTGGCCTTGCCTTCGAGAGCTTTTCCACGCGTCGATGGCGATGCGTAGGCCCAGGGCGTGCCGTCGGCGGCGACGAACAGGCCATAAACGATGCCGGGATCGTCGGCGACCGCGCCCTCGACCAAGGTCTTCACGTCACCAAACACGTTGTCGGCAACCAGCCCCTTGAGCGCAAGCGCGTGATTGTCCACGAGCACGTGAGCCTTGCTTTCGATGCTGGCGCGCACGCGCCCCTCGATGTCGATCAGCCGCGCCTGCTCGGTCCGCGTGTTCAGCCAAGAAACCAGGCACAGGATGGTCAGCGTCACGAGCGAGAGCACACCGAAGACGATCTTCAGCAGCTTTCTCTTGAGCGTCGTATGGGTGTGCGTGTGTGTCATCGAGACGAGGAATCCGGGACCGATGCTGCGCCTCACTGCTTTGCAGCCTTGCTGTTGTTTCGTTGGGCGTGGGCGCGCCTGAGGGTCGACGCCAGCTCCTTGCGTGCGCTGGCCTTCGACACCACGGCATCCGCGCGAGCCGCCTGCGCAATCTCCTGGAGCTCATCCACCGGGCGACTCGACACGAGGATGATGGTAAGGTGCTTGCCCTTGGATGCCTGCCGCAGGAGCCGAGACAGCTTGTCGCCGTTGATGCTCGGCATCATCACGTCCAGCACGACGGCCTCGATGTTCTGGTCGAAGATGGCACGGGTGGCCCCGATGGCCGACGGCAGGTCGTGGACGTCGTATCCAGCGTCTCGCAAAGTCCCGCAGAGCATCTCCCGGGCGATGTCGTCGTCGTCGATGACGAGGACGCGCAGACCGGTGGGAGCGACGCTGGTCACCATGTCGGGAGTCACGAGCCCTCCACAGGCCGGTCAGCCGGCCTACATGAGGTTAAATGGGCGCGGCGTCCCACACCCTGGTCCGGTGTGTCCCATTCTGAGGGCGCTCGGGTAGCGTTTATGCTCTTCCAGGGGCGGCCACGAAACATCCAAGACATGTCCTGGGTAGAATATTTGACTGGGAGCACAAGTGCACGCCCCGAAGTGAAATAGGATGAAATTGAGTGGGCGTGTGGAGGGCCAGCACGGAGCACGGGGGCGCCAGGGACGACGCCACACACACGACCGCACGTGCTCAGCGCGGAGCGGGCACCGCAGGGCCGACGAACACATCCATCACCCCGTCGTCCTGACTCTCGGCCGTCAGGTTGCTGGCGCGCGAGGCGAAGATGACGCAGTGCCCGCTCTTGGAGAGCTCGGGAGCGTAGGAATCTCCGTTTCCCGGCGCTCCGGAGGGCGACGTGCTGACGTGTCGAAGGTCCTCGTGCGCACCGTCGTAGAGGTAGCTCTGCAGGCTGGCGCCGTCGCCGCTCTCGGACAACGCGAGCGACGCCGACGCGAAGCCGAGGAATCGACCATCGTGAGAGAGCGCGACGCTGGTCGTGCCCGTCTCCGCCTCCTCGCCCAGCGGTCCGACGTTGACGCGCCGTGTCGTGCCAAGAATCCAATCGAAGAGAAACACGTCGTTTTCTCCGTTCGAGTCCATGCCGACGAGGTCGGTCGCGCTCCCGTACGAGGAGAGGTAGCGGGCGTCGTCGGACATCCCGAGCACGAACGTGTTGCCATTCGGCTCACCGCCGCCGAGCGAGCGCGACACACGGACGGTCGTGCCCAGGCTGCGATCGGCCAAAAAGACGTCGAAGCGACCGTTGGCGTCGCCGGGTACGAGCTGGTCACTCTGCGAGTGAAAGCTCACGTAGCGCCCATCCTCGGAGATGTGTGCGTGGTTCCCCGGCACGGGGTTCGTTTGCTGATCGCCAGGTCCCATGCTGACGCGCTCCGTGGCGCCGCTCAGTCGATCCCAGACGAAGACGTCCCAGGCACCGTTGTCGTCCCCTGCCGTCAGGTCAGGGGCCGCCGACGAGTAGACGACGAAGCGGCCGTCCGGGCTCAGGTCCCGGGCCAGCGAGGCCCCGCTACCTGGCGTGCCCGCAGCCGTCCGACTGATCAGCGTCCACTCGCCGGTGACGCGGTCGAACAGAAAGACGTCCGAGCTCCCGTTCTGGTCGCCGAGCGCCCAGTTGTCCGCCCACGAGGTGATGAGCAGGAAGCGCCCGTCGGCGGACAGCGCGCTCGGATCGCTGGGTCCGTTGGGCGGAGCGTCGCCTGCTGGGCGGAGGCGCTGCGTTGCCCCATGGCCCAAGGAATGCAGAAAGATTTCTCGCACCCCGCTGGCGCCGGGCGCCAGGTTCGTGGCGGCTGAGCTCCACACCACCCAGGCGCCATCCGCCGAGAGGTAAGGCTTCTCCGCGTCTGCGTCCAAGGCGCCCCCTCCGAGCGCAGCCGTCAGTTGCAGCAGTCGCTCGGGGCAACAGTCGACGCTGCAAGGTGGCACCTCGATGGGCGGCGGTGGCTCCACTTGGGGCGCGTGACCACCCACGCCGAGGGCACCACCGCTCCCGCCGCCGCCACCGCTCCCCGCAGCGCCGCCGCTGGCGATCGGCAAGCCGCGGCGAGGCGTCGTAGGCCCCGTCGGGCCCGCTGCGCCGCCTCCAGCCGGCTCGAGCGCCGGCTCCTCGGGCAGCGGATCGTACGCGACCTTGCCGAAGCAGCCGCCCAGCATGGCTGCGCACAGCGCGAGCGAGGCGAAGTCCGAACGACAGCGGCGCAGCATGAGCCCAGAGACCGAGGCAAGGGTCCAATCGGGGCACCCGCACGGCCCCCCCGGGAAGCAAACCCCTGCGCGGCGACGGAGGCAACAGCCAAGCGGCTGGCCGCTCTCATTCGCTCCTCACTGTCTGGCTGCAGCAAGCTCCGAATGACAGGTCGACCAAGCAGTCAAAGCAGGCAACGTTCGATCGCGTCGGCCGAAGCAGCGGCCATGGCGCATTCGTACGCCGAACGGCTCACCTTCTTGGTGCAGGTGGCAAATTCTGGATCCCCGGCTGCTCGAGCGCGCGCCTGATCGATCAGAAGCGACCGCTCGGCGGGACGGGTCGAAGGGCGCGCCTGATCGATCTGCTTGTCGGTGTAGTGGTCGAGCAGCTTGACGCACTCCTGCTCGCTGAGCGCCGGGCGGCACGACGCGACGCCCAGGCACGCAGCCAAGACCAGGCAGAGCAGCACGCAAGAACGGAGCGCGAGCGCAGCGCGCATCAGTCCAGGCACTCGTCCAAGAGCTGCTCGGAGGTGCGGGCGCGCTTGACGCACTCGAGGGCCGAGTCGGTGATGCGCTTGCCCACGCACTTCTGCATCATGGCGCCCTTCATCGAAGCCTCGATGGCATCGAGCTCGGACTTGACCACCTCCGGGCTGGCGTCGAGCCTGCCTTTCAGCTGGAGCTCGGCCGCACGCCGCAAGATGATGCGACACTCGTCCTCCGTGGCCGGGCGCCCGCACCCCGCGGCGCACAGCACCCACGCGATGACCAGCAGGCGGACCCCGAAGGCGGAGGTGCTGCGAAAACCCCAATCAGGAGCAAAATGGCGCTCGTTCACGCGGGCACGGACTTTGTCCGACCGCGGGGGCGTGCACAAGACTGTGCCTCGTTCACGCGGGCTTCGCGGCGGCCCGCCCCGAATGGGGCGAGCGGGCCACCGTTTCGCCCGAAATACCTGGGCTTTGTTCGGCACACTCCCCTCTTTGTCGGAGCGCAGCGCTTCGCGCGCGACCCGGATATCCGCCGATTTCTGGACCCCCTGCGCCCACTTGCTACCCTATCCTGCGTGACGAATTCGGGGTCGGACACGCCGAGCGGGGATATACCGACTGGCTCGGTGCGCCCGGAGCCCCGGGAAAGCCTGATCGTGCCGCGGCTGACCCCGTCGGGGCAGCCCAAGGCGGCCCGGCACGAGACGTCCGCGGACTACCTCGCGCGGGCGCTGCGCGCCAAGCTGCCGAGCGAGCGCCGTGCGCTGGCGGAAGCCGGACTGGTGCGCCTCGAGCAGGAGGACGACGAGGACCCGGAAATGGAGGCGCTTCTCTTGCGCCACGTCTACCTGGCCGAGCTGGAGGAAGGCGACCTCGCAGCCGCGCTCGGTACGGCAGAAGACATGATCGACCTCGGAGCGCTCGGCGACATCGCACGGCAGGATGCGGCGCGCGTGGCAGCAGCCCTCGGCGCCGTCGACGTTGCTGCGGCGCACCTCCGCATCGCGACCGACATCTGTCCGCCCGAAAGGCGCGCGTTCCACCTGGCGACGCTCGGCGCACTCTTGCGCTTCGCCGGCAGGCTGGACGAAGCAGTGCCCGTGCTGGAGCGCGCAGCCGCCCTGGCGAAGAAGGACCGCTGGCTCTACCTCGCGCAATGGGCGCTCGCGGAGAAAGCCGCCGGCCGAGAGCCGACTTGGGATCTGGCGGACGTGCGCCGCGGCCTGGAGGGCGCGGCTTCTCAGCAGGGTTACGCGCTCTGGGTGCTCGGGGAGCTCTGCGCCGTGCTCGGCGATCGCAAGGCCAAGGCACGGTATCTGAAGAGCTTCCTGGGTCGGCTCGAGGGCGCGCCCCGCGCCAAGGCCCTGGCGCTCGCGGGCGAAGTCGCACACGCCAAGGTTCTGCTTGCACAGGCCTGACAGAGAGCGCGGATCGGGCGGGACTTGGCCTGGGCAGCGCGGCTGCTATCTCTGACGTAGTGCACTCTGCTCTCACACCCCTGCCGCTGCTCGCAGCCGCCCTCGCCGCGCCAACGCTGTCGTTCTCCGACGCGGTCTCTCGCGGCTGGCTGGAAGCGGCCCTGGTCGCGCTGGGCGGTGGTCTCCTGGTCAGTCTGACGCCTTGCGTCTATCCGATGGTGGCGATCACGGTGAGCGTGTTCGGCGCGCGAGAGTCCAAGAGCAAGCTCCACGGCCTTGGGCTGAGCAGCGCGTTCGTGCTCGGCATCGTGGCCATGTTCGTTCCGCTGGGCGTGAGCGCCGGGCTTTCCGGCGCACTCTTCGGGAGCGCGCTGCAGAACCAGTGGATGCTCCTCTTCATCTCTCTGCTTTTTGCGGCCATGGCAGCCAGCATGTTCGGCGCCTTCGAGGTGGCGCTGCCGTCGGCGCTGACCAACCGGCTGGCAACCGTGGGCGGTATCGGCCCGCGTGGAGCCTTCGGGCTCGGGCTGGTCTGCGGCCTGATCGCGGCGCCGTGCACGGGGCCGGTGCTCACGGGAATCTTGACCTGGATCGCACAAAGCCAGAGCCCGCTGGCAGGAGCCCTGGCGATGACGGCGTTCTCCCTGGGGCTCGGCTTTCCGTTCTTGCTCGTGGGGACCTTCGCCGTCCAGCTGCCCAAGAGCGGCCGCTGGATGGTGCACGTCAAGAGCGTGCTCGCCATCGTGCTGGCAGTGGTGTCCCTCTACTACTTGGACATCGCCTTCCCCGAGCTGGCTGAGTGGGTGCGCCCCTCCACGGTCCTCTATGCAGGCAGCGCCCTTGCCATCGCGGTGGGCCTGGTTTTGGGCGCGGTTCATCGCGATTTTGGCTCCCCGCTGCTCGAGGACAAGGTGATGAAGGGCGCCGGAGCGTTTCTGGTGACCGTCGCCTCGTTCGTGCTCCTCATCGCCTGGACGACGCCCACGCGCTCGCTCACCTGGCAAGCATTGCCGCTGGCCGTCGCCCTGGAGACGGCCCAAAAGGAGAAGCGGCCCCTGCTCGTGGACTTCACGGCCAGCTGGTGCGGTGAGTGCAAGGAGCTCGACGCCCACACCTTCTCGGACGCCCGTGTGAGCCGAGAGGCAGGCCGCTTTCTGGCAGTGAAGGTCGATGCCACCGACGACGACGATCCAGTCGTACAGGCGACGATGAGTGAGCTCGCGGTGCGCGGCCTGCCCACGGTGATCCTGTTCGATTCGGATGGCATCGAGGTACGCCGTCTCACATCCTTCGTACCAGCGCCCGAATTCGTGGCCGCGCTTCGCCCCATTCGCTAGGGCGTCGCCCGCCCGCCGGACTGCTTTGACGTCACGCCCGAGCGCCCGCATTCTCGCCATCGACGCGGGTCGCCTGGTGGCCACGGCGGGCATCGTCTGGGTGCACGTCGCCGAGGCGCAGGGCCTCTCTCCACGGGCGGCTGCGCTCGGGCGTTTTGGCACCTCGTTTTACATCGTGGCCGCCGTCTTCATGTCGGCGCTGCCCAGCATGAAGACGCCTTCGCGCCCGCCGCGCGAAGTGATCCGCCTGCGCGCGCGGCGTCTGCTCGTCCCCTTCGTGCTCTGGTCGGCAATCTACGCCGCCTTCTACCTGGGCACGATGCTGCCAGCGGGTCATGCCGCCAGCGAGATCGTGTCGCTCTGGGGGCCCTTGGCCGGGACGGCGCCGCACCTCTGGTTCCTGCCCTTTGCCTTCCTGGCGAGCACCTTGACGGCCTGGCTCATGCCCCGCCTGCTCACTTGGTCCGAGCGTGCACTCGCCGTGGGGCTCGTCCTGGTTCTGCTCGTCACCTACTCCGTGGCCTACGGCCTGCTGTTGCCTGAGCTCGATCAGGCTGCTCTGGCCCGCGTGGGCCTGGTGCGCCTGGCGCGCTACATCGAGGAAGCACCACTCGCTCTCTCGGCGATCTGGGCCGTGGCCTGGTACGGCAAAGCGCGACGCAGGCTCGGACGACTCGGGGCAGGCGTACGGCGGCGCTTGGCGAGGCGCCTGTGCGTGCTGTTCGTGCTGCTCGAGGCGACCTACTTTCTAGCGCTCGAGCCGCTTCGCCATCTGTTCTGGACGGAGGTGAGGCTGTTCGCCAACGCGCTGGGCGCCACCTGGCTCGGCATCTGCCTTGCCCTGCGCAATGGTGCGCTCTTCACCCGGCTCGCGCGCTTCGGGCGTGCCACCTACTTCGCCTTCCTCGTGCACCACCTGCTGCTCGACGCCGTCAAGGTGCCGCTCGAGGGAGCTTTGGGGCGCGAGGCCCCCGCCGGGGCGATCGTGACCGCTGCAGGCATTTTCGGCGCTTCCCTAGCACTCGGTACGCTCGTGCCCAAGGTGCGCTGGCTGCGCGCGCTCGTGCCCTGAGCTGCCCAGGGCCCGCGGGGCGTAGTCAGCGGAACGGGATCATTCTATCGTCGTCATGTTGGTCGACCTGCATTTGCCTGGCATCGAGACGAGCGGCTGGACGTGGGCGGGAAGCTCAGGCGAAGGCGTGGGTGCCTACTACTGGGTAGCGCCGGACGTGCTGGTGGCCGTGCCGGAGCTCGGCACCATCCAGACCGCGGAAAAAGCCGAAAGGTCGCTGGCCGAGTTCAACCGTCTGGCGGACTTGGCCGGTCGCCGCCTGGCGGTCATCGTGCTGGTCGACCGCGTGGCCTCCCAGGACTCGGCGAGCCGCCGCGTTTGGTCGAGACCCCAAGCGCGTCCACGCCGCTGCGCGCTGGCACTCGTTTGCTCCTCGCCCCTGGCCCGTGCGATCGGCGCCTTTTTCATCGGGCTCAATCGCCCACCCACCCCCACGCGAATGTTCAAGACGTTCGAGCGCGCGCTCGAGTTCTGCCGGGAGGTCGTAAGCGAGGAGGGAGGAGCGCTGACCGATGAGCTCGTCGGAGAGCCTCGATGACATCACGCAAGTGCTGGTCCGCGTAGCCGGCGGCGACTTCGAAGCCCGGGCACCGCGCGACCACTCGGGCAGCCCCTGGGACGTGCTGGCCTTCTTGGTCAACGCCACGGCCGAGGAGGTGGCTCAGATGGTGGCTGACCTGCAAAGCCAAAGGCAGGAGTTGGAAACTGCGCGAGCACAGCTGGTGCAAGCCGAGAAACTGATGGCCCTCGGTGAGCTGGCAGGCGGCGTCGCCCACGAGCTCAACCAGCCGCTCACCGCGATCCTGGCGCTCACGGAGATCTTGCTCGAGCAGGAGCGCGCGCGGAATCTGGAGCGACAGGACGTCGAGCTGATCTGGAGCGCGGCGCGCAAGATGGGGCGCATCGTCTCCGCCGTACGGACGTTCGGACGCGAAACTCCGCTTTCGCTCGAGCCCATGGACGTCCGCCTATCGGTGGATGACGCTCTACTGCTCATGGGGGAAGCACTGCGCACAGCCAGCATCGAGGTCGACGTCAGCTCCCCGGACGGCACGACACCTGAAAGCACGACTCGCGTGCTGGCGGATCGGGAATCGCTCGAACAAGTCTTCATCAACTTGCTCTCGAACGCGCGCGACGCACTGGAGTCGTCGGTGCCCGTCGGCGCCCGTCGCCTGTCGATCGACATCGCTGCGGCCGACGGCCACGTTTCGGTCGCGGTCTCCGACAACGGTCCGGGCGTGACCAGCGAGGTCGTGTCCCGCATTTTCGACCCGTTCTTCACCACCAAACCAGTGGGACGCGGTACGGGGCTCGGCCTCTCCATCTCCCACGGCATCGTGGAGAAGCACGGCGGGTCGCTGCGCTACGATCGAGCGTCGATCGGGGGGGCATGCTTCACGGTGAGCCTGCCCAAGGGGCCGACCGCGGCCGGATAGGTACTGCCCTCTTGTATGGCTAACGTGCGAGGCTCCGTTTTCATCGCGGAAGATGACGACTTGGTCGTGGAGGTCCTGGCCCGCATCTGCAAGGAGGTCTTCGCCGAGGTCGTCGTGCGCAATAGCGGCAGCGAAGCTCTGCACGTCATCGAGGAGCGCACGTTCGACTTGATCGTGACGGATTTGCGCATGCCGGGCGCGAGCGGGCTCAGCCTACTCGCTGAAGCCCACCGCCGCTGGCCGGACTGTCCGCTCCTCCTGATCAGCGGCTACGCCGACGAGGAGGCCGCCCAAATAGCGCGCAACTTGGGCGCTCACATCCTGCACAAGCCGTTTGGAGCCAGGGGTCTGCGCCAGGCACTGCGGACACTGTGCCCCTGGCTCGGCGGCGCTTGACTAGCAGGGATTAAAGGGTTTCGACCGAGCGCTCGAGCTCGACAACGAAATGTGCGCGCGGGCGGATCAAGAGGACTCTCCCGGAATTGGGGCGCACGCGGACGCGAGCGGTGCGGTCCGACATGCCCACCGCATCCAGCGGATCGTCGTCGAACACGTAGACCTGGTCTCGCGAGGGTTGGGCCTTGCGAACCTTGTCTTGTCCGAGCGCGGGCAATGCGACCGTCGCCAGAAGAAGAACGATGAAAACGGAGAGGGCGGACTTGGAGCGGGATGATGGGGCAATTTTGGACATGGGACTCCCTTCGGGCGCTTGGGCCTTTTGAATTCGGACGAAGATTCGAGCAAGGACTCGGGCTGGATCAGTCGACGCAGCTACAGACGACGGCACTGGTGCTGCATTCGCAGCGAGGAATGTGGACCGGGACGCGGGGCCGCTCGGGCGCAGTCTCCACGGCCGTCGGCGTGGGTGGCTTGCGGCGTGCCGACGGCTCGAGCTCTACCAGCTCGCGATCTGGCGGCTCGGGCTCCATCGGGGCTGGGCGCGTGCTGGGATGGACGAGCAGCGGCTCGGACCGCAGCTTGACCGTGGGGGAGGCCTCCTGCTCCGCCTCCACGACCTCGGAGCGCAGCGGGTGACCGAGCGCTGCGAGCGCGGCCCCTGCGAGCGAGAGCGCAGCCACGCTCAGGAGGGCAAGAGGGGACCCGCGAAGGGCACCGAAGGCTCGCCGCCGACCCGGCGCTTGCGCGCCCCACCGCTCCTCCCGCTGGAGCTCCAGCACCACGCGGCGCGCGAAATCGGGTGACGGCACCGTCGGCCGCCAGTCGTGCTTCCAGCTCGATTCGTTCATCGGACCCCTCCTTCGCGCGAGGCGCCGATCCGCCTGAGGGAGCGGCGCAGGCTGCGACGCGCGCGAAACAGCCGCGTTTTCACGGTCGCCACACTGGTCGAGAGCGCCACCGCCACTTCTTCGTGAGAGAGGTCGTGGAACTCGAAGAGCGCCAGCGTCATGCGCTGCTCGGCGGAGAGGTCGAGGAGCGCCCGCTCGACCTCGGTCAGCGTCTCGCGAGCCATGGCCCGTTCTTCCGGGGATTGGCCAGCCGCGGGCTGCCGAGCTTCATCGAGCGGCCCAAACCAGCGGAAGCGGCGACGATGCTGATCGGCCAAGAGGTGGACGGCGATCGAGAAGATCCACGTCGACACGCGAGCATCCCGCGGCTCGAAGCGCGGGAGTGCGCGCAGCACGCGCAGGAACACTTCCTGAGCCAAGTCATCGACTTGCGTAGCGCCCAGCAGCGAGCGACCGAGAAAGGCGTGCACCCGCCGCTCGTAGAGGCGGACGAAGTCCTCCTGCGCAGCGCGGTCGCCCCCGCGCGCTCTCGCCAAGGTATCGGCATCCACCTCGGGCAGCGTCCGGCGCTGGCCAGCCTGCGCGCCTGGGACTTCCCAGACGGGCTGCACTGGCGCACACAGGGCTTGGGAGCGCGGGTTCACGCTAGTGTAGAACGCCGAAGGCAGGCGAAGGTTCCCGGAATTCATCCACCGAGTTTTCACAGCGGCGGGGCCGCTGTGGGTGGAAGGAGCAGGAGCGGCGCCGTCAGAACTTGGCTTTGACGCCGAGCTGCACCCAGCGCGGGGCATTGGGCCGGGCGCCGTAGGGGCGGCGCGAGACGATGTAGAGGTCGTTCGTCACGTTGCGCACGTTGGCGTAGATCTCCAGCCAAGGCAGGGGTCGAACGAAGCCGCCGAGGTCGAGCCAAAACTGCTCGTCGGTGTGCATGACCTCGAGGATCGGCTCGCTCCCTGCTTGCTCGCGCATGGCCGACACGTACGTGGTGGATAGGTTCACGCCAAACTTGTCGCGCTCGACGCCGGCCGCGAGGGCGGCCTGGTGCTCGGGCAAGTAGGGCATCCCGTCGCCTGCCGTGACGTCGCCGAAAATGGGATCGAGCGACTCGAAGTCGGTCGCGAACTCGCCGCGGCTGAAGGTGTAAGCCACGCCAACGGGGAACGTCCAACCTTTGGTCTTGGGCTCGGCCTTGACGAACGCTTCCAAGCCGAAGATGCGCGCTGCACCGGCCGAGAATTGTTCACCCAAGTCGCCGTCGACGCAGCCGCTGGCCAGCGTGCAGATGTCGGTGAGGTTCTGATAGTCGTTGAAGAAGCCAATCAGCTCGCCGCGCAGTGGGCCCAGCTGACCGCGCGCCCCCGCTTCGTAGTTGACCGAGGACTCTGGCGTAGCGCCCGCCCCTGGGGGCGGTGGACTGAAGCCACGGTACACGCCGGCGAGGACGCCCACCTCGGGGATCAGCGCCCAGAAAGCGCCCATTCCGGGCAGAACGGCGATCAGCTCTTGCGTCGTCTGCTCATCGGCCAGCTGGTCGTCCGCGGTCTGGCGGATGGCCTCGACCCGGAGACCCGGCGTCAGCGTGACCGGGCCCAGCGTCATGGCATCCAGCGCGTGCAGCGAAAGCGCCAGCGTCTCGTCGAAGTTCGCCGACGTCACTTCGGTGGGAGTGCCCTCCGGAAAGAGCTCGCCGCCGATCATCAAGTAGCCGTCTTGTTCGTGCAGGCGAGCAATCGAGTCGTTGTGGAAACGCAGTCCCGCCTCGATGGCATGACCAAGCTGGCCGGTCTTGGGTGCCCAAGTGAAAATCGACTGCAGACCCTGGCTGACGAACGTGCGCTGGTTGGGCCCGATCATCAGGGTTTCGCCAGGAGTTGCGGAGTCCAGCTCACCGGTCAGGACTCCGTAATAGCCAGAGTTGGTCGGGCTGTCCGGATCGGCCAGCACGTCCGCGATTGCGGCGCCGCGGAACTCGTTCAGCTTGCGCCACGAGCGCGACAGATCGTTTCTGTAGAAACTGGTCCGCAAGCGCAGCTTCGTCTCCGGATCGCCCTCGAGCAGGTGGGTCAGCACGAAGCTGGTGCGATGGTTCTCCATACGATCGAGCGCGCTCGACGCGTAGCGAACCAACGGATCCTCGCGGAAGTCGTCGTCGGTGAGGCCCAGGTACGTCTCGTTCGAAGCCTCGTCCGAATAGCCGACCTTGAGCTCGAAGCGATTCAAGATGCGCGCGGTTGGGTCGACGACGAAGAACGCCTTGCCCATCCATTCGTTGCGCGTAAAGCCGGTGTCTGCGCCGCTCGGCAGGTTCTTGAAGCCGCTGTCGCTCAGGCGCACACCTTCGACCAGGAGCCCGGCGCGATCGTCCGCATGGGAAAAGTAGCCGTGCAGCTTGGCGTAGCCATACATGCCGAGCGCAAGGTCGGCGCCACCATGCGTACCGAAATCGACGGGGCGCGTGAGCAAGTCGATCGCCCCACCCACGGTCTGTGGCCCATAGGCAATGGCACCCGGCCCCTTGATCACGCGCACCTGGGTCATGCGCGTCATCAGCGGGAAGTAATAGGCGGCCGGTGCCGAGTAGGGCGCAGGTCCGAAGAGCAGGCCGTCCTCCATCAGCGTGAGCTTCTTGGAGCGGTCCGGATTGACGCCGCGAACGCCGATGTTGGGTCGCAGCCCGACGCCATCCTCCTGGCGCACGTACACGCCGGGGACTTGTTGCAGGACGGCGTGCGCATCGTCGTACTCGAACCGCTCGAGCTGCTTCTGCCCGATCACGTGCGCCGAGCCGGCGAGGTTACTGACGCGGGAGCCAGCCACCACCACTTCGAGGTCGTCCGCCGGGGCATCCTGGCTCTCACCCTCTTTTGGTGGAGCGCCGTCGCCGACCTCGAGCTCGGGCTCGGCCGCGGGTGCGGCGGGCGGCTCAGGCGCGGGCGGCGCCGGACTCTCAGCGGGGGGTTCGGTCGTGCTCGGAGCGGGGGTCGATTCTGCCGGAGCTTCGGCGGAGGGCTCGGCCGGCGGCTCTGCGGGTGCAGCATCACCGGGCGGGGCATCGCCGGCTGGAGCATCGGCTGGCGCTTCCTCGGGAGCGGGCGCTGCTGGCGTTTCCTCCGGAGCGGGCGCTGCTGGCGTTTTCTCTGGAGCGGGTGGGGCCGGCGCGGCGGGGGGCTCGGCTGGGCTCGGGCGCGCCGGCGGACCGGCTGGCGGCACGGGAGGCGCCGGCTGCGCGAGGAGCGGGGCGGCCAGCGCAGCGTACGCAAGCGCCAGCAGCCAAGGGACGGAAACGGGACAGCGCTGCGCGGTGGGGCGGAACGAGGAATGCATTCGAAGCTGGGAAAAGTCAGAACGTGGGCCGCGTGTGGGGCGGAGGCGCGGTCGGAGCGGGAAGAACGAAGGTGTACGGAGCAAAGCCGTCGTCGATGCGTGCCAGGTCCACCTCGGGATCGATGAAGGGCTGACTGCGGCGTCCGTTGAGGGCCACGCGCGAGTCGGCAAAGACCTGCACCTCTGAAAAGCCCTGCTGGCGATAGTCGTCTCGAATGCGGTGCGCCAGCTGCAAGATGAGGTCTGGCTGGCTCGACATCTCGCTCTCCTGATAGGCGGTCAGGTAGTTGCGCGGGCTGACCAGGAGCTCGGTCGCCCCTGGCTCGCGCACCACGCGAAACATCACGCTTCCCCCCTTGGCCCGCGCCATGACCCGCCAGGAAAAGCGCATGCCCTGCTCGTGCCACAGCACGTTGCCGGGGTAGGCCCAGCTGCGCAGGGGAAGGGCCAACTGCACGAACGCATAGGCAAGGGCGCAAGCCAGGACCCAGCGCGGCACCGGGCTCGAGCGGGGCGGCGCCGCGGGCATGGGCACCGGCAGAGCGAGGCGGAGTCGTCCCAGCAGCCGACGTGGCCAGTCGGGCTCGAAGAACACCAGCGCCGACAGCACCATGATGAACGGGAACATGCCGATCGGGAAGAGCAGCTTGGTCCCGGTGTGGAACGCGATCACTGCCGCAAAAGCAAACGGCCGTGTGCGGCGGAAGAGCAAGAAGAACGGCGCCGTCGTGTCGAACAGGAACCCCGCCCAAGACAGAGCGAGCGCCGCGCCGTCCCAAGCCAAGAGCGGGCCGATCAGCGGCAAGTCGGTGCGCGCAGACAGCCAGATGCGGAGCGGCTGCCCGTGGAGGAGCCAGTCCGGCTGGGCCTTGGCCATGCCGGCGAAGAAGTAGACCACGCCTACCTGAAGGCGCAGCAGGTAGAGCGCGAGCACGGAGACCGTGGGCTGCGCTACCTCGCCACGCCGCGCCCGAAACCAAGCGTCGAGCGAATAGGCCCGACCGATGGGCAAGAAGCAGAGCAGCCAGGCCAGAAGCGCTGCCAAGTAGTAGTGGTTCAGGTAGTTCGAGACGTCGAGCAGCTGGAAATACGTGAGCCCGAGCGCCAAGAGCGGCGTCGTGACCCGCACCCACGCTCCGAGCGCCACAGCCAAGCCGAGAACCACGAGCGCCGCGAACACGCCATGGAGGTCGAGCAGCGGCAGCTCCTTCATCCAAGCGAAGCCGAAGAAGTCGAAGGTGAAACGCTGGCTCAGGAAAAGCCGTTCCACCCAGCCGTAGGCCAAGAACCGGGTGGCGGACACCGCCATGGCGAGGCCGAACAGCACGCGAAAAGCCGCCAGCCACGCGAAATCCACCTCCGCCTGGCAGAGGTGCGAAAGCCAGACTTGCGAGTCACCGGAGCGCCCGAAGGCAGCGGTGGTGGGCTGGCTGCGCGCTCGCGCCACCGCGCTACCGGCGGGCGCACCGAGTGGGACAGCAAGCGACTCGGCCATGGTGGCTAGTCGGTGTCGCCTTCCAAGCTGGCCGGCAGCTTCAGGTTGATGGGACTGCCCGTGCCGAAGAGGTCGGCCTTGAGCAGATCGGTGAGCGTCTTGAGCGTGGTGTAGGTCGACTGCAGCTGGGTGAGCGGCACGGCGCCGAAGGGCGGCAATGCTCGAAGCGCGTCCTCTGCCGCGATCGAGGCCAGGACGATGTCATCGGCCAAGTCCTGGTGCGCTGCGTCGGTGAGCCAGTCGTCGAAACCGAGCCCGGAGTAGCCCGGCCCGCAGCCTTGGAAGATGCGCCGGAAGCCGTCGATGTTCGCGACCAGGAGCGCCGACTGTTCGCCCGCGAAGCGCGCCTCGGGCCCAGATACGGGAGCGCCCGTCGTGTAACCAGCGGGCACACCCAGCTTCCAGTCCTTGACCTCACGTTCGATGTAGAGGAGCGACCAGCCGAGGACGTTCATGGCCTCCTGCTCGTCGGGATACCCGCTCGCGCTCACGAACGTGCTCTCGAAATTCCCGCCGCTCGGGCTCCAGGACTGGACCAAGCCCTGGGCCAGACCAAGCACGTTGTCGGCGAGTGCCACGGCGTAGTCCCGTCGCCGCGCTCCGATCGTGGCCGCGTCGAGGCTGGCCCACGCCACCCCGGTGCTCGTGTTCGCTGCGCACTCGGTGTCCAGGCCTTCGTAGAAGAGCAGGGTCTCGACCCCGACCAGTCCACGCGCCGAGATCAGCGCCAGGTCCACGCCCTGCGTCAGGTACTTCTGCAGGGCAACCTGCTCGTCGACGCGGCAGCGGGAAATCTGCGGCCAGCTGTAGATCAGGTCCCGGATCCCCTGTCCCTGATACACGTCCTTGCCCGCGGTGGGCGAAGCGCTGGCGCCGGGGCCGAACTGCATGACCTCCAGCACCGACCACTCGCGCAAAGCTTCCAGCCAGGCAGCCCGAGCCGTCTGGGCATTGTCGCCGCTCGGATCGAGCTCGAATTCTTCGGCGCCGGAAGCGAGCAAGCTCGCCGCACCCTCGAATCGGCACTGGTGGTACTGGATGCACTCCGCGGCGCTCGCTCGCAAAGCTTCGCGCGTGAAGCTTTGGGTGTTTCCCGCCGGCGCGTCACAGTCGTAGGGGTCCGTGCCGCCGCTGCCACCACTGGCTCCGCCGCCACCGCTACCGTCGCCACTCCCGACGCCACCGCTGCCACTCGGCCCGTTGCCGCCGCTGCCGTTCGGCCCAGTTCCGCCGCTCGACGAGATGATCGTACCACCGGTCGCGACCGGCCCGCTGCCACCGACCGAGCTCTCACCGCCGAGGTTGGCTCCCCCCAGGCCACCCGTGGCAGAAACGACCGCGCCGCCGCTGCCAGAGCTCGAGGCTCCGCCATCAGCGGCCGAAAACGGCCGAAAGTGTTCATTCGGCCGCTCCGTGCCGCACGCCGTGGCGACCAAGGTCGCCACGACAATGCTTGCGATCGATCGTCTACCGCTGTTCACCGCATCAATCACCGATTTCTAGCGTCACGAGCAGCACACCGGCGATCCCAGGAACCGCGGGGTCGTCGGAGCTGCTCAGCGCGTTGACGTTGTAGTTGGTGGCGGCTGCCACCTGCGAGCCGTCCTCGTTCCGCGCGGCGACGAAGAAGTGCGCCGTGTCGGCTTTGATACCGTGGTCGACCGCATTGTAGAGGAAGCGTCCCGTCAGGTTGTCGCCGACGCTGTCGTCGAGCCCGCCGTCGGCGCGGCCGATCATCAGGGCAGGACGCAGGTCGTAGCGCCCGACGTAGACGACGCGGTCGTCCTCGAGCTCGACGACGTCACGCCCGCGCTCCTCGAAACGCTCGGCATTCAGCGCCGTCGGCAGTCCCGGCTCGGCCGGATCCTCCTCGCTCTGCACCGCCGTGTGACCGTCCGTGCCGAAGCCGGCGTCGAGCGCCGTTCCGTCCGGAAGCACGCCCATCGGCACCAGGTCCTCGCGAATGGTCGTGATGTAGCCCAAGGTGGATGCGGTATTGGCAGCCGTTGCGCGGCCGTAGCCGGCGGTTACGTAGCGACCGGTCGACTGGATCGCGACCGCGTAGGACTCGGCGAACCCGTCATCGACCTCGAAGGGATTGAAGCAGGCCAAGCCGTCCGTATCGACGACGCCAGCTCCCACGCAGGCGGCAGTGCTGAAGCCGAAGCTCGGGTCGGGCGTGCCGTCTGCCGTCAGCTGAAGCAGTATGACGTGGTTGTTCAGCCCCGCGCCGAGGTCCGTGTAGCCGGTCGACAGGATTCCGCCACCCGGGAGCACGCGACCGCGGCGTCCAGTGTCGCCGAACGTTCCGGCCGAGTGATAGCTGAACGGTGCGTCGGCGTTGAAGTCCGGGTCGCGCGTGCCGTCGGTGGTCAGCAAGCGGGTGACGTAGCGGTCGTTGTCGGTGCGGGCGCTGGCCAGTGGCGCGGTGCCGAAGCCGAACACGACCACCTTCTCGATGCCCGGCTCGCTCTCGTAGTCCAGGTTCAGCCCGTAGCTGGTGTCGCTCCAGGTTCCGTCGTCGGGTCCGGTGAAGCCGAACTCCACGTTGGCGACGCCATCGCCGTTGCCACCGAAGCTGGTCACGGGATCGCCCGCGGCATCGAGCTTGAGCACGCCGACCCGTGTGGGCCGCGTGCCGTTCGCACCAGGATTGGTGGCCGGATCGCCACCGAAGCGCCGCAGGTTCACCAGCACCAGCACCTCGCCGCTGACGAGCTCCACGACGCCGAGCGATTCCTCGCTGCCATCGTTGATCAAAGTCACACCATCCGGCTGGTACTCGAGCGGAACGAGATTCAGCTGCACCTCGCCGAAGTCGCCCCAGCTTTCGTCGGGCTCGCCATCGCTGTCGAAGCGGAGCACCACTAGCTTCCGATCCCCATCGACGTCTCGGAAGTACCCGGACGCATAGAGCTGGCCCGACGCCGAGTAGTGAAGGCCACGCACGTCGTGGATGTTCGTGAGCGTCTCGGTGATGCCGCGCGTGATGGGCGCGGGTCCCGGAGGCGCACCGCCGGAGCCATCGCCACCGGAGCCGTCGCCCCCACCCAGGCCGCCGGACCCGTCGCCACCGGTGCCACTGCCGCCCGAGCCGTCACTGCCGCCCGAGCCGTCACTGCCGCCCGAGCCGTCACTGCCGCCCGAGCCATCACTACCGCCCGAGCCATCGCTACCGCCCATGCCGCCGGTACCGTCGCTCGTGCCCCCGGTGCCATCGTTCTCAGTGCCACCGGTGCCATCGTTCTCGGTCCCGCCCGTGCCGTCGTTCTCGGTGCCACCGGTGCCGTCGTTCTCGGTGCCACCGGTTCCGTCGTTCTCAGAGCCGCCGGTTCCGTCGTTCTCGGTCCCGCCGCTCCCCTCCCCGTCGCCAGCGGTGCCTGAGCACGCCGCGCTTGCGAGGGACAGGGAAAGAGCCATCAGCCCGAGGCGGGCCAGTCTGAGGACGGGAGACATCGTGTTGTCGCCTTTCATTTTCGTTTTCAGTGTCATTGTGAGGAGGCGCCAGATCGAAGCGGCACGAAATGCTGACCTGAACCAGTGAGTTAGTCTGAAAGCTGCTTAGCAGATGAGAATGAAATTGAAAGTCCTTTTCATTTACTCCCCACACGTCGGCCCGGTGCGAGACCCTGCCTGCACACCTGGCCGGCGTTGCCACCGCGAGTTGGGTCCGATATACTGTACGCATGAGCAGATCCGCAGCGGGGCCACAGATTGCATCGGTGAGGGGACTGAGGGGGCCGGACGGGACGGCGGGCGCGAACCGGCGGGCGCGCCGGAGGACGGGCGCACCCCCGCAAGAGGCGGGCGCCGGAGCCTCCGAGGCCTTGTTGGCTCGGTCAGCGCCCCAGACGGCTCTGCCCGAGGCGGCTCTGCCCGAGACGGCTGACGCGGCTCTGCCCGAGACGGCTGACGCGGCTCTGCCCGAACCAGCACCCCCCGAGCCAGCTCCGCTGGAGGCAGCCGCAGCCGGATCGGCGGACGCTGCGGCGGCCGGCCAGGTCCCCGAGGAGCCGCTGACCGCAAGCGGGGGCTCCGCAGGCTCGAGCTCTGCAGGCGCGGCCTCCGCAGCGGAGCCGCCGCTGGCGAGCGCACTCCCCCCTGAAGCCGAAGCCAGCGATGCCGACGGGCCGGTCAACTATGACGAGGAAGGGCTCGGTGAGGTCGAAATCGACGGGCTGATCTACCGCTTCGACTCGGGGAAGCAGGGCACCGCCCTTTGCCTCTCACGGCGCCGAGAGGGCGTCTGGCGCTGGAGCTACGTGGGCGAATTGCGCTGGGACGGCCGCGACTTGCGCAGCAAGGCGCTCGATCGAGCCCTGCTCACCCGCTTGTCGGCGAGCCTGCGCACGCTCGCCGAACAAGTGAGCTAAAGCCCAGCCGTTTCGGGTAGAACGGGGCATGACCTTGCTGCCTCGCGCCGAGCTGCCTCGCCCCGAGCTGCCTCGCGCGGATCTCTTGGCTCTCGAGCGGACGCATCTGGCCAACGAGCGCACGTTCCTGGCGTACTTCCGCACGGCCGCCGCGCTCCTGACCTCGGGCTTGGCCATCCTGAGCATCGAGTTCTTCGTGCCCATGCGGGACTTTGCGCATGTGCTCCTGGCAGCCGCACCGGTGGTCTTGCTGATCGGCGCCTGGCGATTCGTGACCGTCCGGCGACGGGTGCAGGCGCTCGGGCCGTCGGCCTCGCCGCCGGGTCCCTGACGGGGGGCCAAAACGGCCGGCCTAGAGCTCGCCTTTGCGGGCAGCGCCCGACAACGGGACGATCGGAGGAGTGCCCACAGCGACGCCAGGCGACGAAGGCTTCTACGCAGGCCTGGGCGAGATCACGGATTTCCATACCGTCACCCAGCCCTCTGCGTACACGTCGGTGCCGGGCTCGTATTGGATTGCGCTGACCGACGTGCGCGGTTCGACCAAGGCCATCGAGAAAGGCCGATACAAGGACGTCAACGCCGTCGGCGTCGCCTCGATCATCGGCATCGCCAACGCCATGAAGGACGTTCAGCTGGCCTACGTCTTCGGCGGCGACGGTGCGACCGTGCTGGTCCCAGGCTCGCGCAAGGAGGCGGCCGAACGAGCGCTGCGCGGAGCGCGCTGGCTAGCCCAAGAGGCGTTCGAGCTCGAGCTGCGCGTCGGCCTGGTTCCGCTCGCGGAGCTGATGGCCACCGGGGGCGTAGCAAAGGTAGCGAAGTTTCGCGCCAGCGAGCACACGCGGCTCGCCATGTTCAGCGGCTCCGCCTTCCCGCTTGCCGAGCGTTGGGTGAAAGACCCCGCGCGGGCCGAGCGCTACGAGGTCAGTCACGGGGGCGAGCGTGAGGCGAACTTCGAGGGCTTCGAGTGCCGATGGAAGCCGATCTCCAGTCGGCGTGGGAGCATGGTGAGTCTCCTCGTGCTGGCCAAGGGGGAGGACGAAGCCTCCCGCGCCGTCACCTACGGCCGGGTGCTTTCGCAGCTGGAAAGTCGCATCGATCCGCGGCGCTCGAGGCCCATCCAGATCCAGGGCATGCACATGCAAGGCCCCTTCGGCGACTACTCGGTCGAGGCGCGTGTTCGCGCGGGCGAGCCCGATCGGCCGACCGCCCTCGCCGCACTGCGCGAGGCGCGCCTGCGCACGCAAATCGCGCGCATCCTCCGCCTCTTTCGCAAAACCGCCGGTGGCTTCGATCCAGTGGCGTACATGAGCGAGCTCGAGCAGAACACGGACTTCAGAAAGTTCGACGAGCTCCTGCGCATGGTGGTGGATCTGAGCAGCGTCGAGGTCGACAGCGTGCGCGCGTATCTGGAGGAGGAGCGGCGGGCAGGCGCGGTCGCCTACGGACTGCACCAGGCTCCGGCGGCACTGATGACCTGCCTCGTGCGTTCCTACTCGGGGGACCACGTCCATTTCATCGACGGGGCAGACGGCGGCTACGCACTGGCGGCCAAGGAGCTCAAGCGTCAGCTGGCCGAGGACACGTAGGCAGACCCTCAGGCCGCACGGACTTGGCGTGCACGCTGACGGAGCCCCGAGGCGTGCATCAGCCCGACCAGGGTCAGGCGCACCTTCTGCGGACGAACGAGGCCGGCCCGGGCGAGGTCATCCAGCGCCCCAGCGACCTCTCGGCGGCTGCCCCCCACGGCTACCGCGATGGACTGGACGCTCGCCTGCACGTCTCCCTGGGCCAGGTCGAGCAGCGCAATGAGGACTTGTTTGTTCAGGTGAGTCATGCCACCAGGTAGCCAGACCACTGAATGCAAATCCAGTTTTTGGCAGAAATACCTGAACGCATTGGCAAGTGCTCTGGATCCCTCGACATATCGAAGTGGTCGCTAGCCCAGCAGCGCCTGCAGCCGCTCGGCCAGCTGGGGTCCGGTCACCTCGTGCTTGAAGTAGACGAAGACCTCCCCCGCCCCGAGCGCGCGCAGCCGGTCGGCCCAGGCAGCCAGCTCCTCGTCGGAATAGGTGTCGTTGCGCAGGCGGACGTAGGCGAAGCCCGCCGTCCGCACCAGGGGTGGCGGCACTCGGCCCTCGTCGTCCCCGTCGCCTCCACAGAGTGCGGCGCCTTTCGCCTCGAGCAGCCGGAACGTGTCGTCCACGAACCAAGAGGCATGGCGAAACTCGAGCACGATGCGGGGAGTCGCCAGATCGGACGTCCGCGGCGCGACGTCCTCCAGGAAAGCGCGCAGGAGCTCGATGTCCAGACGCACCGTCGGCGGCAGCTGAAACAAGATGGGCCCGAGGCGCGGCCCCAGCACCAGCAGGTTGACAAACAGGTAGTCGAGCAAGTCGCCCGTTTCGCGCAGCTTCTTGAAATGCGTGATGCGCCGCGACGCCTTGACCGCGAACGTGAAGCCGTCGGGCGTGCGCGCGCGCCAGCCTTCGAGAAGCGGCGGCCGGGGCAAGCGATAGAAGGTGTTGTTCACCTCCACCGTCGACAGCCGCGAGGCGTAGTGGGTGAGCATGTCGCCGGCCTTGGTGCCCGCCGGATAGAAGCTCCCTTTCCACTCGGGGTAGCTGAAACCGCTGGTGCCCACCTGGCTCCGCATGCGGCGAGAGACTAGTGCTAAATCCCGGCGCCGGCGCGCTCCTCCCCCGCGCGGCGGGGGCCCCGCGGGGGAAGGCCCCGCTGGGGAAGCAGATCGGTGGGTTACTGGTTGTCTGCCCGCCGCTCGGGTATGCCGCCGCCGACCCCGACGCGCCCCTCACCGGAGACCCCCCGAGAATGCAAGACGTTCGTGCCCTAAATGAGCTGGTAGCCCAGGAGAGCGCCTTCGTAGACGACCTGTCGACGGAGATCGGCAAGGTGGTCGTGGGGCAAAGTTACATGGTCGAGCGCATCCTGATCGGCCTGCTCACGGGCGGACACGTGCTGCTCGAGGGCGTGCCAGGGCTGGCCAAGACGCTCACCGTGCGCACCATCTGCGACGCCATCTCGGCGCAGTTCTCGCGCATCCAGTTCACGCCCGACCTTCTGCCCGCAGACGTGGTCGGCACCACCATCTACAGCCAGCACAAGGGCGAGTTTTCCAGCAAGCTCGGGCCCATTTTTGCCAACCTGGTGCTCGCCGACGAAATCAACCGAGCGCCGGCCAAAGTGCAGAGCGCCCTGCTCGAAGCGATGCAGGAGCGGCAAGTCACCTTGGGCGACTCGACCTATCCCTTGCCGAATCCCTTCATCGTCATGGCCACCCAGAACCCGATCGAACAGGAAGGGACCTACCCGCTGCCCGAAGCGCAGATGGACCGCTTCATGCTGATGATCAAGGTCGGCTACCCGTCGCGGGACGAGGAGCTCAAGATCATGGACCGCATGACGTCCAAGGTGCGGGCAAAAGCGCAACCGGTCGCTACCCCGGAGCGGCTGCTCGCGGCGCGTCAGGTCGTGCAGGACATCTACATCGACGAGCGAGTCAAGAATTACATCGTCGACGTGGTGCTATCGACCCGTCATCCCGAGGAACAGGGCATGAAAGATCTCGGGCCCCTGATCGAGTTTGGCGCCAGCCCTCGCGCTAGCATCGCGCTGAACCTGGCCGCACGCGCCCACGCCTTCCTCCGCCACCGCGGCTACGTCACGCCCGAGGACGTCAAGGCAGTCGGGCCCGACGTCCTGCGTCACCGCATCGTGCTCAGCTACGAAGCCGAGGCCGAAGAGGTGACAGCCGAGGACGTCGTGCGAAGGGTGTTCGAAGTCGTCGAAGTGCCTTGAAGCGAGGGAGTCGACTTTGATCGAGAAGGAGCTGCTCCGAGCCCTACGTAAGATCGAGATCACCTCGAGTCGCCTCGCCAACGAGGAGCAGCTCTCGGGGAACTACAAATCGATCATCAAGGGGCAAGGTCTCGCCTTTCAAGAGGTGCGCCAGTACCAGCACGGCGACGACGTGCGCGCCATCGACTGGAACGTCTCGGCTCGCATGAACGAGCCGTACATCAAGGTATTCACCGAAGAGCGGGAGATGACGGTGATGCTCCTGGTCGACGTGTCGTCGAGCAGCGAGTTCGGCACGGTCAACATGACCAAGCGTCGCCTGTGCACGGAGGTCTCCGCGCTGTGCGCCTTCTCTGCCATTTCGCACAACGATCGCGTGGGTCTCATCGCCACCAGTGACGAGGTGGAGCGCGTCGTCCCGCCGCAGAAGGGCAAGAAGCACGGCATGCGGGTCCTGCGGGAAATCCTCGAGCTGCACCCGAAGCGGCGGCGCACCGATCTCGGAGTCGGCCTGGAGACGCTGCTCCACGTTGCGAGGCGACGCAGCGTCGCCTTCTTGCTCAGCGACTTCCTCGCCTCCGGCTACGAGCACAGCCTGGCCCTGGCCGCGGCAAAGCACGACGTGATCCCGATCGTGCTGACGGACCCGAGAGACGACGATCTGCCGAACGTCGGCTTGGTTCGCTTC